>ULPT01034994.1_pt1 | contig 20748 bp, 13 predicted proteins | sample 1953751 | NCBI WGS metagenome assembly ULPT01 (sample SAMEA4835636, study PRJEB28245) | human gut metagenome | biome: gut microbiome; material: fecal sample | place: Denmark | collected 2008 | reverse complement strand
AGTTGTAAACTTTCAAAGTATTTTGCGACTATCCCTAAATACAAACCGATTAGCAAACCATACTCTTTTACCGTCCTTGATTAATTCGAAAGCAACCGCCTGCTCGCCATCAGTCACAGTGTATTCTCTTCCGGAAACAGTATAACTTACAGGTTTGGTGATTTTTACATTGTTCTGGAATGTTTCGAAATACCCTACATCTCCTCCATCTTCGGATATACCTTTTTGATTGCCTTTGGCCCCTGCCTGGTATCTTCGGTCTTCAATGTATTCAATAGGCGGACATTTAGTGGGGAATTTTTTCATATAATCCAGCGTTTGATTAATCATATCCTGTGTCACGGTATATGAAAAGCTTCCGTAAGCATACAACTTGAAACTACTGACCGGAATAAAGAATCCCCAGGCATCGAAGAATTCGGTCATATCCATGTCAGCAGCTTTTGCTACATTGCGCGCATACATCAACTGTGCCACTCCCGGATCATTGGAAGGTAACCAAAATTCAGGGGTACGTCCTTGTTCGAATATCTTACGGATGGTATTCGGTTTCTTGCCGATACGTTCGAAATATGTCCACAATTGCTGGTTGAGACGCATATGCATTTCAGAGGCTTCCCCTTGATATAATCCGTATTTGTTGGCATCATCAGATGTCATATCTTGAGGGGTAAATTTCAGCGTGTTCGGATTGCGAGGATGCATGAATCTGCTCCAAGGGGTCGGAGGTGCATACCGATAAGCAGCCAATGTCCCGATGGAACTACCACGTGACCCCCACTTACCTATCTTATATACCACATAATTAGAAAAGAGATTATTGCTTGATTCCGTAGTGCTGGGCCAGTTAATGGCTCCCTGATGCATATGTCCGAGTTCATGCCCCGGTCCCCATTCATTGTCCTGATTTTGATCCATATCGCGAGGATCAAAGTTGTTTTTGAATCCCCAACCGTCTTTTGTGCTTACATCACCGGCTGCCATGTTAATGTAATAATTGGTAGCATAAAGTCCATCGGTGAAAGTCGTGACATGCATCAGTGAATTGAATTCTCCCGTATTCGAATAGGTGTCGATAGCAGCAAGTTCCTGCTCCCAATCTATCAGATTATCCCATCGTTCGATTCCTTTTACTACTCCATAGTGTTTGAAGTTGTCCTGATTTTGCAACAAGTCTTTCAGTGCTGTAAACAGAATCTTCCTGCCTTTCAATACAAATACACATTTTTTAGATCCGTCCAAAGTGACTGATTTGGCCTTCCGGATATATTCACGGAACTGATCATCGGTCTTATCCACGCTCAGATCCCATACATTGAAGCCTACACGCGCATGTTCCGTTGTCTTTACATACTGTGGGGGAAAATGTATTTTCACCGCCGGCATGCCACGGGGATCAGGTTTCTGATAGATAACAAACAGATTTCCCGCACGTGAAAAAGAAAACTTGTTGATTCCGTTTTTCAAGAATCGTTCTTCACCATCGGGACCCAGATCCGAACAACACCTTAGTGAAAAGGATTCACCTTGCGGTATGCCGTCTGCTAAAACAATCATCTCTTCCTCCGCATTAGTTATGATACCAGTAGGGTTGCAAAGAGAAGAATAATAGTTAGTTCTCAATTTATCTCCCCAATATTCGGGCACGCTGTATGCCTGATATGACTGTATCCTGAATCTCTTTTCCGCTTCGGGATAAGTATTGCTCTGCAGAGACTTTGCCAGTACACTGAAGAATGCCGGAAGCCGATTGATAGTTTCGTCGGAAACGTCTGGGAGGAGTTCACTGCATGAACGATCGGTAAATACAGTTGTCAGCTGTTCGTCAAGCGGGTCTTCCGCAGCATGGAAAAATTCCATCTCGTCGCAACTGACGAAATCATATAATCCGCTTTTAACTTTGAATTGAACAGCTGCAGGCACAATCGAATCGTTCAGCAATATCCTGTGGCTGCCTCCTGCTCCCTTAAAATCATAATCTTGTATATGAACAAAATCCGTACTTCCTTGGGGCTTGATGTAAAGTTCGAATGCTCCGAAATTACCGTTACCATTTCGACTGTGATACAGGATATAGTCCAGCGTAAGCTTATTCTGATCGAATTGATATTCAAGAATAACGGGGAATTTTGCAGATTGATTCCATGTGGAATGATAACAGGTTCCACCGAACTGCCCATCATAAGATTTCGATATATCCTGCCCCTGCTGATGGTCGGTATCGCGTCCGCCGCTAACTTTCAGCTTTACATCCTTCTCCAGATTTATCTCCGAAATATCATTCGGTTTCTGGACTTGCGGCACCAGCTCTCCCTGTAGCTCCCTGTCATCACTCTTGCAAGCATAAAAAGTAGTGATTCCAGTCAGCAGAACAAGAGAGATATTCAATTTTATTAAAAAAAAGGTCTTCATCATATGGGTTATATATTTTATTTATATAAAAAATAGCAGAGTTGAATGGATTTGCTCAACTCTGCTTATTATTGGTTATACTACTTCTTATTCGCCGTAGAATGTCAATTCATGCAGGTTGAAGTAAGCATAGGAGTTGGTCATGTCCCCGGCTGCACTTACCAATACTGCAAATCGTACGTATGAGAAGCCTTCTTCATCAGTGAAAATGGCTGAAGAGTATTTCGTGTTTCCATTACTGGGTAAACCTTTATTGATATCTTTTAATTTTCTCCAACTACTGCCGTCGTCGCTAACAAACAGCCTGATAGAACGGGGAGCACCATTTCCGTTTTGCTTACGTGTCCAGTAGTCGAAGGATAGGCTGTGGAGCGTTTTGCCAATCTTTATATCGATGTAGTTTCCGTAATTTGCATCTAATACCGGAGCGCTCCATTTTGAATGGAAATAGCCATTCCCCTCCAAATCACCGTCTATCAAGCCCGACAAACCTGTTCCGTCATTGTCTTGAACGGAATTGGTTGAAAGTTGGTCAACTTTCACATCCAGCTTCTTAGGAACGTACTTCACGCCTAGCAGAACAATATCATTTTGTGTGTCAGTCTCAAAATGCTTGTTCGACAAATTGCACAAATGAAGCGGTAAAATATATTCACCACACGACAACTTGCTTGCGTCGATAGTCACCGACAGGCTCATTGAAGTAGCTTCCTTTGGGAATGAAATACCTTTTCCATTAAATTTGTATGCTTTTTCCGGAAGCAGAGTGAATTTGTTATCAAACTTAGCGTTATATTCGTTGAATGCCTGCATAGCCTGTTCATCTGTGTTCGCATCAAAGGTAAAGTCCCATTGATTCGGCATTGGGAACGTCACATTGAATTCAGCCGTCTGAGTTTGGGGATCACTCGAGGTGAAAGAAGAAACCATAGCAAACTTGTTGCTGTCTGCTAAATTAAAGGCTATAGTTGGTGTTTCAACATCTAGTTGGATAAGCAGTAAATTGTTTTTTACTGTACAGTCCGAACTTACCATACGGATGGGAAGTACATATTTTTTCTGCGTTTCGTCCATTAATTTCTTGATGTCGACCGTCTTTAAGGTGACTTCACCAAACTTGTATGTTTCATCTGAAGCGAAGTTCAGTTGCGTTTCATGGATTTTATATTTGTCAGCAGGAAGATACGACTCAGCCACATTGTTGTCTTTGGCATATGTATTGAACTCTTCTTCTGCCATTACTTCGATCTTGGCTGTTGCCGCGTTTCCGACTTCCGAACCGCCTTTCATCACAGTAAACTTGTACACTGCATCTTCACCGGTAGTGTACAATGAGAGGTGCTGCATGCCATATTGCTTGAGGTTCAAAATGTGATGATATTCTGACGGAACCAGCTCATCATATGTCTCGCAACTTGACAACGCCAGCATGCCGCACATCAAGCATGAAAAAAATGCTGAATTTTTCATTGTCTTTAGTATAAATAATTATAAGATTAATAACCTGGGAATTGTACAAATTGAGGACCTTTGTAGATTTCATTTTCAAACACCGGAGATACATACATACGATTGTGCCATGCAAAGGGCTGGCTGATGAGCACCGGTTTGTTGAATTCTTCAAAAGTAGGATCCTTTTTCTGTAAGGCATTCAGTCCCATACGCACTCCGTAGCTCATGGTTTGAGGAGCAATCATCCAGCGACGGATGTCAAAGAAACGGTGACCTTCCAGCCACAGTTCGTTGTTACGTTCGTTGCGTACCCATTCTTCCAGTGATTGAGTAGACAGGTCGTTGTGTGCCAATGGTTTTACTCCTGCACGTTCACGAATGACATTCAAGTTTTTAAACGCATTTTCCTCATCCTTTAATGCTGCATAGCATTCTGCCAGATTCAGATACAATTCAGCCATACGGATTAATGGCCTGGGTTTGGATTCATTTTGCTCACCACCGGGGGTGTGACGGTAGTTGGCCGGGAAGAACTTTTGGTTCAGGAATCCTGTTTCGCAGTTGTCTCTGTTGAACAAATCTGGGTTATAACCGTGTAACTCCGAATCCCTCATTTGCAATTTAAGCGGGATACCATTTGCCAGTTCGTTGCCGAAATCGCCGTCATCGAAAGCTACCCAGGCATAAAATCTGGGTTCGCGGTTCACATTGAAGTTAATAATGCCCGGACGACCGTCTATTCCAGCGGACTGATAATATTTGTCATCTTGCCAGTCATTGACAGGTGTTCCGTCCTCTTTGTAGAAATGGGCCAACGCATTCAATGTAGGGGCAATTCCCGAGTATCCGCCTTTCCAAGTGCCCTGGTTGTTCTTGATGGTGCGGTGAGGTAGTGACGCCACCAAGTAATCGCCTTGGTTGGCCAATCCCCAGATTGTTTCTGTGTTACCTTCGTTTACTCTGGTAGTAACCATATAACGCATCAGCATCACACGTTTCAGGAAATCCTCGTTCTTTTCGGCATCTGAACCTGTTAGCGGTTTGTCGGGCACGAAAGGAAAGCCTACCTTTTGCTGTTCCCTCAGTTGCTCCGATTGTTGCAGAGTGAAAAGCCTATGTCCGGCAGACTCGGCTTCTTTCAGGGCGCTCTGACAAGCTGACAAGGCTTTGCGCCATTTCTCTTCATCATAGTTCATACTTACAAGTTCCAATCCATAGCCAGGAGTTTCATAGTTCTTATTTTTCCAGTCTCTGTAAGGGAATCCGCCGTTCCACAATCTGGAAGCAGCATACAGTCTCAAACGCGCCTGCAAAGCTCTGACTATCGGACGGGTGGCACGGCCCCAGTCGTCTCCTTCATGAGTAGCAGGCAGGTTGGCATAGGCTTCTTCGAATTTATTGTAGCACCACTCTGTCACGTAGTCATAATGACTTCTGCCCGGAAATTCGCTGGACGGCGTATTTTGTTCTATGTACCGGTCGGTGATAGGACAGGGACCGTATTGAAACAATACCTGCATGTGGTAATAGGCCAGCAAAAAGTCGATTTCAGCTTTCATGGTCACTTTTTCCTCTTCTGATATGGCAAGTGCATAGGGCAATTCTTTCATGAACAGGTGACATTGACCGATATGCTGGTAGTATGCCCCCCATCTCCAACCATCAGCCAGGTTGGCTGCTTCGTTCTGATTCCATTGAACTTTTTGTCCTGCATGTTGCCACAAACGGGGTAAAACGTATTCGTCCGAACCCATTTCCAATCCTGTATAGGTCATTGGATTCATCACTCCTGCATAGCAAGAGTATAAAAAGCCCAATGTTCCTGCACGGTCCTTATTGGCATCTTGCAAGTCGGCTTGTTCAGGTGGTACTATATCCAAATAATCACAAGAAGTCATGCTGCAAGTCATAGCCAATGACAGTAGCGTAATATTTGCTAATTTGCTAAAAGAACTCATAATATTTTTTTATTCTTAAAGGTTTAATTAAAAGGATAATTGCGCACCGATACAGAAGGTACGTTGCAGCGGGTAGCTGTTCCAGCCCAGTTCAGGATCCCACAATTTAAACGGACTGAACACCGCCAGGTTGTTTCCGGTAAAGTAGAGGCGTACGTGGTCGAAACGGTATCCAATTTCAAGTGTCTTGAAACGCAGGAAGTTGCCATTTCTAATCCAATAAGTGCTGGATTGTGAATTATTGCTCATCTGTGAATCATTCAACCCCAAACGTGGATATTCCGCATTGGGATTTGGATTGGCTTCTGTCCAGCGGTTTTCTGCAACGAATTTCATGGCATTATAGTCATTCTGTCCAAACGGATGCAATCCGTTGATGTCAATATCGCGCATAGCCGAGCCGTTGAAGAATACACCGAAGTTGAAACGTTTCCAGTCAATGTTGACGCCAAAGCCATACTGTATGCGTGGCATACCGGCTGTTTTGGAAATCATCACCTGGTCCTTGCTGTCAATCAATCCGTTACCATCGACATCGCGGTATTTGATATCACCCGGCATCGGTTTACTACCCAGATTTTGTGTCGGACTGTTGTCTATTTCTTCCTGGCTTTGGAACAAGCCTTCAGCAATATAACCGGTTCTGCGGTTCAGTGGCTTTCCGGTTGCCGTCTGCCATACGTAAGGATAGATAGGTTCGTCTAGGTCTATGTATTTGTTCTGTGTATAGGTAAATGTTCCACGGAAGTCCACAGTCAGGTCTTTGGTCAGCTGTTTGCGCCAGTTGGTACTCACTTCATAACCCCAATTGTCCACTTTACCCTTGTTCGACCAGGGTTTGGCTCCGTGGAAGCCAAGTGATTGCGGCCACGCTTCACGATGAAGCAAAATGTTGTATCGTTTGTCATAGAAGAAGTCGAATGTGATGCTTAATTCTCTGAACAGTTCCATATCGAATCCGACGTCTAATTTCTTTACTCGTTCCCAACCGCCATTTTGAACAGCCCATTGCTGTACTACGGGGCCATAGTAACTGACATTCAAGTTTTCACCTGTAGTAAATCCCGGACGGCCATTACCTGTTACCTGTACCTGGTCGATGTAAAGGAAGTGAGGTGCACCACTAGGACCTGTCTCGTCACTACCAACCAAACCGTATGAACCTCTTAGTTTCAAAGAAGAAACGACGTCGCTTAGCGGTTCGAAGACTTTTTCGTTGGACACTAACCAGCCCAGAGAAACAGCGGGGAAGAATTCAAAACGGTCACCTTTGCCTAGACGTTCAGTCCCATTGTAACCGAAGTTAAATTCAAGCAAGTAGCGTTGGTCATAATCATAGGTTGCACGTCCGGACACGCCTTGATTGCGGCTGGGCAGCACATCATTTTTATATTCACGTTGTGTGTAAAGCAACATGCCGCCTACGTTGTGTTTATTAAAGCGGCGGGCATAGTCTATTGTAAATTGCAAGAAGAACGTGTTATCACCGCCTTTGGTAATACCCGATTGGGCAATATAATCTGTTCCAGATGTCCCCAAACGTTCCAGTTCGTATGTATTGGTAGCCGGGTCGTAGCTACCTGTTTTTACCCGATAGAAATAGGGCTCGATAGTACGGGTATATTGGTTGTACGACCAGTTCTTGAAGTTAATCAATGCGGTAGCCTTCAATCCCTTGGTGATGAAATCAAAGTTTTGTGTAATCTTCAAGGAAGTATTCAGTGTGTTTGACTGGTAATTTTTGAATGATGTATTCATAAATGCATATGGATTTTCCATCAAGGTATTACCTGTACGGTATGCATTACCGAAGCGCGGATGCTCGTCACCCTCTTGTGCCGGAAAATAGCCGGGAAACTTACCGGGTTGGTAGTGCGGGCTTTGGCGAACAAATCAGCGGGGTTATATTGAGGGCCGTTGTTGTTCGAAATCTGCGCATTCATCCTCAAATCAATAGTAGTGCTGCGCGTCAGCTTGTAACGAATATTGTTTTGGAAATTGTAGGACCAATTGTTAATGTTATTGTTGAAAGAATAGAATTTCTTCGTATTCAACAATCCGGTATCATGGTTTGCCTGAATACTCATATAGTACGTGGCTTTCGAACCACCACCCGATACGTTGATGTTTGCACGTTGGCTCATAGCCATCTTCTTGAAAATGTAGTCAGTCCAGTCTATACTGGGGTATATCAGCGGATTGATCCCCTTGCGAGTGTTGTCGATAATTTCCTGGCTGTAGCGTTGAGAAGCATGCGGGTCTCTGGTAAGTTGTGCTTCGTTGTACATTTCCATCCAGGTAGCTCCATCCACAAATTCCGGGAAACGGTCCATAACGTTGAAGGAGTTTTCAATGCTGGCGTTCACTTTGGTCGTTTCATTTTCCTTACCGGTCTTTGTGGTGACCAACATCACACCATTGGCACCACGAGCACCATAGATAGCTGTGGCAGAGGCATCTTTCAAAATAGAGAAACTTTCAATCGTTTCTGCAGGAATTTTGTTCAAGTCTGATGCTGAAATTTCCACGTCATCCAGCATAATCAGCGGAGTGGCCCGTCCACCAAACGTTCCAATACCACGGATGTAGAAAGCGGCAGCCTCACCCGGAGCACCACTATTGGTAGTTGAAATAACACCGGCCAGTTTACCGGCAAATGAGTTGGTCAGCGAAGAGGTTGGAGAAGCTAAAGCCAGACCTTTCACTGATGTAATTGCACCTGTCACACTGACTTTCTTCTGTGTTCCGGCACCTACTACCACAATTTCGTTTAGAAGCTCACTGTCAGTTTCCAATTTAATGTTGAGAACACCCAGATCCCCTACCTGCACTTCTTTTGTTTTGTATCCCACAAAACTGATTTGAAGTACATCCTTGCTGGTGACTGACAATGAAAAGTCACCATCCAATCCCGAAATTGTACCTGCAGATTGACCTTTGATTTTGATTGTGGCTCCTACCACAGGTGTTCCCTCGATTGCATCAGTGATGACACCGGTAATAGTTCTTTTTTGGGGGCCTTCTTTTCCTTGCATTATGGCCTGCTTCATCACCGTCTCGGTGTCATCAGCAGCCCGTGCCGTTGAAGATAACGGTGCTGAAAACAACAAAGTGCCTGATGTTAGCAACACCCCTCCCCTCTTCATGAAAAAATGATTTTTTAAATTCATGAGGTTCGAAACTTTAAGATTTGACGTTATTTTTTATTTTCCGTGCAAAAATAAATAATATATTTAATTGACAATAGAATTTATGCGATTTTTTAGAAAAATATTGATTTACTTATAGTAAGTAATTGTTTTCTCTGGAGCGGGAATATAAAATAATATATTAAAAATAAACACCAAAATATTTTTTTTGATCTACATAATTTCTTTTTTGTTTCTGAAACTTTCTGTATAATATCATCAATCGCTCATGTGAGTGTCGCACCCCACGTGGGTGCGTGTGTCTCTTTAAACACCATTTTAACGCTGTTAAAACACCATTTAAACGCTATTTTAATCGCATAACTTTTCGACAAATATTACTTTATTTGGACATGAAAGCATTGGGAAAAAACATACCGTTGTTTTAAAAAAAACGTCACGAGGAATTTTTGAAAACGTCCAATGTTTTTTCAAAAACGTCCAATGTTTTTTTCAAAACAACGGTATGTTGGAAAAACTGACCAGAAAGAAGAAGCTTATGCTTCTGATGAAAAACAAGGACAGCAATTCATCTTTGAGGGCAAGATAACGTTTCAAAATGTGGAAACGACAAGCAAAAACTTATGGAAATGCTATTCAAATGACAAGAAAAGAACCTTTTTCAGCCAAGAAAACTTAATTTTAGGGGGAAATACATTATTATTTGAAAGAAAAATAGTATCCTTGCAGTCGGAAATATTTGTAATCATTCCGACCAAAATCAAATCAATATATATATGCAAGACGCTGTAGTTAATAAGATTAAGAGTAGGATTGCCCATGGTAAGTTTGGAGAGGTTTACTTCGTGTCTTCCTTTCCACAATATGATGTGGAGTATGTCACAAAACTATTGGCAATCTTTGAGCGTGAAGGTCTTATCAGCCGTATAGCAAAGGGGGGTTATGTCAAGGCACGTAAAACTCGCTTCGGCATCCTATACCCTTCCGCCTTTGAATTGGTAACAGAGATTGCCAAAAGAGATAAGGCTCTAATAATCCCTACAGGAGCCACTGCTGCAAATCGTCTTGGTTTCTCTACCCAGGTTCCGATGAGCACAAGTTTCTTGACTACAGGTTCTGGCAGGAAACTGAGTCTTGGAAATAGGACAGTCACCTTGAAACATGGAGCACCAAGAAATTTTGCCTTTCGAGGGAAGCTGATGCAGGAACTGGTACAGGCATTGCGTAGTATCGGCGAAAACAACATCACACAAGAAGATGAATGGCAGATTGCAAAGTTGCTGGCCGAAACACCCGAAAAGGACACTATAGAACATGATTTGCTTTTGGCTCCAGTTTGGATGAGACAAATAATCAAAAGAAATATAAAAGGACAAGACAATGAGTAAATGGATAGACTTCTCAATAGATGAGCGTAGGGCAATGATACAAGCCGTCAGTTAGGCAAAGCAGATAGATGAAGCCTCTGCCGAAAAAGACTGATGGGTTACTGCTGTTCTCTATGCCATGTTCCATACCAGCATCAGCGAATACCTGTTGTTCAAAGGCGGTACAAGCCTTAGTAAAGGGTGGAACATCATCAACCGATTCAGTGAGGACATAGACTTGGCTCTGAGCCGTGACTATTTCTTGAATGTGAAGAAACTGTCATGTGCCCGATGAAGAACTGATGCCAGCTTATGAGACAGACTACAATGAGATGAAGGAAAGTTTCATATATGGGCAACCACTGAATTTTGAAGAATTAATAGAAAAGATAAAGATTCTTCAGGAACGGTTTAGGAAAATAGATGTCTTATAAGATTTAATTCACATAAAGATTAGTCTATAACTTCTTTTTCCTGACTTCGTCACTAAAAAAACATGTATTTTATAACTATTTGATAAACAATATTTTGTATATTTGTGTCACCTAATATTGGGTGACGCAATGACGAAGTCAGGAAAAAGTAAAATCATGAGTCTAGTCGCACCCAATGTGGGTGCGTGTGTCTCTTTAAACACCATTTTAACGCTGTTAAAACACCATTTTAACGCTGTTTTAATCGCATAACTTTATCGACAAATACTATTTATTTGGACATGAAAGTATTGGGAAAAACACGATATGCTATGCTTTTGAGTAATCCGGATGAAAGATATATCTGCATAATTATTACAAAACAACAGGAATAAATGGTTATTTCTTGAGAAAGATGTGTATATTTGTGCACAATATAAGATTTTTAATATTATATACTTATGGTAAAGAAACTTTGTATGGCAGTCATGGCTATGTGCATGATGCTGTCATGTGCTCCGAAGCAACAGGAAGCAACAACCCTTTCAGGACTTAAACCTTCTGATTTTACTACTGAGGTGGAAGGTAAACCAATTGCATTGTATGTTTTGAAAAACGCAAATGGCGCTGAAGCTTGCGTGACGAACTGGGGTGGCCGTTTGGTATCTTTGATGGTTCCGGATAAAGCCGGCAAGATGACGGATGTCGTTTTGGGTTATGATAGCATCCAAGCATATATTTCAAGCACAGGAAACTTCGGTGCTTTGATTGGTCGTTACGGAAACCGTATCGCTAATGCCAAATTCTCTTTGGACGGTGAAGAATATTCTCTTCCTGCCAATGACAACTCTAACTGTTTGCATGGAGGTCCTAATGGCTTCGACCGTCAGGTTTGGACTGCGAACCAGATTGCGGACAATGCAGTGGAATTAACCTATATATCCAAGGATGGTGAGGCTGGTTTCCCTGGCAATTTGAATGTGAAAGTCACTTATACATTGACCGATGACAATGCGATGGATATCAAGTATGAAGCAACAACCGACAAGAAGACAATTGTCAACTTGACAAACCATAGCTATTTCAACCTTTCTGGTATTCCGGGTTCTACCATCTTGGATCACCAGTTGTCTATCAATGCAGATAACTACACTCCGGTTGACAGTTTGTTGATTCCGACAGGCATCGAAACAGTAGAAGGAACTCCGATGGATTTGCGCACTCCGATCGTGATTGGCGACAGCATCAATAATGACTTTATCCAATTGAAGTTAGCAGGCGGATATGACCATAACTGGGTATTGAATACCAACTGCGATGTAAATCAGGTGGCTGCTACCGTTTATGCTCCGACAAGTGGCATCTTGATGGAAGTTTATACGAACGAACCGGGTTTGCAGATTTATTGTGGTAACATGATGGAAGAGAAAGAAATAGGCAAACATGGCACTGTTTATCCTCGCCGTGGTGCGATTTGCTTGGAATCACAACACTATCCTGACTCTCCTAACCATCCTGCTTTCCCAAGTTGCGTATTGGAACCGGGGCAGACTTATCACAGCGAATGTATTTATAAGTTCTCTGTAAAGTAAATAGGATAATCTGAATATGTAAATAACTAAGGCGGTGTGCATAATTGCAAACTGCTGCGTTACTTTCGGAATTCGACCTCAGTCATTTACATCAGTAAACTCCTGTCGGTCTCATCCTCAGAGCCTTGCATTTTGCTAATTCTGACACACCTTAAAGGGGCTGCATCAAAACTTTCGTTTTGACACAGCCCCTTGGTTGTTTTTTTATTTTTTATTAACTTCACCGCAGATTCTATCGGAAGAAGGTACAAATTATGGATAATATCAGCTTTAGTGAATTATATACACAATACTATAAGCGGTCGTTTCTGTTTGCAAAGTCGTATGTGCGTGATGAGATGGCAGCCGAAGATATAGCTTCGGAGTCTTTGATTCAATTGTGGGAGACTTTGAAAAGAGAAACGGTGAATATTCCATTGGCATTGTTGACGACCATCTTGAAGAATAAGGCGCTGAATTATTTGAAACACCAATCTGTCGAATGGGAAGCGATGGAAAATATTTCAGATAAATTGGAGCGTGATATTTCTTACCGGATTGCCACTTTGCAGGCTTGCAATCCCGAAGAGATGTTTTCTTCTGAAATAACCCGGATTTTGAAGGATACATTGGCTTCATTGCCGGAACAAACACGCCGGATTTTTATCATGAGCCGGTACGAACAAATGTCTGTGAAAGAGATAGCAGAAAAACAACAATTAACGCCGAAGAGCGTGGAATACCATATTACCAAATCATTGAAAGTCCTTCGTGTAGCCTTGAAAGATTATTTACCAGTATTGTGGTGGTTTTTGTAAACCAAAGCGAATAGAAAAAGCCACTTTGAATTTATTTGAAAAAAGTAGAGTTTTTGTTTAGGGATTTCCCGGATTGGATTGTCATATTAATGAAACGGATAAAAAATCAGATGGATTACGAACTATTACAACGATATATTGAAGGAAACGTAACAGCAAAGGAGGCAGAACAGGTTGTCGATTGGCTGGACGCAGATGAGGAGAATGTGAAAGAATTCATGGCTCTGCATAAGGCATTCGATATCTCTGTGATGAACCAACCTGCTGCACAGTCACTCCAGAATCGGGCAAAGCATATAAAGCTGCGCACGATAGGAACAGAGTTGCTAAAGGTTGCGGCTGTGATTTTATTGGTGCTAAGTGTCCAATATGGATGGAAGTTCATACGTTCAGAGAAAGGGATTGAAGAGACTCCTCTCTATCAAACTTTGTATGTACCAGCCGGGCAACGGGCGGAATTGACTTTGCCGGATAGTACGAAGGTTTGGCTAAATGCCTATTCCAAATTGGTTTATCCACTTTCTTTCCAAAAAGGTACCCGTTCGGTGGAACTCACCGGGGAAGCCTATTTTGATGTTCACCGGAATGAAAAGATTCCTTTCGTTGTAAAGACGTCGAAAGTGGATGTCAAGGTGCTGGGAACAGAGTTCAATGTTTCTGCTTACGAGGAAGATGCTGGATTTGAAGTGGCATTATTAAAAGGAAGTGTCATGTTGGAATCATCGGTATTGAGGAATCCCCGTTCCATGAAATCAGGAGAGATGGTTTATTTTAAAGATGGGCAATGTTATTCCAAACCGATACAGAATTTGGATTATTTCAAATGGAAAGAGGGTTTGATTTGCTTCATGAATGAACCCATTTCTAAGATTATGGATAAATTGTCTTTATATTTCGATGTGAAGATACAATATAGCAATCAAGCCTTTTTGAAGGAACGTTATACGGGAAAGTTCCGGAGTAAAGATGGCGTGGAGCAAGTGTTGAAAGTTTTGCAGGTGGAGCACCGCTTTCGTTATGTAAAAGACGATGAACAGAAAGTAATAAGAATAAAATAAATGCCTATGGACAAGTAAGGAAACATGAAAACATGCAAAACATGAAAAGAACCGGGTATGCTGCCACATAACCCGGCTGAAAAAGTCAGTATTCTGACATTAACGGGAATTATAAATCGAATACCAACAAAATCAATTGCTACAAATTTATGAATAAAAAGTTAATCAAGGTGTCGAACGCCTTGTCGTTAACCGAATTTAAACACATTTTTAGAGTGATGAAGCTTGCCTCATTATTTGGAACAATATGTGTTTCTTCGGTCTTTGCTGTGAATGTAAATTCACAAAGTCTGCGTGTGAGCATCCATGCCAACCAAGAGCAGGCGAAAGAAGTCATCAAGCAAATCGAAGAACAGACAGATTATCTGTTTGTCTATAATCATGACAAAGTAAATCTGAACAGTACCGTGACAATTCAGGCAAACAATGAAACAGTTGCCAAAGTGTTGAACCAAATGTTTGCTGGAACAGACATTATTTATGCAATCCAAGGGAATAATATCCTGTTGATGCATAAAGATGCGGTGATGCAACAGCAACAACAATCGGGTAAAGTTGTTACCGGAACGATTGTTGATCCATCCGGAATGCCAGTAATCGGAGCCAATGTCATGGAGAAAGGAACAACTAACGGCACCATTACCGATATGGATGGTAAATTCTCATTGAATGTAGAGAAAGGTGCAACTCTGATTATTTCTTATATCGGATTTAGCAACCAGGAAATTAAAATAGGAAACCAAACTAATTTGTCTATCACCATGAAAGAAGATGCTGAAGCGTTGGATGAATTGGTGGTTACTGCTCTGGGTATTAAGCGTGAAGAAAAGGCCTTGGGTTATTCTGTACAAAAAGTTTCTGGTGAAGATTTGTCTGTAGTCAAAGGTGTGAACGTTGCCAGCAGTTTGACTGGAAAAATATCCGGACTACAGATTAATAACAGCTCCGAAATTTCGGAATCACCAGAATTGAAGTTACGTGGTGAATCTCCATTGATTGTAATTGATGGTGTCGCTTATGGAAACATGAGTATGAGTGATATCAGTGCAGAAGATATTGAAAGTATAGATGTCTTGAAAGGTGCAACAGCCTCAGCTTTGTACGGAGTACGTGGTCGAGCCGGTGCGGTTATGATTACTACCAAGAAGGCTAATAAAGAAGGAACGCTAAATATTAATGTTTCGAACAATACGATGTTCAGTGCCGGTTATCTGAAAATACCAGAAGCTCAGCATTCTTACAGTACAGGTAATTATGGCATATTGGAATATAATAGCGGAAATGTTTGGGGTGATTATATGGATGGGCATGAAGTTGAACAATATGATCCGATATCAAAAGGATTAAAAGTAATGCCTTTGCTGTCTAAAGGAGGAGACAACATCAAGAACTTCTTGCGCTCCACTTTAGTGACCAATACGAACATAAATATTTCCCAAGCGGGTAAATTAGGAGGTTATCGTGTCTCAGCAACACATGTTCACCAAAATGGACAATATCCTAATTCAAAAATGGATAAGTTCATTGTAAATAGTAGCGGTAACATTACTTATAATAAGTTTAAATTGGACGCAAGCTTTTCTTATAAGAAAGAATTGGCTCCTAATATGCCTAAAGTAAATTATGGAGGTGGTAATATTCTGTATAATATGCTGATTTGGGGAGGTACAGAATATGACATACGTGATTTCAAGGATTATTGGAAAGTAAAAGACCAAGAACAAAACTGGGGTTTCAAAGCATGGTATGACAATCCATATTATATTATGTATGAACGTATCAATAAACAGGATAATAATTTAATGAATACGAGTTTGACGATGAATTATGATATATTTGATAATTTGTCAGTCATGTTGCGTTCTGGTTTTGATAATTATAGTAAAGGAGAAGAAAGAAGACAATCAGTAGGTGACAGTGGTGAGAAAAGAGGATATTATGCCTATAATAACTATAAAGGATCCAGCTTTAACAATGATTTGATTGTTAAAGGAGATTATGCTTGGAAGGATTTTTCTTTTAATTTCATTGCAGGTTTGTCATCTTATTGGTATAAGAACGAGAGTTTGTATTCAAACACAAGAGGCGGTTTGTCTATTCCTGGATTTTATTCATTGAATGCTTCAGCGGAAAGAGCGGGAGTAAGCAAAACTGTTAGTGAGAAAGCTTTGTATAGTGCTTACGGAAAGGCAGGGATTTCTTGGAAAAACGGAGTGTTTGTTGATGTTACCGGACGAAATGACTGGTCTTCATCTTTGCCAGCAGATTCCAGATCTTATTTTTATCCATCTGTATCCGGAAGTGTTTTGCCTACGGCGTTTTTCAATCCGATAGAAGATGTTTTGGATTTTTGGAAAATCCGCGCCTCTTGGACTGTCGCTAAAAAAGATTTGAGCGTGTATGAAATCAATAGGGTTTTCAATGTAAGTACGGATGTGTGGAATGGATTATCCACAGCAACTTACCCGACTAAGATTCGTGATGCGAATATCAAACCTGAGACAGAGTCTTCCTATGAATTTGGTACAAATTTCAGATTCTTCAATAATCGTTTATCTTTTGATTACACCTATTTTACACGATTGAGATATGACCGTTTGATAGAAGCGAATATTTCTAAAGCGTCTGGTTTTAGTCGTATGATAACCAATATATCAGAGGATTTGAAACAAAAAGGTATGGAATTTACCATTGGAGGTAAACCTGTCGTAAATAAAGACTTCACATGGGAATCTTCCTTTAATTTATCTTTTTGGCATTGGTATTATCATAAGATGGACCCGATACATAGTTCAAAAGATCCAAGAATACAGGAAGGAGAACGGTATGATAAATTATTTATCACGGATTGGGATAGAGATCATGAAGGGAATATTGTTCATCAGGCAGGTTTACCTGTTAAGAATAAGTACCAGACAGTAATGGGTTACAGTGATCCTAAATGTATTTTGGGATGGACAAATACATTCAAGTATAAGGACTTCGATTTGAGTATCTCAATAGATGGTCGCATAGGAGGATTGATGTATTCTTGGACAGAACAAGCCATGTGGAATTCAGGAGCTCATCCAGATAGTGATAACAAATGGAGATATGATGAAGTAGTCAATGGATTACAGAATTATGTAGGACAAGGAGCAATGGTTGTAAGTGGATCTGCAACTTATGACCCTTATGGAAAAGTGATAGAAGACACAAGAGTGTTTGCTCCGAATAATGTTCCTGTTTCTTATCAGAATTATACGCAGATATATAATGAGAATCCTTGGGATCATAATGCTCGTCAGAATATTTTGGACGGAACATTCATTAAGCTGAGAGAGGTCGCATTGAATTATACATTGCCATCTGATATTGCTCAAAAGATTATGTGTAAGAATATGCGTGTTGGTATTGTAGGGCAAAATTTGCTGCTTTGGACCAAAGAATTCCGTTTTTCTGATCCTGATAGAGGAAAAGAAAATTTGAATACACCTACTTCTCGTTATATAGGTTTTAATATTAACTTAACATTGTAATGACTGATTTATGAAAAAGATATATTTATTTGCGTTGTCTCTATTATCTCTTGTTTCATGTGGGGATTTTGATGAGATTAATACCAATCCAGACACTCCGACAGTCGTAACGCCATCTTTTTTGGCGACTCAGATTATTTTAAAGACGACGGAGAGCACGACTGGAAAATGGTTTATAGCTGATTCTTGGTTGGTAAAGCAGACAACTTTTACTGAACATTTGGAATGGTATCTGTATAATAAATTTGAAAGAACAGATTTTGATGATTATTCAATTCTGACAGATGCAGACAAAATGAGAGAAATTGCAGATGCAAATGAAAGCATGAAGGAGGCTGAAAAGAAAGCTTATGAAGGTTTGAATCTGTTTGTGCGTTCGTATGCATTGTATGGCATGACCATGGCAATGGGCGATATTCCATGTTCTGAAGCCGTAAAAGGGGAATCAGATGCTATATATTCTCCTAAGTATGATACTCAAGAAGCTGTTTTTGAATCCATTTTAAATGATTTAAGAAAAGCGTCTGATTTGTTTTCTGAAGCATCAAGTTTCAATGGAGATCCGGTGTATAATGGCGATCCTTCCTTGTGGCAAAAAGCTGCAAATAGTTTTTCTTTAAGAGTACTCAACATGTTGAGTAAAAAAGAAAACGTTGGAAGTATCAATGTCCGCACAATGTTTGAGGAGATGGCTTTACGACCACTGTTTACTTCAGAAGCAGAAAGTTACCAACGTGTTTATTCTGCTGATAAGAGTGCTCAATGGTATCCATTTTATTGGGAAAAACAGAACTATTGGACATATCCGTTTATGACTTCATTCATTGTGGATATGATGAAGAAGCTGGAGGATAGACGTTTGTTCTATTATGCTGAACCGGCAAAAGCTTTGGCATCAAAAGGTGAAGATTCGTTTGATGCTTATAGTGGAGTAAATCCAGTATTGGCATATGGAATGGTGCAAGATGAATGTGCGAATGGACTTCATTCGGCTATAAATAAACGATATTTTCAAATTGCAGAAGGCGAACCTGTTAAGTTTATAGCTTATTCGGAAATTCAGTTCGTTTTGGCAGAGGCTGCTTTGCGCGGCTGGAAAACTCCGCAGTCTGCTAAAGAGCATTATGAAAATGCTGTTCGGGCTGCTTTGCAGTTTACGGCTAAATATACACCAGCAGAGTATAGCCATCAAGTGGTGATTGACGATGCTTATATAGACCAATACTTACAAGGGAAAGCTGCTTTTAATGCAAGTCTTGAACAGATTATCGAACAGAAATTTATTAGTTCTGTATTTCAGTTGTCTTTTAATTCTTATTATGACTATCGTCGAATAGGTCTTCCAAAGATTCCTATCGATGCGCAGACAAATATGAATGAAGTAAAAGACCAATTGCCTTTGCGTTGGATGTATCCAGAAGATGAATATTCTCGCAATAGGGAAAATATAGAGGAAGCTATCAATCGCCAGTTTGGAGGAAATGATACGCCTAATGATGTTATGTGGCTTTTGAAATAATCATTTTTTATTTAAAAAGGGCTGTGTCCGAATGAAAGTTTTGACGCAGCTCATCTAAGGTGTGTCAGAATTAGTGAAATGTTAGATGCAGAGGATGAATTCCGAAAGCAACGCAGCAATTTACAATTCTGACACACTGCTTTTAGAAGGAATAAAACACATTGCGTGGCAATGTAAAAGATATTAATAATAAGAATATACAAGATGAAATATGAAAAAATGGATTGTGTATTTGTTGTGTTTGTTATATCCTCTTTCGTTATATGGGAACGGAAAAAAGGAATTTACGGTTTTGCAGTGGAATATATGGCAGGAAGGAACTGTAGTTGAAGGAGGTTATGAGGCTATTGTCAATGAAATAGCCCGGTTGAAACCTGATTTCGTTACATTTAGTGAGGTGAGAAACTATAACCAGACTCGTTTTTGTGATAGGATTGTCCAGTCTTTATCCCAAAAGGGTGAAACGTATTATTCTTTTTATAGCAATGATACGGGACTCCTTAGTAAGTATCCGATAACGGATTCCACTATTGTTTTTCCTTTAAAGGATGACCATGGCAGCATTCATAGATTGGTTTCTTCCATATACGGACGAGAGATAGCTGTTTATACAGCGCATTTGGATTATCTAAGTGATGCATATTATAATGTAAGAGGTTATGATGGCTCAACATGGAAAGAAATCCCTATCCCGCAAACTGTTCATGAGGTTTTGGCGGTCAATGATGCCTCTTTGCGTGATGATGCGATTCGGAACTTTGTAGTTGCCGCAAAGCAAGACATTGAAGCAGGGCGGATTGTTATTTTAGGTGGCGACTTCAATGAGCCTTCTCATTTGGACTGGACACGTGAGACGAAGGATTTGTATGACCATCATGGTTTTATTATCCCTTGGACTGTTACGTTGATTTTGGATAATAATGGTTTTATAGATACATATCGTGAAAGATATCCGGATGTTTTGACTTATCCTGGTTTTACCTTCCCTTCGGATAATCCATTGATTCCAATTAATAAATTGACTTGGGCTCCTAAAGCAGATGAAAGAGATCGTATAGATTATGTATTCTATTATCCAGCGGAAGGCTTGACTTTAAAAGATGCGGTTCTTTTGGGTCCCGATAAAAGTATATGCAGAAGTCAGCGTATCAAGGAAACCTCGAAAGATCGATTTATTGCTCCTTTAGCTGTTTGGCCGACCGATCATAAAGGATTATTGATTACCTTTGAGCTTTCTACTAATTCAGGAAGATAAGCAGGATGGTGATATGTTTGCGTAGATATTTTAACGCACTGGAGACCTGATGTTCAACAGTCTTTTCTGACAGGTGCATCAGGTCTGCTATTTCTTTGTAACTTTTGTGCTCCTTTCTACTGAGATTGAATATTTTCTGTCGTTGCGGGGGCAATTCAGTAATCAGAAGGTCAATATAATCACTTAACTCTTTTGCCTCCAATTCTTTTTCGATATCATAGGGATAGTCGCAAAATACTTTGAAAGTTTACAACTTAT
>ULPT01056922.1_pt1 | contig 21079 bp, 14 predicted proteins | sample 1953751 | NCBI WGS metagenome assembly ULPT01 (sample SAMEA4835636, study PRJEB28245) | human gut metagenome | biome: gut microbiome; material: fecal sample | place: Denmark | collected 2008 | reverse complement strand
TATATTTATAATAACTGTACATTATTTTTAATAAGTAATAACTATTAAAATTTTCCTTATAAATATCTTGTCTACTTTTCGTGGACAAAAATGTAATACCCTATTTTTCGTGGAAATCTTATAATTTTATCGATTGGAGATAAAAACATGGATCAAATTAAAACCGGAAACTTCTTAGTTAGTCTAAGAAAAGAGAAGAACATTACTCAACAGCAATTAGCCGATATATTACAAGTCAGTGTAAAGGCCGTATCCAAATGGGAGTGTGGCGAAGGTTATCCTTCTCTTCAAAGCTTAAAAGATTTATCTGATTTCTATGGTGTTACCGTAGACGAAATCATAAATGGTGAAAGAAATAAAACAGAAGCCAAAGAACCAGTCAATACTTCTATTCAAATCAAGGAAAAGAAACCATTGAACTTTCCTATCCTAAGATCTATTTCTTTAGGAATTACAGGATTAGGAATCATGCTTTATTTCATTATAATGTATTGCTGTTATTCAACAGCAGGTGGTTTAATTTGCATACTTTTCACAACCTTAATAGGATTAGTTTTAAGCTTAATAGAATTGAAGCATTATAAAGATAGAAAGAATAACATAATAGCCTTATTCAATTATGAATTCATAATAATTGGAATAGCTCTATCCTTTATTAGTTTTTGTTTCTCGTTAGCCACATTAACTGTAACTGTCGAGAATTACTACATTACAGTTGACTCTTTTCATTTCGCAACTAACTTTGTTAACATTGCAATATGCCTTATAGGATTCCTAGTGTTGCTGATTTGGGGCGGAATAGAATATGGGCTTTATCTTAAAAAAGGAAAAGATTTCTTCGATGCATTGAAAGACAAAGGAAATAGAATTCTAGCAGTTAACAATGTTAGTCTTATTATCGTCCTAATTCTTTATGTAATGCTAGATTCTAATAAATACAATTGCATTTGGTACCAAGTTGTATTCTTTGCTATCCCTTCTTTATTTGAAATAGTAGAGGCTTTTATCAACAAGTATGAAATCATATTCAAATCTATCAATTTAGTTTTATGTATAGCAGCATTTATAACATCAATTACTATGATAAATGTATTCAGCAATTATGTGGTAGAGTTGATTACAATATTGTTTATAGAAACAGCAGCCTTATCTTTTGCATTGTCCTTTGTAATATCTTCTTTAAAGAAAAAAGAAGTAAAATCAATTGAAAACAAATAAAATTATTGATTAAAATATTGAATCTGTGTAAGTGCTTACACTATAATTTACTCATAGAAAGGAGGTTTCTCCTAGTATGGATAAATACATTCAAGATATAGCGACGATGTGGAATAATGGTTGGGGCATAACCTTATATTCATTAATAGTAATTGTCATAAGTGCAATACTTACTGGACTGATAGGACTAGAAAGAGAAAAGCATGGATATTCAGCAGGTTTAAGAACTCATATGCTTGTAGGTGTCGGATCTACTTTATTCACTATTGTCTCAAAGTATGCTTTTGGAAGTGGAGATCCTGGAAGAGTAGCTGCTCAAGTAGTTACAGGTATCGGTTTTATAGGTGCGGGAACGATAATCCAAAATGGAATCAACGTCAAAGGATTGACTACAGCTGCTACCCTTTGGGTGGTGGCTGCAATAGGAATGTGCTGTGGAGTCGGCTATATTTCTGTAGCGATGATAGGAGCTTTAATTGCTTTAATAGTTTTAAGTGTTCTAAAACTATTGGAAGATAAAAATCCACGTAAAAAGTCATATAGATTAGCCTATCTTGTTACTAAAGGTGAAATGACTTTGTCAAAGGCTGTAGCAGCCATGGACGAAATGAATGTCATCGTCAAAGATATAGATATCGGTTCTGCTATGCACGAAAACACTAGATGCACAAAAGTAGTCCTGACTTTGAAGATAAAAGGTATGAATACAAAAGCTGAAGTAATGGATAAGTTGATAAATATACTCCAGCCTCTGGCAATGGAAGAATTGACTTGATCATTATCCGCTCGAATTAAAATCGAGCGGATTTTTATTAAAAACCGTATTCTAGGATCAAAAATATAACTTCAAGATCTGGTCATTTTTCATATAGTCAATAAAATAAGATCAGAAGGTATATTTATGGAACAAACTGATGAATTATTCGTTTCTTCATTGATAAACGCATATATAAAAGATAATGATGATATCGATTCTGATTTTTCACCTGAATTCATTTATAACTCAAACAATAAACTAGATAGAAAACAAGTCATTAAAGTATTAGCTGAAAACCTTAAGACTTGCGATGAATTCATGTTCTCTGTAGCTTTTATCAGCGATTCAGGAATAAGTCCATTAAAAATAGCTTTAAAAGAATGTCAAAACAAAAATGTGAAAGGCCGGATATTAACTAGTAATTACTTGGATTTCACAGAGCCAAAAGCCTTAAAAGAATTGGATGAAATGCCAAATATAGATGTAAAACTATTATGGATTGATGACAAATATACAAAGGATGAACCATCAGGATTCCATACAAAAGGATATATTTTCAAATTCAAAGACACATACAAAATAATAATCGGATCATCGAACCTAACAGGATCAGCATTAACATCTAACGAAGAATGGAATAGCCTTATAGTCACAAAGAAAGATGGAAAAATAGCAAAAGAGATTTTGAATAGATTCGAAACACTTTGGAGCAATGATCATTCGTTGAGCATAAAGACAATAATCGACAAATATGAAGAAGAATATGAATCTTTCAAAGAAATAAGATTATCGAATTCAAAAGAAATCAAGAAAGAATTCAAGCCTAATTCGATGCAATTAGCATTCTGTACCAAACTTAATGAATCCATAGATAAAGGTGATAAAAGAGGTCTTTTGATCTCTGCGACAGGAACTGGTAAAACATATGCATCAGCATTCGGTGTTAAATCCATAAAAGATAAAATTGATTTAAAGAAAATGTTGTTTATAACCCATAGGGAAACAATCTTAAAACAAGCTATAGAAACATATAGAAATGTTCTTGGTCAAGATATCAAAGCAGATTTATTCTCTAATGGGCATCACGATATAAAAGACAAGAATTATATTTTCTCTACAGTCAATACGATGAATCTTCATTTGAAAGAATTCACAAGAGATGAATTCGATTTAATTATAGTCGATGAATGTCATCGAATCGGAAAAGAAGGAATGTATCAAAACATTTTAAACTACTTTCAGCCGAAGTTTCTTCTAGGAATGTCTGCAACACCAGATAGAACTGATGGATACGATATTTATAATTTCTTCGATCATAATATCTTATATGAGATAAGACTATACAATGCTTTGGAATCAAAAATGTTAGTTCCTTTTTATTATTTTGGAATATCGGATATTCTTATAAATGGGAAACAATTAAGCGATGATGCAACATTCGATCAGCTGACATGCGATTATAGAATAGACAATATAATCAACAATAGAAAATATTACGGAGCATCTGGAAGTAGAATTAAAACTTTGATGTTTGTATCAAAGATTGAGGAAGGGATAGAATTATCAAAGAAGCTGAATAATCGTGGGCTCAAAACGATTTTCCTATCAGGAAGCAGTTCAAATGAAGATAGGGAAAAGTATATAAAACTATTGGAAGAAGACAATACTAATAATCCATATTTAGATATGATTTTAACAGTCGACATCTTCAACGAAGGAGTCGATATTCCTTCAGTGAATCAAATTATTCTTTTAAGACCTACACAATCTACAATTATATTTCTCCAGCAATTGGGTAGAGGTCTAAGAAAATTTGAAGGCAAAGATTATTTGACTGTAATCGACTTCATTGGAAATTATAAGAATGATTTCATGATTACAGATTCGTTCTCTTCAAAGAATAATGGAGAAGAATATCAGTCTAATGGTGGTGGTCGAGACGCATCTAAAACGACAAACATAATGCTTCCAGGTGGAAGCATTATAGACTTCGACCCTATTACAATGAAGACAATAGTCGAAATAAGCGATAAGGCGAGAGACTCTGATAGTAGAAGAATTAAAGAGCAATATATAGCTATTAAAAGCAAGTTAGGCCGCATTCCAACTTTAATTGAATATGATGAAAATGGAGATTTGACAGGCAGAGTTTTCTTAGATTTATTCAAACAGACTTACTATGATTTCTTATCGAAAGAAGAAAAAGGATTATTTGATATATTAAGCCAAGAAGATAGAGATGAGATTAAATATCTATCTAATAGCTTTGGTAACGGATTAAGAATTCATGAAGGTCTTCTTCTCAAAACTTTGATTGAAGGTGGAAGTGAAGAAGAATTCATAAAGCAATTACCTGTAAATCAAATATATGATGAAAAAACTAGAAAATCAGTTATATCAGTACTAGATACGTCATTTTTATCAGCTAAGGGATCTTTAGCTTATTCGACTATTGAAATAAAAAATGATAAGATTCAATTATCTGATAAATTCAAACAACATCTTTCAAATGAAACTTTCAATAAGTTTATAAATGAAATAATTGATTATTCAATCTATTCAAACAAGAAATATTTCTCTAATGTCACTGGAAATAATAATTTTGTTCTATATGAAAGATATTCTAGAAAAGACGTTTCTCGTCTAATCAATCTAACTAAGAACCAAGAAAGCACGATATATGGATATAGAATCTTCAAAGATCTAAATATTGTCCCTATATTTGTAACCTACAACAAACATTTGGATAAGGAATCACAAATCAATTACTCCGATTACTTCAAAAATAAAAATATTTTTTGTTGGGATTCAAGGCATGATAGAACGACTGAATCACAAGAAATAAAAGACTTGTTGAGCGTAGCTAAGAACAACGGCCAAATAATGTTGTTCGTACAGAGAGAAAGTCCAGATAACAAAGATGGTTTAAATAAACGTTCTTTCTACTATCTAGGAAACACAAAAATACAAAATTATTTCGATTCGATAAACACTACTGAATCAGGGAAGAAAACAAACGTGGTCAAGTTTGAATTGAAGATGGACAATCCTATTCCAGAATATCTTTATAAATACTTCGTGATTTAATAAGAAACAACTGAACTGAATGATTTTATGTATCATCAAATATTTAAATACAGATTGGAAGAAATCCTTTAGATGGATTTCTTCAATTCTTTTACAACGAGTAAATCAGCTGGTAAAAAATCGATATTATCTAGTTGATCTTTGGTTATGAATTTAGCATCTTCAGCCTCAACTAATTCTAAGTGGCCATCTATCAAAGAACAGATAAAACACTCCATCTTCAAATGAAAATTAGGATAATCGTATTCTACAGTACATAAATATTTATCTATGTTTATATCTGCTTTCAATTCTTCTTTAATCTCTCTTTTTAAACATTCTTCAGGAGTTTCACCTTTTTCTATTTTTCCGCCTGGAAATTCCCACCAATCTTTAAATTCCCCATATCCCCTTTGTGTCACAAAGATTTTATTATCTTTCATTATTATAGCTGCCGATACATGAATATTTTTCATTGCTGACTCACCTCTTACAAAACAGTATTTTATCTGGTGAGGGATCAGAGATCAAATCAAAAATATCATTTGACTTGTTATTTAAAAAACATTGGAGTAAAATACCCTATTGCAACCTGTCCGAGAGATAATCATTCCTCGGTTTTTCTCATGGGCATGGTCGAGCTAAAATTCCAAGGAGGAAAACTATTATGGCATTAGCAAAAGAAGAAATCGTCGAACTTACCAAGAAGTTCGGAAAAGACGAGAAGGACACTGGTAACACCAAAGTCCAAATCGCTCTTTTGACCAAGGAGATTGCAGATCTCACTGCTCACCTTTTGGCCAACACTCACGACTATTGTGCAAAGCGTTCTTTGACAATTCACGTCGCAAAGCGTACCAAGCTTCTCACCTATCTCAAGAGAACCGACTATGAGGGATATCAAGCCCTTATCAAGGATCTCAAACTCAAAAAGTAATTCGAGTTTCCATGTCATATACCCGCATTTCAAAACAATGCGGGTCTTTTTATTCCAAAAAATAAGGTAAAATATATAAGATGAAGGAAGGAATAGATATGATTGATAGTTTCAATGATGTTCTCAAAGCTAGAAGATCTACTAGAGAATACACTGAAGAAGGTGTATCCAAGGAGGACATGCAACAAATAGTAGAAGCTGGTACATTAGCTCCAAGCGGAATGGGTAGAAAAGAATTGATGTTTGTTGGATTGACGAACGAATATGCGAAAGAATATTTGTCGATTGCAAAGAATAAATTTGGAATGGATAGATATTATGGTGCAAAGCACATAATTCTTGTATTTAGAAACAAAGAAATCGAATCCTTATATCTTTTGGATGTTGGTGCTGCTATGGAAAACATGTTGCTCAAAGCTACAAACTTAGGACTTCAATCTTGTTGGATTCATGCTGCTAAAGATTTAGCAGAAAATAAAGACTTCTCTAAGTTCCAAGAGAAGCTTGGATTAGATAGCAAATACGAAGTATTAGAATCTATAGCTATAGGACATGGCGAAAAAACTATAGATAAAGAAGTGGACAATTCCCGTGTCAAAGTATTCTAAACATAGAATTGCCATCTTAGGTGGTGGAGTAGCCGGAGTCTCTTTAGCTCTATTCATAAAAAATAGAGATCCTAGTTTTGAAGTCTCGATTTTTGATGACTCAAAAAAAGTGGCTTCTAGAATTCTTATATCTGGAAACGGACGATCAAACTTCTTCAATACAGACTATTTCAACCCATCGAACTTGGAAGACCCTATCTTTCACAAAGCAAAAAGTATCGTGGAAGGATCGATAGGATTAGATGCTTTTAATGAGTTCATCAAAATAACAAATTGTCCTTATTTCAATCAAGGAAATCTCATATATCCTTTTGCGAACAAATCATCTGCTTTATATGATTCAATGATGGATAAAATCCAACAGTACAAAGCACAAATAATTCATGAGAAAGTAATTGATGTATTTGAAAACAAAGATGAATCTATTTCTTTTAAAACTATCGATGAAAATAATGACATAAAGAAATACTCATTCGATAAAGTATGTCTTTCATTCGGTGGTAATTCATTAGCATATCCACCTTTTGATTGGTCTATTTTGAAATCCTTAAATTTAAAACATATCGAATACACCCCCGCTATTTGTCCTATAAAAGTAAAAGAGAAAGGACTTAAAGCCTTAGATGGAATAAGAGCTAAATGCATCATGTCTCTTTATAAAAAGGATGATTTGATTTATAAAGAAGAAGGCGAGATATTATTCAAACCTGATGGATTATCTGGAATATGTATCTTCAATGCATCGATTAGATTAAATCCAAATGAATTGAATTCATATTCTATTCATTTGGATTTAACTAAACATTCCAATTCTAAGATAGAAATAGATATGAATAATATCTATTATGCATATCCAAAACAATTGAGTGAATATATAGTTAAAAAATCTAAAGAAGATAGTAAGACTTTGAATAATGAAGCTAGTGATCTATCATTCCAAATCCAAGGTTTATATCCTTTTAAGTTCTCACAAGTATCCAAAGGCGGTATCGATTTCTCTGAAATCAATACAAAAAACATGAATCTAATTAAGCATAAAAATATCTATACTTTAGGTGAAATGCTAGATATACCATTACCATGTGGCGGTTATAATATTGGATTGTGTATAATCGAAGCCTACAAAGCCATGTTAAGTTTATTAAGTTAGGAGAAAGAAGCTATGGAAACAAACATAAATCAATTAGTTAAAGACAATTTAGGATCTTATCCAGCTCAGATCTTTGAAGAGTACTTCAACGAAAGAATTCCGGAAGCTGATAGGGATGGAACATTAGCTGTTTTAAAGAACACACTAGATATCTTAAAACAGACAGGTAATCTCCCAAAGAATTCTTCCTTATACTCATTGGTCTTCGATTTAATAAACTATTCGTATGGTGAATGGTGGTTTGCAGTAAGAGATAACAAGAACAAAAAAGAAATAGTAAAAGACCATTCTTTGATCGTTTCACTATCAAATAAAGTTGCTGTTAAATTCTTGCTATTGGTAAGAGGAGTTAGAAAAGGTCAACTTAAAATATCTTCTTTGAGTCCTTATTCACCAGTCAACACTGCTTTAAAAGCCTTGATTACTGAGCTTATAAATCTCAATTTTCCTTTCATACAAAACAATCCTCAGAAGACTTTAATCAACGATTTGTTCGGAAGGATTTTCTCAAAATCAAATGGAACTTTAAAAATGTTATCGCAAGGTTTAGCTAGTGATGCATATGTATCGTGGAGAACATTGCATGAAGCAGAATGCATCCTTGCAATCCTAGTCAAAGATGGAAAACCTATGCAGGATGAATATGTCCAACATATCATCTACGATAACGCCTTTAGAGGATCTATGCAATCCAAAGAGAGAACAGACGAAATATTCATAGCTTTAAAAGCTGATTTAAAATCTCACGGATTGAAGAGTAAAGATATGAAGAAGTTCATCGAATACGGATGGCTTTATCAAACCCCAGAATACAAAACACTGGAAGAGAAAGGAAAGCTATTTGAAAAATACGCTGTTTCTATTCGTGATTCAAATGGAAAAGAAGGATCCTTTAAAATCATTAGAGGCCCATCTATCGAATCTGAGGACTATCCTTTATTTGAAAAATATCGTGCTGAATTGATGTCATGGGATCACAACCAATTACATGATTTTAAATTGAACTTCAGGGATGGAATAGAATTCTTAGCCGGACTTTCAAAATATTCCGAATGGTACGAAACAGCCAGTGAAGTCACGCATTCCTCACCTGTTTTCTTCTATTCAAACGATCAATTCTTCTTTGACTTATCAACTGTCGCATTATATCAGTTGGTGCTGAGAGTCACAGGAATCTTCATGTCATATATGGACGAAGTATTCTCGGCCAATCCAAACACAAAGGGATTAGTTCTTCAACTAATCTCTTATGCCAAAGAGATGTGTGATGATCAATGCCAAAGATTTAAGAATCTTTATGGAATAGATGTCTTAAACGACGAAGGTAGTGTCAAGGATCCACATTCGAGAACAAGAGCTGAAAACAAAAGTGTGGATGATGGTGAAGCCTTCGATAAGCTGAGTGACTCTATGGATGATAAAAACTAAAAGGACTATTTAAAATGAGTGAAAAAACTATATATAAAAACCTTCCTATTGTTAGTGCCAAATGTACAGGATTGGATGATTTAGGGCAAGGTGTATGCAAGGATAAAGATAACATTCTTTTCGCTAGAGGACTTCTTCCTGGTGAGGAAGGTGAAGTACAGCTTAGAGCTGTCAAAAGAAAAGTTGCTTTTGGTGACACGATCAAAGTCACTAAAAAAAGCCCTGATAGAGTCAAATGTCCTTTTGAATTGACAGAGACAGGAATATCAGATCTAGGTCATTTAAGATACGAAAAAAGGCTTATCTATAAACAAGAAAACATAAGAAATCTTATAAAGAAGTTCACCTATCTAGATATCGAAGTAAAGCCAACAATTCCTTGTCCTTTAAAAGATGGATTTAGAAATAAAATACAAAGACCTGTAAAGTATTCTGCTAAAGAGAAAAAAATAGTCAGTGGATATTATAGAATCAACACCCATAAGCTAGTAGAAATGGAGCATTGTCCAATCGAAAGCAAATTATCCGATATAGTTTTGACCAACCTTTTAACCATATTGAACAAATATAATATTCAGGCTTATGATGAGGATTCACAAGTAGGACTATTACGTCATATATTGATCAGAACTTCATACAACTACCAAGAAGCTTTAGTCACATTAGTCGTCACAAGTTTTGAAATTCCAAATCTCGATAACATAGTAAAAGATTTGATAGATATATGTCCTGAAGTTAAATCGATAACACTGAATTTAAACAAGAGAAGAACAAATGTCATTCTAGGAATGCTCGATAAAGTCGTATATGGCGATGGCCATATAAAAGATTCGATTCTCGGAAAGACATTTATCATATCAGCCAAATCCTTCTATCAAACGAATCCATCTCTTTTAGATCAGCTCTATGGGAAAGCAATCGAAGGCCTTAATCTAAACGGAACAGAAACTATATTAGATGCATATTGCGGAACTGGTACAATTGGAATTTGTATGGCTGACAAAGCTAAGAGGGTTGTCGGTGTAGAAATAGAGAGCAGCTCTTATGAAGATGCTTTGATAAATGCTAAAAACAACCATATAAATAACATTAACTTTCACTTAGATGATGCGACTGAATATCTTCAAAGAACTGATGAGCATTTCGATTGTATAGTCTTAGATCCTCCAAGAAAAGGAACAACGCCAGAGTTCATTAAAGCCTTGATAAAAAACGGCCCTGAAAAAGTAGCATACATATCTTGTGACCCTGCTACATTAGCTAGGGATTTAAATCTATTGAAGAATGATTATTCAATCATTTCAGTACAAGGTGTGGATATGTTCCCTACTTCGCATCATGTTGAGACGGTAGTGTTGCTGAGTAAGAAAAACGGGTGAAAAAAATCGATAAAAATTGATGGATTTCCTTCTTTCTAAAAATGAGGAAAATCCTCTTTTTTTTATTGCAAAAACGCCTCAAATGACGGTAAACCGGTAAAAAACAGGGCTTTACTTGTATGGGAAAATAGGTCAACATCTCCTGCTAAAATTGCGACGATTGTCGATGGAAAACACGTCAAATACAAAGACAAAATAATGTCTCTGAATGTTTTCGGATGCAAAATCACGGGATGGTCAGCAATTCAAAGCTATGCAATGATAAGAAGAGTTGACGATACAGAGACCTTGTCCGAACTCAGAGATGAAAAAATGAAACAATTGGGAATGATATGAAAACTGGAAATTGAATGGCGAACATCTCATTCGATTTTTACTGGCTCGAATTAGAAATGTAGGATAGGAGGATGCGTTCCTCCTTTTTTTATGACAAAAATATGCTGTTGAATATCAATTTCTCTTTACCTTTTCGACAAAACGCAGTTGCCGTGTGAGAAAATTTTCAATTTCGGACATTGTATGGTAGAATAGACCTAACAAAGAAACGGGGCTTGCATGAAGAAGAAACTTTCATTGAAGAAATTCTTATCGCGAAGGCTTGCATGGGGGGTATTACTATTAAATAATCTCTTTCTTATTTCTATTGGTTACTCCAGTTGGATTGTATCTGCTCAATCTACGTTAACTAGTCCGATATATGTCAGTGTCGCAGATATAGTAAAACAGGCTACCGATTTTAAAGGAACGGCATCCTATGTGTCTGGAAGTGAAAGCTTTTTTTCATACTATGTTTTGGATGGCAAAAAACACCTGACTACTAACGCAGCATCAATCAATGTAGAAATCAATCCTTCTAAAGCTAAAGCAGTACTTTCGAATAATGTAGTTTTTTCAATTTCGCTTTCCTGTATCGGTAGAACAGCCATTGTTGGGTCTGATTTATTTGCAAATTCCTCCTGTATAAAAGCTCCAGTCAAAGTCGGTTTTTTATATGAGCAGAATGGAGATTGCTTTTATTCAAATGATGTAGAATTATCTAAGACCGACACCGGATCTGGAAGAAGTCAATACAATATTACATGCAAAGCGACTCTATATGACGTTTATGAAGCCTCTCTTTGCAATTATTTTTCCTATTATTCAAATGGTGCCTCTTTATCGCTTAAGGCTTTGTTTGAATTTGAAATCAAGGATGAAGAAAGAGCGATTTCGATATTGGAACAATTGAGTGATGTCGAGTTTTACACGGATTTACCGGAGAAGCAATGATGAAACATAATGTTTTTAAATTGATCGTCAGTTTTATCTTTTGCTTCTCCGTTTGCTTTTCTGCATGGGTTTATTCTTCCTTGACTTCCACAGGAAAGGATTTGAGTTTATCAAAAAACGAAAACGTTAATGTTACAGTTCATAATTTAAAACAATCTACTGATGTTTCTATAACTACGGAATATTCCGTTCCGGTTGAATCTAGCGTTGTGGTTGATGAAGAAAAGTTTCTGAGCGATACAGATCAGAATGGCAACGGCCAGAAAGAAAAATGGCCTGATGTCGGGGATAAATGGAAAACGATTGATTGGGATGAAAAAACAAAATACTATAATGTTGATAAAAACGGAAAAAAGACTGAAATCATCACCCATTCGACTACCGGTCCGGGACAAATCAAATATAAGAATAGCTATATTAATGTAGGCGAGTGGAAAAACGTCTCCGACAGCAGCACGTGGGGAAACGTCTGGAACGTTGGATATAAATCCAATGAATTCTATTTTTATAGTAATTGTGAAGATAGCATAAGTTTTAAAATGCAGTATAACAAAAATGATGTTTTGCCTAATACTGAAAACAAAATTTCGGAAAAGGTAGAATTTGATGAAAAAACAGGAACGAAAATCACTACTATAATTTATGAAAGAGCAATAGTTCGCGATACAAAAAAACAAAATCGAGGTAAATGGATTATTTTTCATTATGTTTACGGCTATTACTATCCTACCTATCAATATCGAGGGTCGTGACGAAGGAAAAGACGCGGCATCAGGCAGAGGAAATATCGTCAGCTGATTTGAAAGTGAAAAAAGGAAGCTGCCTTTCCGCAGTTGATTTGAAACTGAATAATTATAAACAATATGGTTTCTATACTGACTCAACATGCCAAACCTTCTTTGATTTTTCAAAGCCTTTGACATCAGATGTGGATTTATATGTCAAACAATTCGAAACCAGTTCTTCCGATTCTCTTACAATCAAAATAAATTCGTTGTCGTCGGGTTCAACCCTTAATGTTTACAATCAGGCTGGAGGTAATACAGGCGGAACGAGCGGACAAAATTACGACATTTACAGCGATCCTTATTATAACGAAGGAAATAAGGCATGCTTTATAGGAAACACAGTGATTCAAAGCGGAGCAACTGTGAATCTGACTTATGGAAATGGCAGTATATATACCGAACCAATCGATGGTCAAATCAATGATTCTTTAGGAAATCATAGAACTAACACAAACTCGACTATTTCTAATGAGTATGATGGAACAACATATGTCGGAATGAAAAACTGTTCCACGTATATGGCTCTTGGAGATGATTTGACGGTAAAAGGAACCTTGAATGTCGGCGCAGCCATAGGCGGCCATACGGGACTTTCGAAATATAGCTATATCATTGGGAAATATAGTTGTTTGGATTTGTATGGACATAATGTGTATATAGATGGTGGTACGCTGAATGCATATGGCTTAATTGTCGACAGCGTTGGAACCGGGAAAATCTATGTACGGAATAATGGTAAGCTTGAGTCAACCTTGACTGTTTCGGATGGCCGCGCCACTAGACAGATGATGCTAGGGATTTCAAAGCGTCAAAGCCCATTTACGGAATATCGATTTTCGTATTTGCAGGTTCCTGTCCGCTTTGAAAATGGTACAACTTTCCAGGCATATCTTAAGTTTGAATTAGGAGAATTCGGCATTGCTAATTTCCATATCAACTTTATCGGCACATCCGATGCGTTGTTTTTATGGAATGATTCTTCGACTGATTCCTACATTGACTATTCTTTTGCCAAAGTAAATTCTGTCTCCTCCGCATCTTTGATGCAGAACTGTTATAATTTCAGAAATAGACTCTCGTTCAACGCTGATGTAAAACAAAATTATGCAGTTTCTATGAAAATCAAAATCACGCTCTCACTAGGCAGTGCTAGCGCAAATGTCGATTTTGGCCGTGTTGATTTTCCAATCTCTCCTTTCTTTGATTTAGTTTTAAAGTCTGACCATAAAATGATTGTGGGTTCTAAAATTACCTTTTACCCTGGAAGCTCGTTCTATGTTGAAAAAGGGGCAGTTCTAAGTTTCACGTATACCAAGGACAAAGTTACTTACGATGGTACTTCTGGTGTAAGTATTCCAGGGGAAAGCAGGCATATGGTTGGGGGAATCATGAGTTACACAAATCACATCGGCGATGTTGCTGCAAATGGATATTCAGAGGAACGTTTCAGTGCCGGAATTTATAACAATTCGACTTATTGGAAGTCTTTTAAGACCGGTAATATTCAAATTGATGGGAACCTTGAATTTGATACTTCCATCAACACTTCTGATTCACTTGGCGATTGTTACTATCTTTTGTCTGGAAACATAAATTTATCCACGGATTCATTGAAGACGTTGATTCAAAATAGAGCGTATTTAAAGTCCTATGATTTTAAAGCCGAACTTACAGGAGGATATCTCTTCTCTAGTACGAATGTCAGTGTCAAGGATGAGTATGAAAGAGCAGCTTCCTATAATGCTAATCCATTGATTTCAAACGGGCATGGATACATTTTCGATTCGAACCAGGCCCTAGAAGGTACATACACTGATGGTGTTTTGACTGAATCTAAAAATCTCTCTCTTTCCAATGATTCTGTTACTAGAACTGATAATAATTCCTTCTATTTTTTGGAAGTTGATACGGACATGTATAAAGATGGCAGCAAAGGAAGCAATCAAACGGATTCTATAGATCGGCAAATTACAATATCGGAATGCACTTCCATTGATTCTGTCCATATGGTTATACGAAAGGGAAGCACTTATTTTGCATATTATAAAGGCATCTATGTACCTTTGATTGGTTTTTCCGAAAATCAGACGATTTCAAGTGACTCGACAGTCCTGAATGCAAATCTGAGAAAATTCATGTCTAATTCCGAGACTGACAAAGAAGAGAATCATACAAAATATTCGAACTGTAAAATTAAGTTTTCGAGTTCTGCAAAGGCCTGGACTTTTGTCTCGTTTGCTTGAGTCAAAAATAACTTTGCTTGGCTCAGCAACAAGGAATTCCTTAGAAATTATTCTTTTAAATTGATGACAATAGATCATCTAAGAGCTCGTTATTGGAAGAAAAGTAAGTAACACCTTTTATTTTCTACAGCCTATTCTGTTATAAATTTCATTCACGGCTTCTATATAGCAAACAAAGGAAGGATGATTGTAATCGTGACTCTGAAGATAATGATTTTTGATTCTTAGATAGCTGTTTCGGACTTCGTTCCACCATCCAGGGAAATAAAGTAATGGCTATAGCAGTTCTATTCCATTAGTTCCCTCTCACTAGGAATGTCGTCTAAAATTTTCGGTAGACCTGTCGAAAAACGCGTCCAGTAGACATGTTCCTTCCATGAGGAAGCCTGTATTGGTAGACATGTTCCTTGCATATAGACGACACTCGTCGTATCGATATGGGAATAGGCGACTTATACCTCTACACGATGAAAGAAATTGGTGAAAAAGCCAGTAATCATCTGCATTTTCGAAAAATCACGATTTATCAGTTTTTTGCGTTTTCAGAGTAGACTGCAACTACACAGACAACCTGGAAAACAGAATTTTGGCCTAAAAATGGGCAAAAACGTGAGTATAGTTTGATTGCGGAATAAAAAGCAAATAGGTTTGTTGATTGTGCGAGTTTCAATAAAAGATATTTGCTCGTGCGTTTTATTAATCTTTTTAGGCTTTGCACGAAATACATTTCTCGATTTTATGTTTCGTTTCGACTTGAACCAATGATTGAACCAATGATTGAACTAATAAGTGAACTAATGATTGAACTAATAAGTGAACTAATAAATGAACCAATCTTGGCTTTAAAGTATACTATTGTTACTATTGGATAGGGGATATATATGAATTTAGGAAAAGAAAGTTAAACGATTGAATTCAAGGAATCTACAAGTGAATTAAAAGAAAGAATACGATCTATTGCTTCTATGTTGAGTAAAAATCAGCATTGCGTGCTTTACTTTGGCGTTAATGACAATGGGGATGTGATTGGTCAGCAAATTGGAAACCGAACACTTCGTGATGTTTCTCAGGCCATTTCAGTCAACATCGAACCTTGTGAAACTCAGAAAACTCGGACTTATTGAAAGAGCTGGAAAGGCTGATATGAGAAAATACATAGTTGGGATAATAGAAGTGGTCATTTCAAGCCTAACAGCGAGTCGATGGAATATGTAGACGCAGCCTTTGGAAAGCTTCCGAAGGAACTGTTCACAAAGAATTCAAAGAAAGGAAACAAATAAAATGGATAACTTGATTGGTAAATACGGTTCCACCCTCTGGGAACCGCCCATAGACGAAGAGGATGCCAAGTGGTACAACGGTGGGAAAGAAGCTCAGGGCCACCAAGGCCTAGTTGGGAAAGTCATCAAGGATGATGGCGATATCCTGACCATGTTCTGCCAAGGAAGGACGATGCGTTTCTTCAAGAAAGACTTTAAAGCCTATCAGGAACCGGAATTCGAGTGGGGCGACAAAGTCCTGATTCTCGACAAGAACCTGGAAGGTACAATCTGCCATTTCACCTGGCACTTTAAGAACAAAGAGTACTTCTATTTTGTCGAAGTCAATGGCAAGAGACTGAAGAAGCGATATTACAGGACGGATTTGAAAAAGCTATGAACTACCTAGAACTCAGCAAAGAAGTCTCCTATGCCCTGCGCCACGCCCCATGGGAATATGAGCTCGAGATGGACGAAGAGGGATTCGTCCCGATAGCGCAACTTCTCGCCGCCCTCGATGAGACCGGGCATTATGAGAGGAAGATTACAATCGAGGACCTCCATTATATGATGGAAGCCAGCGACAAGAAGCGCCATGAAATCGTCGGTGACAAAATCCGTGCATTGTATGGTCATTCCATTCCGATGCATATAAGGAAGGAAGAGACAATCCCACCTGATGTCTTATATCATGGCACGGCTCATAAATTTATGGATTCCATTATGAAAAACGGATTAATCCCTAAAGGCAGGCAGTATGTTCATTTGTCTATAGACACAGAAACTGCTCTTATCGTTGGCAAAAGAAGAGATGATAATCCTGTCTTGCTAGAAATTAACGCAAAACAGGCTTATGCAGATGGTGTTTCTTTCTATATCGGCAATGATAAGGTATGGCTTAGCGATAATATACCGTCGAAATATATCAAGATAAAATATTAATATCATCAAAATAAAAGCGTTCTTCTACTACTAAAACTCAATTTTAATGATAATTTTGGTAGTAGAAGATGTTTTATGTTATTTAAAATGGCAAAAATAATAGCAAAAATCCAGAAGAAGATGGCAAAAATGATGGCAAAAATCCATGGGTAGACGGAAACGAACCGATGATCACGGTGTACTCCGATAGGACTGAGATACTTTCAAGAGGCGGACTTGCTCCTCTTCAGACTAAGGCAGGTTTCTTTCGCGGACATTCCGTTCCCGTAAATGAAAAACTATCTGAAATTTTCTTGCAACTGCATATCAGTGAAAAAACGGGAAGAGGAATTCCTGTTATTTCGTCTGAATACGGAGAAGGGGCGTTTGATTTCTCCGACAACGACATTACCGTCACCATTCCATTCAACTTCATCAACGAGGTGGGTGATAAAGTGGGTGATAAAGTGGGTGATAAATCCTTGAACGATTCCCAAACCAGAGTCCTGGCTGAGATAAGGAACAACCCAAATATTACTAAGCCACAGCTGATGATTATCTGTCATTTAGGTAAAACTTCCATCGATAAGATCATCTCTGCTTTGAAGGAAAAAGGCTATATTGAGAGAATTGGATCTAATAAGTCGGGATATTGGAAGGCGAATTGAAAGAAGTAAAGGGGCGGAGCGTTCCTCCGATGGTCTGGAGCTGGGGAGAAACAAGAAACGTCATCTAGATTGCAGTTATCATTGCGTTGGATAGTATTGAAATGTTTAGCCATCTTAAGCGCTATGGAATCTTGTAAAACTCAATACTTGGATGTTGTCTGAAATTTCCAGTAGACCTGTCAAAAAACGCATCCAGTAGACATGTTCCTTCCATGAGGTACCCTGTATTGGTAGACATGTTCATCGTATGTCGACGACACACACCTAGTTTGTGGGAATATGGGAGTTTCACTGATTTTGCGACAACCTAGATTGTCTATATAAAAATGACATACCACTCCCATTGTTTTCTAATGAGGTAGTCGCCTTTTAGCTGTTGCACTGCAAAAGTAATTTATTTTATTCCCAACTTTTTGACATTATTTGGTTGGGAATAAAAGCGATGCTAAGATGACAACTGTCAAAGCGAAATTATATCCGAGGTCAGAAACAACCAGAATTAGCGGCAGTTCAATTTGGATAAGCGTCACAGCAACTCAATAACATCTCGCGTCTTAAAAACATCTGATACATTGAAAGATCAGAGCTGAACAAAACATGGTATTGGAAATCCATGGACTAGTAGAATATTGAGAATCGGAGATGCTTTTTGAAGTTGTTGGTTGATGAAAATAAAGGGATTTCCTTGGAATAATCTTGATGTGTCGTTTCAAAATAGCTTCATATAATGCGTTGGCACTCAACACTGGCACCCGTTTGGCACTCGACTTGGCACTCAATCGCTTTCTATCTGCTTTTCTATGTACTTTTCTATGTGCCTTTCTCTTTACTTCTATGTTGGATGCGATGAAAAATCTTTGGAAGACGATAGTTTGAAATTCTTTTTCTAATATTGACGTTGGATAAATTGAATTTATTACCCCGGGGTGATAAAATTTAGTGGGGTGATAAAATGGATTTTAAGAGACTGCTTGAGAAGCTTTGTGCTTTTGATTATGAAAACGAATGGCTCGAATTCAAGGAGAACTGGTTCGAGGCCGAAGAACTCGGGAAGTATATTTCGGCATTGGCAAACGCCGCCGCTTTAGAAAATCAGGAATTCGCCTATTTCATATGGGGCGTTTCCGACGATGAGCACAAGATTGTAGGGACGGATTTCAATCCGGACATGGATTACAGGAAAGAGCCACTGAAGCATTTCCTTGCAAGGCAATTGCTTCCGGAGAACGATTTTTCGTTTTTTGCCGAGCAATGCGACGACAAAAAAGTTGTCATTCTCCGGATTCCCGCGGCAAGCAAGATTCCTTTGTCGTGGAAAGGGCAAAGGTATATCCGGATAGGATCAAGCAAGGAGCTGCTGAGCAAATACCCGGAGAAGGAGGCGAACCTTTTCCGCACATTGAATTCATACAGAAACACGATTGAAAACACTCCTTCGGAATACCAGAACCTCACATTTAGCCAGCTTCTAATATATTACGTAGCCAAAGGAATCCCTCTCCGGGAAGAAAGCTTCAAGGAGAATCTTGGGCTCCTTACAAAAGACGGGCGATACAACATCATGGCCCAATTGCTTTCGGACGATTCGCACATTTCTATCCGCGTTGCGACATTCCTTGGCAAAACGAAAGCCGACCCGATGTACACGGTGAGGGAATTTGGGCGCAAATGCCTTTTGCTTAGCGTGGATGACATTCTGAGATACGCGGACATCCTCAACGTCCCTCAGGCGGATGAATCCGGAAGGATCGTCGAAAGAAAAGAAGTTCCTCTGTTCGATGCGAGTGCCTTCAGGGAGGCGGCAATCAACGCTTTTGTCCACAATGATTGGACGAATTTGCTTGAGCCGATGTTTACAATCTATTCGGATAGAATCGTTATTTTTTCGAGGGGTGAGCTTGCGAAAGGCCAGTCGATTCAGGGCTTTTTCCAAGGTAGGTCTGTTCCAGTGAACAAAAAGCTATCTGATATTTTCCTACAACTTCATATTTCCGAAAGAACGGGGCGAGGGGTCCCAAGAATCGTTGATTCCTATGGAAAACAGGTTTTTGAGTTTCTTGATGACGGCATTGAGGTCACTATCCCATTCCATAGGATAAATATCGCTTCATGGGGTGATAAACGGGGTGATAAAAAAGATATGCCAGACAATTATTTAAAGGTTCTAAAACTTATAAGAGACAATCCGAACGCAACAAAACCCCAGATTGCGAAAGAACTTCATATCGGGAAAACGACGGTAGACAGAGCTATTGAATCTCTAAAATCACATAGGCTGATAGAAAGAATTGGCTCAAACAAATCCGGATATTGGAAAGCTATGGAATGATTGCTTTTTTGCATGGGGAGCGTTCAAGGATTCGTTTTGAATTTGTTTGACGTTGATGAACCAATGAAATTTTCCAAAAAGCTCCCAGCATATCGGTTCTATCGAGAATGTTGGCACTCAATTGGCACTCAACCGGAATTCAGCGAAGAAGAACTCAAAAAGATCATAAAGAGCAACTAAGGAATCACAAGGAAAGAAAATTGCCAAGAACTTCGGTGTATCGTCAAGAACGATTCGGAGGTACATGAATCACAGGTCAAGTCCGTCCACTATGTCGGAAATGGAAAATTCGGGCATCAGGAAATTAAGCAGTTTTTTGGCGACTCAATCCCATTAGTTCCCAACTACTAGGGATGTTGTCTTGAATTTCCAGTAGACCTGTTGAAAAATGCATTCAGTAGACATGTTCCTTCCATGAGGTACCCTGTATTGGTAGACATGTTCATCGCATGTCGACGACACATGTTGAGACGGTAGTTGATGTCAAGGAAAGATAAATAAGTGCCAGAAAGTGGCGAATTTCCGGGCTTTTTCAGAGGTTGGGATGTAACCCCGACATCTGAAAAAGCTCGTTTTTCTTATACGGAAACATATCCACTGCAAAATGTGTGTTAGGTTGTAACTCGGATTAGATGTCACAATTTGAGGCAGTGGATTAGATGATAAGAAAGGTTATACAAATCGGAATTGTGCGCCCAGATCATGGCGAGTAATCTAGCAGGTGTAATGCCTGTCTGGTAAGGTCTAACCAACCGCCAGTAGCAAGTCTTGGATCTTCCACAGTCTGCGTCATACCAGCGTTTATGAAAAAATCAAAAGCTCTTGACTTGGAGTTAACTTCAAGTAGTATACTGAGCGAAACAGGGGGTAAAAAGATGAAGAAATTACTGATTGTATATTATTCATGGTCAAATGGAAACACGGAAAGAATTGCAAAAATGCTGCAGAGTGAGACTGATGGCGATATTCTAAAAATATATACCGTAGTTCCATATTCTGGCAGTTATGAGGATGTGGTAAATCAGGGACAGAATGAAGTGCAGCGCGGATATGAACCTA
>ULPT01036356.1_pt1 | contig 21092 bp, 20 predicted proteins | sample 1953751 | NCBI WGS metagenome assembly ULPT01 (sample SAMEA4835636, study PRJEB28245) | human gut metagenome | biome: gut microbiome; material: fecal sample | place: Denmark | collected 2008 | reverse complement strand
TTTTAACTTGACGGCAAGACTTTTTCTGATACGCAAAAAAAAAAGAGAAAGACATTGTAATCGAGCATATTGAAATGGATACTAAAACTATTCTTCTAAAAAACAATAAAGGACCGAACGAATATTTAGTCGAAGAATAGTGAAATATTTGATATTTGTGGATATGCCAACGAAAACATTTTGTATTTATGGGGAAAAGTTCGCCAAAAGTTATTGATTTTTAGATTGAAGTATGCTATAATCCTAATATAAAAAGTTTCGGAGGCGAGATATGGTACTAAAACGCAAGATATACAAAAGTTTTTTGGATTGGAAGGCAAATTGGGCGGGCAAAAGAGCTTTGCTTGTTCAAGGTGCAAGACGAATCGGAAAATCGACGATTGTAGAAGAATTTGCAAAAAACGAGTATGAAACATATATACTTATAAATTTTCAGTCGGATCTCGGTAAAGTAGAACAACTTTTTAAGAACGACATTTCCGATCTCGATACTTTTTTCCGAAATCTATCGTTGTTATACGGAAAAAGGCTGATAGAAAGAAAATCATTGATTATATTTGACGAAGTTCAACTGTTTCCGCTTGCAAGACAGTCTATAAAACAACTTGTTGCCGACGGAAGATACGATTATATCGAAACGGGTTCGCTCATAACGTTAAAGCAGAACGTGGAAAAAATTCTTATTCCGAGCGAAGAAAAGTCTATAAATATGTATCCGCTCGACTTTGAGGAATTTTTATGGGCAAAAGGCGATACCGTTACTGCGGATATTATCAGAGACTGTTTTTTGAATTTGAAACCGTTAGGACAGGTTGCACACAGAAAAGTTCTGAAAGATTTTATGTTATACGTTGCGGTCGGCGGTATGCCGCAAGCGGTTGTAGAACTCATAGAATCGAATGATTTTTCGCGCGTTGACGAAGTAAAACGAGATATTCTTAAACTGTACAGAGATGATTTGAAGAAGTTGGATTTGAAATATCACTTTTCTACGTCGCTTATATTAGATGCCGTTCCGTCGGAATTGTCTACTCAAAGCAAATTGTTCCGTTCGGTGGCAATAGGCAAGAACAGCAGAGCGTCTAAAACGTATAGTTCGTATGAAGCAATCAAAGATTCTATGATAGTAAATATTGCTAATAATTGCACCGATCCAAGCGTTGGGCTGAACAGAACTAAAGATTATTCGACTCAAAAAATTTATATGGGCGATACGGGACTTTTGGTAACGTCGATTTTCGCAGATTCCAAGTTGCCGATAGAAGAGTCGATTTATAAACAATTAATAGTAGATAAGCTCGGCGTAAATATCGGAATGGTAATGGAAAACGTCGTTGCGCAAGCACTGGTTTGTTCCGGATATGAGTTGTTTTTTCATAGATTTGACAGATACGAAGTAGATTTTTTGCTTACGTCGGGCAAAAAATTGTTGCCTATCGAGGTTAAATCTTCATCGTATAGTACGCATAAATCGCTGGATAAATTTCAAGAAAAGTATTCGGATAGAGTTAAAAACTCTTATGTTATTTACAGTAAAGACGTTAAAAGAGAAGGTAATACAACTTATATTCCGTTTTATATGACAATGTTCTTATAATGGCGGACTAGAAAAAACTTCAGTAAAAAGGCAGAAAATATGGCAAAGAACACGGATAGTTCGATTAAATTATTAGTCTTATACGACATACTGCTAAAATCGACGGACGAAGAACACACGCTTTCGACTAATGAAATCATAGAAGAATTGAAAAAGCGTGGCATTTCCGTTTCAAGGAAAGTTCTGCCGTCGGATATAGACTTGCTGAATAAATACGGGTATGAAATCTGTTCGTATGTGAAGAAGTCGCGGTATTATTATGCCGTTCATCAACTTTTCGATACGGCGGAAATTACAATGCTGACCGACGTAATAAAAGCGTCAAAACTCACTGAAACAAGAAAAGAAACGATTATAAACAAGTTGTATTCCACGATAGGGATATACAAAAATACCGATAACACGGACATTATTTTCTTGGATTCAAAAAAGTACGGCAATTCGAGCATTATTTACAATATCGACGCCATAGAAACGGCAATAAAACAAAAGAAAAAGGTGTCGTTCCTGTATTTCCATATAGACGAAAATAAAAAGAAGGTCTATCATAAGGATAAAAAACGTTATGTTTTCAATCCGCTTTCATTGATATGGAGCAAGGATAATTACTATCTGCTTTGTTACGACGACAGGCACGACGGAACTTCTCGTTACAGAATAGATAAAATGGAAGACGTTACGGTGGAATCCGAGCCGATACTTGAAAAAGAAGAGTTCAGCAATTTCGATTCGGAAACGTATAGAAAGCAAATCTTTTCTATGTTCGGCGGGGAGCTTAAAGAAGTAACCATACAATTCGATAAAGAACTTTTGAGCGATATATACGATAAATTCGGCACGGACATAGAGATACGAAGGAAGTATGGCGGCGCGTTGGAAACCACGCTTTCGGTTCAGGTAAGCAAAACGTTTTTCTTATGGGTTGTAGGCACTTTGGGTAAGGTAAAAATCATCGAGCCGAATAATGTTAAAGAGAGATTTGACTCATTCGTAAAAGAAATAACGGATAATTATTGATATTGAAAGCGGTTCATTCGTGAGCCGCTTTTTTCGTGTATAAAATTTTTAATGTGTCGCTTAATCAGGACAGATGGTTGTTGTAATCGATTTGCCTTTATGTTATAATTCAAACACGAAAATAATTTCGCCCTTTGGAGAAACGCCTATGAGAAAGAAGAACGAAGATACAAAGATAAGGATATATGAGTATATCAACGAATACATAAAAAACAATCGAGTAAGCCCGACGATAAACGAGATAGCAAAGAATGCAGGTTGCGCCGTATCGACCGCATATAAATTCTTGAAACGCTTAAAAGAAGAAGGGCTTATAGATACGGCAGGGCGAGGACGAATAACTTCTTCGGTAAACAATTGGGAAATGGGGTATGCTCCGATTCTCGGAATGGTTGCATGCGGAAAACCGAAGTTTGCGGTGGAAGATATCCAAGGGTATTTGCCTCTTAATATGGATTATTTCGGCAAAGGCGAATACTTTTTGTTGATGGCAAGCGGCGAATCGATGATAAATGCCGATATAAAAGACGGAGATTTAGTTCTTATACGCAAGCAAAACACTTTTGAAAACGGACAAATAGCGGTAGTGCTTACGGAAAGCGATTGCTCGGACGAAAGTATGGCAACTTTGAAAAGAGTGTATCGGGATGATAAGAATAAGCGGTTTCGCTTGCATCCCGAAAATGATGATATGAAAGATTTTTATGCCGAGCATATAGACGTAATCGGTATAGCCGTAAAGGTTATAAAAGATGTGATATAACAGCCGATTTTTCCCTTTTTCGGCTTTTATATAATAACGAACGCAAATTCAACCCCGAAGATTTTGTGTTCCGAGGTATAACGCCGTGGCTTACTTTGGTATAGGAATTCCCGACCGTATCGTAGGTTTGTCAAATTCAGACGGCATTATATTACGGGAGAAAGGAGCAATAGAACGCTATGGGAAGCATTAGATTGAAACCAAAAGCGATAAAAGTGGTTTGCAACAACTGTTTTCGTATAACTACGGGTTATCGTGACGAGAACGGAGTTGTCAAGTATCAATGCACACGATGCGGAGCAACAAGCGTATCGAAAGTAATGGGCAGAAGGCATGTTCAATTAGATGTATATGCGCCTGCCGGGCAAGAACTATTAGACGAAGATATCTAAAAGTAAAACAATTTAATACGGAATTGCGTAGGCTTATGGTCGGTCTGAAACAGGGACAAAGTAAAGCCATAGGATAAACAATTCTTTTCGGACGGTTAAACCAGACGTATATGAGAGGCCGCCGATAGACGATAGGATTTCTATAATTTTATAGAGTCCGTCGTTTGTCGGCGGTCTTTTTTCGTTTCAAGAAAAAATTAAAAAAATCAAAAAAATTTTTTCAAACAGGACAAAAACTGTCCGGTTTGAGTTTTAGACTAACGCCAAGAAAAGCGAAAGGAGGTGAAATCGGATATGACAGCAAGCGAACGCAGAAACGCGATCCTTGAAGATTTGTGTATGCGCAGATATGAAAAAGTAAGTAATCTTGCGTTTCAATTCGGCGTTTCGGAAAAAACGATCCGTCGCGACATTTTAACATTGTCGCTCGAATATCCGATTTACACCGCCCAAGGCAACGGAGGAGGAATCTATGTAGACAAAAATTTCAGATTAGGCAAGGTGTTCCTAAAAAGCGAGCAACAAGAACTATTGGAAAGGCTTTTGCCGGGGCTTGACGGCAAAGACGCCGAAGTGATGAAAGCAATCTTAAAAACATTCGGGTTAGAAGGAGCGAAAAAATGACGAAGAAAGCGGAAACGGATTATACGGTCAAAGTCAACGGTATGCCGAACTATGCGAATATACCGAAGGCTGTTTTAGAGCCGATAGCAAAGAAATTTCTCGAAAACATTCTGAAAGAACAGCAGAAAAAGGAGACGTAAATTTATGGAAGAGGTAAGAAACTGTTGCGACAAACTTGTCTGTCGCATAGACAGGACGGAAAAACTCGTGGAAATCGTAATGAAAGGCTGTAAAACAACGATATGTTTTAAGTCCGACGGAACGGTTGAAATCAAAAACGCGCAGACTGCGTAGTGTCTGAAAATCATATAATCCGCAGACCGCAAGACGGCAAAGGAAAGCAAATCTCAAACGCTTTTTCTATGTCGTCTTTTCGTTTGCGGAAAAGTATCGGCTCTGCGGATTTTTATCAAATTCAAGGAGCGAAAAAATGAAAGAATACACTTATTACTTTGCGGACGGCACAAAGAACACCATAGAAGTCGAAGAAAAATGGTACGACCTTCTTAAAGAAATGGACGAGGCGGAACGAAAGCAAAAATACAATTATGAACGCCATAATTATCCACTTTCACAGGTGGATTATGAGGGCGAAACTTTTGCCGACTATTCAGCCGATCCTTTTGAAAAAATGGTTGCGGAAATAGATAAAGAAAGAATAGCCGCTGCGCTTACTACGTTGACGGATTGCCAAAGAGTTCTGTTTGAAAAAGTATTTATCGAACGCAAGAAAATAACGGAAATTGCGAAAGAAGAAGGCGTTTGCCATCAGGCAATCAGCCAAAGAGTGGAGCGTATCAAGGCAAAATTAAAAAAATTATTGGCATAGACCGTAGCAAAACGTGGATTTCGAGCCTATATAGTGAGAACGTTGAAAAGGAGGCGTAAGGAAATGCAACGATTCAGAGTTGAATGTAATTTCGGCAGTAAGTATTTTGACGATATCTTTAATGCTCGTAGGTATTTCTATAAATGTATAGAAAGCGACCTGCAAGTGGAATTGTGGAAGGTAACGTATCATTTGTGTGCTGCAAAAAGGGAATATTCGGCAACGCAAGAGTTAATGGCGTTTTACGGATATTTGCCATTTTTGAAGTAAAGATAATTCTTGAACGATAAAAGGGTATAGCGATAAAAACTTCGACGTACAGCGGCCGCGCGTCAAGAAATTTATCGGCTGAAACGCAATGTTTCTTAAAATATCGTTCAACGGTTATATTCGCAGACGTCCTGCGTTATGGACAACATTATAAAAACATAAGGAGAATTTTCAATGGCAAACAACAACGAAAGACGTTGGAGCGTTCCGTCCAAACGTGCGAAAGGTTACGCGGAAGAACGTAAGGCAAAGGTCCATCAGCACGGACCGAAAGAAGGTAAGGAACTTACCGATTACGAGGCGGGTATGAGATCGGGCTATCTTCAGGCTCAATCCGATCACGCAGGACTATACAAATACAAAAAGGCTTTAGCCGAGGGTAAGACCAAGGCGGAAGCTAAAAAGATTTCCAGACAGAAAGGTAAAAAATAATAATCAGGAGGATGAAAAGTTATGGAAAATCAGAAAATTATCGTAGAAAAAGGCACTTTTGAATACAACGACAAGGAGTATTCTTCGTATTTCATTGCGGGCAAAATCAAGGGTAAGGACGTAAAGGTAGCGTTAATGCCGCCCGATAAAGGCGGTTGGGCAGTGCTCGATATTCTTTTCAGCGATACCAATCAGGGCGAACTTGTGGTTAAGCCGTATGAACTGAAAGACGAAAAAACGGGCAAGGTAACGGCAACCGGCAATACTTATGCCGTAAGAACCATTGACGAAAACGGTGAAGTTTACGAATGCCCCGTAAAACCGTTCAAGAGTTCGGATAAAGCTCTTTTGAATATGCTTTTGAGATAAGCATAACCTTTGTAAAAACTACGGTTTGCTTTTTGGCGGACCGTAGTTTTTTTTACTAAAATCTAAATTTTCGGAGGAAAACTCAATGATTAACAAAGAAAAATTCAAGTGGATTGCCGTATTTACGGCTCTCATTCTTCTCTTTGCAGGCGTAATTTCTTCGCTTGCAATCGCTATCGGCAATAAGCCCACGGAAGTAAAACTCGACGGACAGGAAAACGTTTCGGCTGCAATCGAAGATAATCCTATGGTTTTGCTTACTATGGGCAAAGCAACTATCGTTCAGGCTGCTCCCGAAGTAAGTAAGGTTGACACGCCCGAACAGGTTTACGTTTCGCAAACCGTAACTGCAACGATTAACCCGTCTACCGTCGTAGACAAATACGTTACTTGGTCTGTCGCATGGGCAACCGACGCACCGCTTAAAAACAGCGATATTTCGGAATATATAAAGGTTACGGACGAGTCGCAAGGCAATCTTACGGCAACCGTCAACTGCTACAAGTCCTTCAAAGGCAGTAAGGCAATTCTGACCTGCACGACAAGACAAGGCGGCAAGACCGGAACGGTGGATATCGTTTACGAAGGCGTGCCGTCGAGTATGGCAATCGACTCTCCTTCCGGCGTAACGAAATACAATCTCGGCAAAGATTCCGTAGATTTGCTCTTTGCAGGCAAAACCTACTCGCTCAATCTCGCTATGGATAACGTTTTCCACGACGTCGGCACTAACTTCAACGATTTCGACGTAACGATTACGGGCGTAGGAACGGTTCAGTGGGCAGACTACGTTATCAATCCCCGCGGAACGGGTTTCAATATTGATTACAGCAACATTCCCACAATGACGCTCGATTCGATGAAAAACAAACTCGTAGCGGCAACGGTTGAGAACGGCGTATTGAAAATCGAAGCAAAAGACTCGTATTTCAATTATTACGAACAGTTCAACGTAAACGAAACTTACGGCGGAGTCAACGGAACTTACACGAAACACTACTACGCAAGCGTTAAAGACAGCGACGGCAACAACCCTTATTTCCTTGTTACGGTAAAGCACAAAACGCTCGGATTTTCCGCGCAGTATAAGTTTTTTATCGGCGAAGAAGTAAGCAACGTTACTACCAACAAGGCAACCCTTGTATTTTAATTCGGAGGTGAAATATGTATAAAGAAAACAACAAATTCAGATGGATAGCCGTATTTACGGCAATCGTTCTTCTCTTTGCGGGCGTTATTTCTTCGCTCGTGATAGCAATCGGAAATAAACCCGTCGGCGAAGTCAAAAAGGCGGATATTTCGGGAAACATAGACACCGAAACGCCCGATTTCGATAACGCGGAATTTGCTCCCGTGGCTCTTAAAATGAGCAAAGAATTTACCGTGCATACGGCGGAAAACGGACAGCAGTCCATATCCAAAACGATTACGGCAACGGTTATGCCCGTAGACGCGCCCGATAAATCGGTAGATTGGTCTATCGAATGGTGTACGCCTATCGAAGGCAAGGACATAAGCGAATATCTTACGCTTACGCCCGAAAGCGACGGCGCGCTTACCGCAACCATAACCGCGCATAAAGGCTTTGAAGGCGGCAGCTCATACGTTACGGCAAAAACCCGCGTCGGCGGTTTCACTGCAACCTGCCTTATTATGTATGACGGCGCTCCCGAATCGCTTTCGTTCATTTACAACGGTAAGGAAGTTACCAACACAGGCACAATCAATCTGACGGCGGGAACGACGAACGAAATCACCCTTAACCTTAAAAACACTCTCGGAGCGGTTGGCTCTAAATACGGCGACTTTGAAATCGTAAAGGTTCAGGGGCAAGGCAGATTTACGTTGACGAAGCAGTATATCGTAAACGGCAGCGTAAGTTCGACGTCGGAAGTCGTATTCAATCTTGAAGAAGGAACTTACAAGTATAAAGACGAAGTTCTCGGCAACGATTTGACTCTTACCATCAAGCCCGAAGATTTCTTTACGGCGTCTATCAGCGGAAACAAACTTACGATAAAAGCAATCAGGTCGGAATCGTCTTACAGCAACGGCTATCCGCGTACAGGTTATCGTTTTACCTACAAGGGAACGTACACCGATCCGCGTTCCGGCGGCGTACCCGATAATTGTATTTGGTATGTTGTCGTAAGAGATAAAGTGAGCGGAGAAGAGTCCCTTCTTCATATCGACATTCTGTCTACCGTTACGGGCATTTCGCTGTCCGACACCGTGTATTCGTTTTAACCCGAAAATAACAAACAAGGAGGCTATCAATGACAAAAACTAAAATAGGACAAGTTGTTTCTTACATAGTCATATTGCTTGTTATCGTAGCCGTCATCGGCGTTTTCGCCTACTTCACAAACGGGTTCACGAGCGACTTCAAGACTTTCTACGTTTCGGTAAACGGTAAAGACGTTATGACTTCGGGTAGCGGTTACGTTATTACGCCGCAAGAACCGCTGTCGGTGGACGTGAAATATACTTTTGCGTTCAATCAGGCGGAAACCAAAGGGTATTCCGTAAAAATCGTTCCGAACAAGACGGACGAAAATTTCGACTTCTCCGTTGACGGCGAAACGCATTACTTTGGCGACGAAAAAGACCTTTCAAACGGTTTTATCATCGACAAACAGGAAAAATCCTTTACCGTTACGCCGAAAGGTAGCACGCCGTTGGAAATACTCGAAGCCGTCTACCCCGAAAGCGAAGTTTATTGCGAAAGCAAGGGTTACAACGATATGTTTACTCTCATTATTACTTCGTATAACGGCGAATCGAGTGTAAAACTCAATTTCGCGCTTGAACGCAGGGTTACGGGTATCACGTTCGACAAGGAGGTGATTTTGTTTTGACAAGGACGATGAAAACGAGAATTGCGTGTATGCTGCTCGCTTTCATTGCGGTGTTCTGCACTGTATTTACTGCGGTGCAGACGCCCGTCTTAGCCAGAGCGGAAAGCATCACCTATTCGGAAGTGTTGGACGATTTGAAAAAGGATACGTCGTTTAAGCCAGAAAACTATCCGACCAAAGCCGACGACTATTCATTGCAGATAATCCAACTTGCCGAAAGCGTAAATAAAGAACTTTTCGTTTACGTCTACCAACCGAGCGGCAAAGCCAAAGACTTCAAAGCGTCGTCTATCAATATTTCGACCACGATAAACGATAACATTTCGTATCTGAATTACAAACTCGAACTGTTAAACAGTAGCGGCGTGTTCTACAAATACAAAGTTGTCGGGCTTACGGTAAAGGACGAAAGCGTGAGATATTACGCTATCAGTTCAATTTACCGCCCATTCGATGAAACCATAGATAAACAGGCAAGCGGCGGTAATACCGTAACCGAAGTCAATTACAACGTTTCAAAACAGTATGCTTTCGGTTCAATCAACGGCAAGCCGTATGTAAATTGCGTGGATATAGAAACCATCGTTGTTACAGATAAGTTCGTAGGCTTTGTAAGGTATAAAGACGGTTTCAAACTATACGTTGGAGCGTGCGACAGCCATTTTGTGGCGTTCAACACGGACAAGCCCATAGACAAACTTCTCGAAGCGGACGTGTATTACACAACGCAAAGTTACGATTGGTCTTCCGCTCCCTTTGTCGGAGTAAAAGAAACGTTCGGGGATAAAGCGGACAAATACGCCTATCTCAAATACACGGATAAGGTCGAACATACCGGCGACGGTTGGTTTGCGGGAACGTATAAATGGGACAGAATTCAGACGATTGACGACTTCATCAATGGCGAAAACCGCGAGAATATCTACCACGGCGCAGTTCTCGACGTAAAGACTTCATCGAAACTGACGGACGAAGCCCTGACCGAACTCAAAGGCAAGAAATGGGTATTGCGTTTCGCCGAAACGAATTATTCGCTGAACGGCTACGCGTCAACTGGTTCTACGTTTGAAAGTTATACGCTCGTGGGCGACGTAACAATCCTTCGTTTGAAGTTTGAAACGGACGGCATAACCTACAATTTGGGCGTTATAGACAACAAGCAATCTGGCAACAAAGATCCGTACAACGAAACGGATATCGACATAAGTCTGAACAAGCGCGGAAAGATGATTTTGTATCTCTTGATGCTCATACTTTTAATCATACTTCTTGCCCCGATTTTGCCGTATGTTCTGCAAGCAATCGTGTTTGTGATATCGCTCCCGATTAAAGGAATTGCGGCAATCGGAAAGACTTGTAAACGAAAGCGACAGGAACGAAAAGAACGGAAAATTTACGAAAAAGTCGTAGCGACGATTGACGAGCCGGACTACGGAAATTACGACGATTACGACTAAAACATTTGACGCCGGCGGGAGAAATTCTGTCGGCGTTATTCTTATTAAAATTCAGGAGGTTTTACATTGAAAACATTTAAGAGAATTATAGCGATTTTATCGCTTATCATCATAATTCTGGCGGTGAGTTATTTCGTCTATACGGCGAAGCAAATACCGCCCGAAAATACTATTTCGGAGGTGCTTTATGAAGTGGCAACGACGGCTTAATATTGCGCTTACGATAGCCCTTACAACGGCGTTTATTTTGCTCGGTATATTCACGTTCCGACAATCCTATTGTCGCACTTTTGAGGCTTTAATCGACTTATACGGCGGTTTTAAGTATTATTTCTGCGTGTTATTCGGTTTTGGAACGGAAGGTTTACCGAGCGTAACGGACTATTCAAAAGTTATGCAATGGGCGGTAATTCTGCCGTCGGATTTCGAGAGTTTCAAGGTCAATGCGACGACGTATTTTTCAATGCTCGTAAGCAAAGAAAATTTCTTATCTTGGCTATCCGCGACAGGCAAAAAAGCAAGTATTTTGGCAAAGGTTTTAACCATACTTCTGCCGTGCTTTTTGGTGCTGATTATAGCGATAAAAAGAATGTATGCAAGCGGTAACACAAAGCACAACGTAGATACAATTCCTTTGCGTTTATTCAAGAAAATATCCGCCGTAACGTATCAACCGACGAAGCGATTTATATGCGGGTATATAGACTTCTTGCGCGAGCATTCGTGGATATGGATTTCGTGGGCGGTTATGTGGGCGTTTCACTTAAATATCGCGAGTATCGTGATAGAATTTTTCGCCTATTATTTCTTCTTTGCGGTATCGTTCCGAGCGGATACGATATACACGCAATTCGTAAAACTCGCGCGAGATCTGCAACCGTTTTTCAGGTTCTTTCCGTGGTGGTCGCTGCTTATTGTAGGCTATCTTTTGTTCGAGCGTTGGCGTAAAAAGGTTGCGCTTAACAAATTACGCAAATGCGAAGCGAAAAATTGCGGGTTTATAAACGCATTGCCTATCGTTTCGATGACTTGCGGAAGTATGGGTAAACGCAAAACCACAATGATAACGGATATGGCGTTATCCCAAGAAGTAATGTTCAGGCAAAAAGCGTTTGAGATATTGCAGAAAGCGGATATGAAATTCCCGTATTTTCCGTGGATATGCTTTGAAAAGGAACTCGCCGCGTGTATGGAATTCGGAACGGTCTACAATCTTGCAACGGTCAAAGAATGGGTAAAACTCAAACGTTCGCGTTTCGAGCGGCATCAAAATTCAATGTGGCAATTATACGGATATGACTGTCAGAGATATGGTCTTACATACGACGACGCATTAAAAACGAGCGAATTATTCGACGTGTTGGAAACGTATGCGCAGGCGTTTTTCATATACGCTTTGCAAACGAGCCTTATCGTGGCGAACTATTCCATACGAACAGACAACCGCTTACTGTCGGAAGATAATTTCCCGCTGTGGGCGTTGGACTTTTTCTCGGAAGGACAAAGGCATAGCAGACACTCTCATATTCTGGACTTCGACGTGTTAAGGCTCGGTAAAAAGGTGCTTGAAAACAACCCGAAGGCAGGCAGTTTCGAGTTCGGCGTTGTGGCTATTACGGAAATCGGTAAAGAACGCGGAAACAATCTTGAATTACGCGAAGTAAAGAAAAAGAACGACGAAACGAACCAGAAAAACGACCTGTTCAATTCGTGGCTCAAAATGTGCCGACATTCGGCAACGGTAGACAATTTTCCGTTCATAAAGGTGTTTACGGACGAGCAACGCCCCGAAAGTTGGGGTGCTGACGCCCGCGACCTTTGCGACATTATAAATATCGTTTCCGCAGGTGATACAAAACTTGCTTTGCCGTTTTACACGATAGAAGATATGCTGTCTGAAATAGCGTTTAATCGCTTTATAGCCCTGTATTACGATTTCAGATACCGCCGCGGCGACAATACTTTGCTCGTGCATATTCTGAAATCCGCAACCGCGTGGCTATGGAAACGCAACGCCCGAATTTACAACAAATACGGCTATTCTATTGTCAAAATAGAAAAGGAACGAGGCACGAAGGACGGCAAGCCCGAAAACAAAAAGTATTTCTTGATGAACTACAAAATTTATCGTAATCGCTTTACAACCGACTGTTTTTCGGACTATTTCAACGACTTGGCAAGCCGCACGAACGTAGGACTTATGGATTATATCGAATATGCGACGGAAAAAGCGAGCGTGGAAGAACTGAAAGCACAAAACAGTTATTTCGTAAACGGTCTTTACCGCGACGGGGAGGTGTGATATGCCATACGGAGAAGCCAAAATCTATCACGACGGAAGTCATTTTATCGCCATACCGTATGTTCCTAATCCGCGAAGGCGACGACCAAAGCCGCCCGAAGAACAAATCACTGTCGTGGACGAAAATGCTGATAATGAAACTATAGGCGGACTTTCCGAAGCAAATGAACCTACTAACGATATTTCTGAAAAGGGCGAAACGTCTGTTGCGGAGTCCGTCAAAAGCGTCGGTGAAACAAAAAATAAGATGGAACGGAAGTTGACTCGTAAGGAATTGTTTGAAGAATTATATAATGAAACGCGAGATAAAAAACGAAGCGAACGAAAGAAAATAATAACGGAAAAGATGTTGCCGTATTTTCGGGATAAGCAAGCGACGGCAGAGTTTGTCAACATACAGTTTGAAAGGAAACTAAGGAACATTATTTGCCGAAGAGTCAGGCTTATGCGTAAAGTCAACTTGCAAACATTCAACTATTTTTGCACTTTTACTTACGATAGTGCTAAGCACACGGAAGAAAGTTTTATGCGGAAATTAAAAGGTTGTTTTAAGATGATGTGCCATAGAAGGGATTGGAAATACGTTGGAGTATGGGAGCGATCGCCGGAAAGGAAACGGTTACACTTTCACGGTTTGTTCTATATTCCCGACGGCGCAATGGTGGGCGAACTAATAGAGGTACACGATTATTCTCCCATAAAGAAGAAAGTGCAGCACACAATACAGAATACATACTTCAATGAACGGTTCGGACGTTCCGATTTCAAGCCCGTGGTAGACAGACGAATGTTGGGCGAAGCAGTAGCATATCTGACGAAATATATGGAAAAAACGGGCGAGAAGATTGTGTATTCCAAAGGCTTGCCGCAGTATTTCATTTCGGACATTCTGGATGAGGACGTTGTATGCACGATAGGGCAGGAGGATAGGAAACTGTTGCTTTACGATAATTTTAATTGTTGGGACGAAGGATGTCTTGTTGGACCGGTGAGCAAAGAAGTAATAGCACAAATGCGAAAAAGCAATTAAACGGAAATCCGCGCCTGCAAATACGGACTAAAAACGGAAAATTGCCGTAAACGAAGAATAGCGGTGATTCGCCAAGCGGGTTAGCGGCGAACACCGCTTTCGTTACGCTTTCGTTTTCCGTTATTTCGGTCGGTTCGGTTAAGTTTTTGGCGTGTGCTTGTCTGCGCCGCGAAGCGGCGCTCTCGTATCAAGACAAGCACACGCCACGGTTGCAAATTGGGTTTTTAGCTAATGTTATAGCCTTTAGATTGTTGAAGAATGATTGTTTTAAAATAGTCAAAAAGAAGTTGATGCTTTTTTATATTTTGGCAAGTGTATGGCAAGCTATATACGATTCCATTATAGCTTAATTTCGTCCCTTAAAATCAGAATGTCCGTAAAACATAATAATCATATTTCTGTTATACTACAAAAAATGAGTTTTGTTAGTTGTTTTTGAATCGTGGTTATTGGACGCGCGAATAAGAATATAAAAAAATCGGTTGAAACGGAACGCTTTTGTTTGACAAAACAAAAAATAGTATATAATAGTAGTATACAATCGAGAATTGTCGGAGGTTGAGTATGAATAAAAAGCCATATTCATCGGCGATTAAGAAAACTCCGTTCAAGTATACTGTTTCAAAAAAAATAGCGAAATTGATACTGAACGGTCTTGATCGCACGGAAGTTTTTAACAAGTGTTTTGATGGAAATTATATTGAAATAGATTCTGTTGAGAGAAGAAGAGAAATTACCAACGTGGTTTATGAGCGGTTGGGCGGTTTGGATAAATATCTATTGAGCATGTTCTATAACGGCGATATCAATACTTCGAAGTTTATTCTTGTATACGCGATAGCAAAAAGCGACTCGTTGTTTTTTGATTTTATGTTTGAAGTTTATAGAGATGCTTTATTAAGCGAGAAAAAGTATATATCGATAGATGATTTCGATAACTTCTTTCGGGTGAAGAGCGAATCAGATCCGATTGTTTCTAAATGGGGACATTTTACATTTGACCAACTTTCAAAAGGGTATAGAAATATCTTAGTAGAATCCGGACTCGGACATCGGGTAAAAAGGAACATAGTAGTTGATAAGGCAATGATTCATCCGGACGTGGAAGACCACATAAAACTCATAAGAGATAAAGAATTTTTACAGGCGCTGATAGGGGAGGATTGATGATGAAAGAGCGAAGCTTAAACGATAGATTTATTGAGCTGGAAGATAGAATGATATCCATTGAATCACTAACCATGTACGGAACAGCCAACGATATGAAGTTTTATATATTTGATTATAATCCTCAAGACGAGCAGGCTATCAGAAAAGAGGTAAAGAAACTAAAAAGCCGTAATTCAAACATTATCGAATTCGACCTCTACGAGATGATGCTGGCGATTATAGACGAGCAAGGGTATACGGAAGATGTAATCGCGGCAGAGAAAGATTATGACAAGCAGCATTTGCTTTCCGAAATCTTCCAACCTATTTTATCGGTAGAAGAAGATGATAATGAGTTCTTGGAGAAGTTTAAAGCCGTAACCGACGACGGAACGAAAATCATTCTCGTTACGGGGGTTGGCAAATCCTATCCTGTAATCAGAAGTCACACGATACTAAACAACTTGCAGAACATATTTAAGAGAAATCCCGTGGTAATGATGTATCCCGGGAGATATGAAACAAAAAAAGCAATGACGTTAAGACTTTTTGATAGATTAGACGACGATAACTATTACAGAGCATTTCCGTTAGTTGAAAGGAGAATAAGCAGATGATTATAAAGGATTTATTTAAGAAACCCATTGATAGACCTATCCAGGGCGTTGTGACGATCGGAAACGAGGACGAAGAACAAAAATGGATGGAACTCGAAGAATATGTCTGTACCGATGAAATAACAAAGGCGTTCAGAACATTTTTCAGAAAGTACCGTGAGTCTATTACAAATCCGACCGAAAAAATGGCTGCTTGGATAACCGGTTTCTTTGGTTCCGGTAAATCTCACTTCTTAAAGATACTCGGCTATATTCTCGAAAACGAAGAGGTTGCGGGCGAACGCGCCGTTGACTATTTCAAAGAGAAAATACGCGACGAAATGCTCTTTGCCGATATGCAGAAGTGTGCCAACGCTCACAACAAGGTGGTTCTTTTCAACATCGATTCCAAGGCGAAGTCTGATTCAAAGAATAAAACTCAGGCTATTATGGACATTATGCTCAGAGCGTTTAATGAGGCAGTCGGATACTGCGGAACCAGTCCGTGGGTTGCCGACCTTGAGAGAATGCTTGACGGAGAAGGACTTTTAGAACCGTTTATTGCAAAATTCGAAGAACTTTCGCATCGTGATTGGAAGAGCAATCGGGCAAAGGCTGCTCTCAACAGAAAAAATATTGTTGATGCTCTTGTTTCGGTTCGTGGTGTTCCGAGAGAAGATGCCGACGCGTATATCAATGAGCAAATCAATCACTATACAAATTCTACCGAGGAATTTGCAAAAATCGTCAATGAATACTGCAAGAAGAACAAAACCAGAGTTGTATTTTTGATGGATGAAGTCGGACAGTTTATCGGTGATAACACCCAGCTTATGCTTAATCTTCAAACTTGCGTTGAAGATTTGGGCAAATTTTGCCGTGGACAGGCTTGGGTTGTGGTTACCTCTCAACAGGAATTGAAAGCCATGATTGAATCCACAAAAGACAAGCAACAGGACTTTTCTAAGATTCAAGGCAGATTCGATACCCGTATAGTTTTATCGGGTGCAGAGGCTGGCGAAGTTATAAAGAAACGTATTCTCGAAAAGAAGGATGCGGCGGTTAATCCTTTGAAGTCATTATACGACGGAAACGCAAACAAGCTTTCTAACCTTATTATGTTCGAAGGTACTCCGTCGTGGAGCGGATACAAAAGTTCCGATGAATTTAAGGACGTGTACCCATTTGTGCCTTATCAATTCGAACTCCTGCAAAAGGTATTCGAGTCTATTCGTGAGCATGGTATGAGCGAGGGAAAACACCTCTCTCAAAACGAGCGGTCGCTTCTTTCCGCATTCCAAGATTCGGCAAAGAAATATGCCGACAAAAACGAAGGATTGCTAGTTCCGTTTGATAGTTTCTATTTGACTATCGAGCAGTTTATCGACTGGGATATAAAGACGGTTTTTACCAATGCGGAAAAGAAGCCGACTCTTAACGAATTCGATATTCGTGTTTTAAGAGTGCTCTTTATGATTTTGCACGTCAAGGAAATGCCTGCAACGTTGAACAGAATTTCAACACTTATGGTAGAGTCAATTGACGAAGACAAGATGGTCTTGCGGAACAAAATTTCCGAGAGCCTGGTAAGACTTGAAAAGGAAACGTTTATTCAGAAGAACGGCGATACATACGATTTCTTGACAAATGCGGAGCAAGACGTCAATAAACAAATCAACCAGGTAGATTATAACGAAGGCGAAGTAAAGAGAACCATTTTCGATATTGTCTATGACAGAGTGTTTGAACTTACAAAACTCAGATACAAAGGCAGGTACGATTTTTCTTTGAATAGAAGCGTGGACGATGAGTCTAAGGGGATGAATTCGCAAGATAATATCTCGGTAAAAATCATTACTCAGTTTTCTTCGCTTCAGGATGATACTTCTTTTGCGTCCGAATCCATAACTTGCAATGCTTTGATTGTGGATATGACGCAGGGTGAATATATTTCCGAGCTTATCAGAGCCAACCGTATCGCAATTTTTAAGAGAAACAATAGTGCTTCTATGTCTGTTGCCATGACCGAAATTATGGCGAAAAAGTCCGCCGAACTTTCCGAGAGGTTGAAGAGGGCGGAAGATATTATCCGCGAAACGCTTAGAACAGCGAAAATCTACTATAACGGCACAGAACTTCATATCAAAGAGAAAGACGGCAAGGATAGACTTACCGATGCTTTGAATCAGGTTGTAGAGCAGGAATACTATAAGTTAGGTTTGGTTTCATACTTTTACAACGAGCAGAAAGATGTTTTGAATGTATTTAATGCACAATCCGGCTCTCTGATAGAAACTGACATCACGAAGGATTCCAACTATCCTGCATATCAGGAAATATTCAATAAAATCAAAAACGACAAAACTGTTCTCAAAAAGACTACTATGAAGGCTCTTATCGAATATTTCTCGAAAAAGCCGTTTGGTTGGCGAGATTTGGATGTATTGGGTATGGTGGCATGCCTTTTGAAGGCGGAGGTGGTTCAGATTTCCAGACACGAAGTCGCCGTTGACTTAAAAGACTATTCCTTTAAGAATGACTTTATCAAGAAGAACGGTCTTGACGTAATGGTGATAAGAGTTCAGGAAAAGATAGACGATGTCGTTCTTTATAAGGTAAAGAATATTATGAGCCAAGTTTACTCTGTAACCGTACCAATGAAAGAAGTGGATATGAAAAACGATGTTCTTGCTTTCTTCGGTAAGAAAAAGGAATTCTTGGTAAATCTAAGAATCAAATACAGCGGTAAGTCTTTTGCCGGTAGCGGAAGTGTTCCTGCTATTTATGCGGATATAGACGCCATCACAAGAACGAGCGATACGGCAACTATCTTCAACGAAATCATCAACAGAAAAGACAGCCTTGAAGATAATGCCGATATTTTGGAGCAGTTGGAAGCTTTTTATAAAGAAGGTTCCAGCCAGCAAAAGGTATTTAACGAGGCAAATGAAATCTGTAAATGGTATGATGCCAACAACAGCCTTTTAAGTAGCCTTGACAGTATGGCAGACGTTATTTCCCAAATGAGTGCCATTATTGGTATGCCTGTTCCTTTCGGAAAAATGCCGGAACTTTCTAACCTTGTGTTTAAGGCAAGCCAAATTAAAGAGCAGATTTTGGAAGAAAAATACCAAAATGCGATACGTTCTATAAATAACGATAAGGCTGTTATCGAGAAAGAATTCAAGGCGTTAGGCAGCGATGTTTCTGCCGCAAAGAGACAGAAGATCGAAGATAAGTTCCACGATATCGAGCACACTTACGACGCTTGGAGTGCAAGTCTCAATAAAAAGACTCCGAATATCGATTCTTACGTGTTGACAAGCCAAGACCAAGTAGGTAAATTCAAAAAATTTGTAGCACAGGTTTTAGCTGAGGTCGAACATACATCGGAAGGAGAAAACGTTTCTCCGACACCGCCTGTAAGAAGAAAGTCCGTGAGAGTTATCGACTGTGTTCCTACCGCCAAAAAGAAAGTTAAGACTCAAGAAGACATCGATGCCGTTTTGAATTATATCAAAGACGAACTTGAAAAAGCTCTGGCAAATAGTGATGAACTCGATTTGGATTAAGGAGTGAAATGATGGATAAAAAAGCATTACAAGCTTATGCAGTATGGGCAAAAAACAACCTTGAAAGTCAAATAGAGGTGTCGTTAAAAACTCTTGGCATAAACTCGGAAAAGGATATAAAAACGGCACGAAAAGTCGGCGAATATACAATTATCGACGGCGATTCTCATTCCTATCCCGGCGATTTGAAATCTAAACGGGACAAAATTGTAAACCTTATCAAGCAGGACGGCTACAAACAGACTATAGAGGAATTTGCCTACACGTGGTTCAACCGCATTGTGGCACTCCGCTTTATGGAAGTGCACGACTTTTTGCCTCACGGTTTCAGAGTGCTGTCTAACAGAACGGGCGGAAGCGAGCCGGAAATATTGAAGAATCTGAACTTTGTAAAGGACGATTTGCGGTTGAATATGTCTGTTCTTTCGCCTTTGATGGAACAGGGTAAGCTGGACGAGTCTTTCAGATACGTATTATTCCGTCAGTGCAACGCACTCAGCGGTATTTTACCAATGCTTTTTGAAAGCGACGACGATTATTTGGAGTTGCTTCTCCCTAAGGCGCTATTAAAAGGCGAAACTTTCATTACAAAACTTCTCGAAATCGACGAGTCGGAGTTTTTGAATGATGTGGAAGTTATCGGATGGCTTTATCAGTTTTATATTTCACAAAAGAAGGACGAGGTTTCCGCCGCTAAAAAGACCATAACAAAAGACACGCTTCCTGCCGTTACGCAGTTGTTTACACCCGATTGGATTGTCCGCTATATGGCAGAAAACTCTGTCGGCAGAATGTGGTTGGAAAGTTACCCGACTTCCGCATTGAAATCTCAAATGAAATATTATGTGGAAGATGCTAAGCAGGAAACGGAAGTACAAAGAAAGATAGACGCTATTAAATATAGCAACGTCAATCCCGAAAATATCCGCATCGTGGAGCCTTGTTGCGGCAGTGGGCATATTCTCGTATATGTGTTCGACCTTTTGCAAAAAATGTACGAGGAAAGGGGATATGCGGCAAGGGAAATTCCTTCGCTTATTCTAAAGAAAAACTTAGTAGGTCTTGACGTCGATAAACGTGCCGCACAACTTGCTTCCTTCTCTCTTATTATGAAAGCGAGAAGCGTAAACTCTCGTTTCTTTAACGATAATTACTATACAATCCCACAAGTTTATGAAATCTGGGATTCCAGAGCCTTATTCGTAAATGACTATAAAACGCATTTGCAGGAAATGCATCTTTTGTCTTCTGCTCAAATCAAAGAATTAGAATGGCTTGCGGAAACATTCAGATATGGTAAAACAATAGGTTCTTTACTCAAAGTTGATAAAAAGGATTTTGAAGCAATATCCGCTTCTCTTGATTTGTTAGAAAAAAACGGGGTAAGAACAATATTTAACGTCAATTTCTTTACCGATGGCATAAAGTGCTTGCGTCACTTGGTTAAACAGGCAGAAGTTCTGTCTGATAAATACGACGTGATGATTACCAATCCTCCGTATATAGGTATTTCTTCTATGGAAGAACCCGTGAAAGACTATGCAATCAAATATTATCCGAACAGCAAGTCCGATATGTTTGCCATGTTTATGGAAACAGGCTTTGTAAAAGCAAACGGATTTCTTGCGATGATAAATATGCACAGTTGGATGTTTCTATCGAGTTATGAAAAATTGAGAAAAGAAATCCTGATGACAAAAGAAATTGTCAATATGGTTCACCTCGGAGCGCATGCTTTTGAGGCAATCGGTGGCGAAGTTGTTCAGACCACTTCGTTTGTCGTACGCAATGCAAATATTGGTGGAAACGGTGTATATTTCCGTCTTGTGGACAGC
>ULPT01030305.1_pt1 | contig 21167 bp, 16 predicted proteins | sample 1953751 | NCBI WGS metagenome assembly ULPT01 (sample SAMEA4835636, study PRJEB28245) | human gut metagenome | biome: gut microbiome; material: fecal sample | place: Denmark | collected 2008 | reverse complement strand
CAACTTGTCCAGTGGAAGGCGGGTCCTCACGGACGAGTGACATCAAAATGCAACTTGTCCGGTAGAAGGCGGGTTCTCACGGACGAGTGACTCAAAATGACACTTGTCCGGTGGAAGTCGGGTTTTCACGGACGAAGTTGCCTTCCCGCACAGCCCCTACATGCTCGAGATGACCTTCATGATGAAAAGAAGCAGGGACGCGCTGCTGTCGGTAAGCGAGATGAGAAAGTCCGGGCAGATGCCTATGGCGAACAGGACTGAAGTGCTGACAGACAATAACATGACGGCACTTGTCAATGGCAGCGACAGCAGATTCGTCAGCAGAAAGTACTTCGGAAACGTTCCGAATTTCCACCAGGCGAGAGGGCCGGTGAATACCTGACACGAAATCGTCAGCGCAGCCGCATCCCAAATCTTGCGCGGTGCAGCCGACACTATTGTTTTTATCCACGAAGTCCAGCAACGCCTCGCGCGGCAGCAGCCCTTGTCGATCATCACGCCCTCCAGCCCGTCACTTTCTGTTAGGCCGGCGCCATTTTCGATAAGCATGTCGCCAGCGGCCTCCTCCTGCGGATACCATTTTTTCAATGCAGGATACAGCAGGAAGATGCCTGCCATCGCCAGATAGGAAAGCTGGAATCCGGTCGAACTGATAACCTGGGGATTGATGGCCGTCTGGATGAAAAGTGCAGCACAATACACACGGAGTGGATTGTTGCTGCGGTGAGTCAGACGTGCAGTCTCATTGACAAGGATGAAAAGGAAAGCCCTCACAAGCGACGGGCTTGCCCCGGTCGCCAAAGTGTATATACCGCATAACGATATGATAATCAGGCTCCTGAAGGCCTTTACCGTTGGATGCTTTCCGAAAATGGAAGTCACCTTCAGCAGGATGCCGTAGATGATTCCGAGATGCAGCCCCGACAGCGCGAGGATGTGTGACGCCCCGCTGTCACGGAAACTGTTCATGACGCTGCTGTCCAGCGAAGACCTGTCACCCGTCAGCAGGGCATTGACAAGAGGCGCAGTCCCCTCGTGCGGAAACGGAATCGACGAAATCATTGACCTGAAATCAGCCGCAAGGCCCGCGAAAAGCGGTTTTCCGGCGACAGCCCCGAGACTTGTCAATGTCGATGTCGCGGCGCAGAAAACGCCTGCCGTCAGGAACAGCAGCAGGATTTCCGCCTGCCGGCGGTCCGCTGAAGTGATGAGTGTCAATGTCAATGCGGCCAGTAGGGAAGTGGCGGAGGAGATGTATGCGGCGTGCATGGAAATACGACTCAGGAGCAGTCCGGATGCCGCCCCGAAGGTAAATGCCAATGCAAGTGGCTTTATGTCCGCAGTTTCTGTCATAGGTACGCGCTCAGTTACTCGACCGTTGGAGGTCATTTCCTTGCTAAAGTAGTGAATTCTTTTTAACTTTGCCGCGTCAAATCCGAAAAAATAGAAACAAAAACTATAGTTATGATAATTCTTGTAATCAATTGCGGAAGTTCATCGATTAAGTATCAGCTCCTTGATATGAAAAACGATGACGTCTATGATGTCCTTGCGAAGGGTATCGTAGAAAAAATCGGACTGGAGATGGGTTGTCTTCAGCACACGGCTACAGGTAAGGAGAAGGTAGTGAAAGACCTCCCGGTTCCTGACCACAAAGTCGGAATGCAGCTCGTGCTCGAGGCACTTACCGACAGTGAGCACGGTGTCCTCAAATCACTTGACGACATCGAGGCCGTAGGACACAGAATCGTGCATGGTGGAGAATATTTCTCGTCAAGCGCCCTCGTAAACGAAGACGTGATGAAGAAAATCGAGATCTGCTGCGACTTCGCACCGCTCCACAACCCTGCGCACATCCTCGGAATCAGAGCCGTTCAGGCCGTGCTTCCTTCTGTGCCTCAGGTGGTTACCTTCGATACCGCATTCCATCAGACCATCCCTGCATACGCATATATGTATGGTCTTCCGTATGAGGATTACACCAAGTACAGAGTACGTAAATACGGCGCACACGGAACAAGTCACCAGTTCGTGGCTGAGAAAGGCGCCAAGTTCGCCGGCCTGGACATCAACAATTCCAAGATCATCACATGCCATATCGGCAACGGCAGCTCCATCACTGCCATCGTGAACGGCAAGTCAGTGGACACTTCCATGGGCTTCACTCCGCTCGACGGCGTCATCATGGGAACAAGATGCGGCAGCATTGACCCTAACGTGGTTCCGTACCTGATGAAGAAAGAAAACCTCACACCGGACGAAATGACCGAGGTGATGAACAAGAAATCAGGCTTCCTCGGAATTTCAGGAGCTTCTTCTGATGCCAGAGACCTCGACGCGCTTGCAAATTCAGGCGACCAGAGAGCCAAGCTTGCACTCAAGATGCTGACTTACGGCATTATCAAGTATATCGGTCAGTTCGCTGCAGTCATGAACGGAGTTGACCTTATCATCTTCACCGGAGGCATCGGTGAGCACAACAGCCGTCTGCGTCGCAGAGTATGTGAGAACTTCTCATATCTCGGCCTCAAATTCGACTATGAAGCAAATGTCGCATGGGGAGAGGATACCATCATTTCATTGCCTGATTCCAAGGTGAAAGTGGCTCTCATCACCACCGACGAAGAGATTGTCATTGCACGTGATACAATGCACATCGTTCAAAGCGAAGAGGAAAACTAATTAGAGGAAAAATATGATCACAAGTTTCTCAGATGTATTTGCAGAGCTCAAGCAAAAAGGTGTCTGCAAAACGATGGTCGCTGCCTGGGCAGTGGACGAGCATACCATTGAAGCAGCTTCACAGGCTGTGGATCTCGGATTCATCAAAGCTGTTCTCGTAGGTGACGCCGCTCTTATCAATGACGTTTGCGTCAAGAGAGGTATCGACGCAGCGAAATTCACTATTGTGGACAATCCTGATGAACTGAAGGCTGTTGCACAGGCAGTTCAGATGGTTCATGACGGCGAAGGTGACGTTCTTATGAAAGGACTTTGCTCTACTGACAAGTTCCTTCGCGCCATACTTAACAAGGAGACCGGTCTCCTTCCTCCGAAAGGCCTTCTCAGCCACGTAGGAGTAATCGACAGCCCGAACTATCACAAGCTCATATTCCTTACCGACATGGCAGTGGTTCCGCTTCCTGATCTGCGTCAGAAGATGAAGCTCACGAACTATATCGTGAAAGTTGCCAAGTCATTCGGCATCGCGAAGCCGAAGGTTGCGTTCGTCGCAGCTTCAGAGCAGGTTCTCGATTCAATGCCGGCTTGTATGGAAGCTGCTGCATTGGCCAAGATGGTAGAGCGCGGACAGATCAAGGGCTGCATCGCTGACGGTCCTCTCGCACTCGACGTGGCTATCGACAAGGAATCTGTTGAGATCAAGAAGCTTGTCAGCCCTGTAGCAGGTGACGCTGACTGCCTCGTATTCCCTAACATCGAGTCTGCAAACGTGTTCTGGAAGACGAATTCCAAGCTTTCTACAGGCGTGCGTCAGGCAGGAATGCTCGTAGGAACGACTGCTCCTTGTATTCTTGCAAGCCGTGCGGACAGCGTGGATACCAAGCTCAATTCTATCGCAGAAGCGGTTATGAGCGTTCTCTAGCGCTTAGCTACATATAGACAAAACAGCCCGGAACCTTCCGGGCTGTTCTGTTATATACATGATTGTTGGAGTGACTCTCGGGCAGAGTGGGCGAAGTCGGCATTGGCTCCCGAAAAGGGAGGGGACCCACGGTAGTGGGGAGGACCGGCGCAGTCCAGCTCTACCCGGGAGGCATCCGCCTAAGAATGTCATTTAACCGGCTCCGCCCACTCTGCCCGCCGGGCTTGTGCCTGACGTTTTACTTGGGCAGATTATTGACCGGCTCGAAGAAACTGAAGTGGACGCGGCCGTAAACCTTCTCCTTTACGAAAGCGGGGTGCTCCTTGAACGAGTGCTCGTCCCCGTGCTCCAGAATCAGATACCTCTCAGGATATACCAATCCGGCATCCAGCACCTTGTCAGGAATCGTCTCCAGCCCTTCCAGCGCATAAGGCGGGTCGGCGAACACGATATCGAACTTCTCCCTGCAGATGGGAATGAAATCGAACACATTGTGATGGACGGCAGTCAGATTCTTCAGGCCCAGCTTCCTGGCCTGCTCCTTGACAAAAGAGGAATACTGCATATTCATCTCCACTGACCACACATGGCCAGCACCACGTGACGCGAACTCATAGGAAATCGAGCCCGTGCCGCTGAACAGGTCCAGCACGCTCAGCCCCTCGAACTCGAACTCATTGTCGAGAATGTTGAAAAGCGCCTCCTTGGCGAAATCAGTCGTCGGCCTTGCCTTGAAATCAGGAGGAGTGACGATGTTCCTGCCCTTCAGCGCACCACCTATAATTCTCATATCTGTTCCACTGATTTGAAATATCGGTACAATGACATTTCCTCCTCGTCAGAAACCGGAGTCCTGAAGCAGATGGTCGATATCTCAGGATTCAACTGAAGTTTTTTCAATGTGTTGAAAATGAAGTACTCGGCCGTCGTGAAATCTACAGCCCTGAAGGTATTTGCGATTTGCAGGGACTTTCCCTGTGCCACAGCCAGGTGCAGATATCCGTCAGCGTAAGATGCCACGATCTTGTTGTAGTCACTGCACTTGTCCAGCGCCTCCAGGATGTAGTACATCTCCGGCAGAATCCTTGCCTGATACCCGTCTGTAGTAAATACCGTCTGGGAAATCATCCTTGACAATGTTTCTCCCACATTGTTCGAGAATACCAGTACCGAAGCCCTCTCCGGCATCCTGACAAACTCGACGGCATCATTTTCCCCCAGTCTGACCACGTCGCCAAGCATCTGCCTGAGCTCCATCGGATTGAAAAATTGCTCAGGAATCAAGGCTACTTTCGGTGTCAGAAGCGAAATCTTCACCGCGTCATATCTCTTCTGGAACTCGGGAGTCGTGAAGATCCTGTCAGGCGTAAGCCAGCCCGACGAGTGTTCACCCTCATTGTCCTGTATCTTAAAAGAATATCCACTCAAGGCTACTTGAATGGATATTCTGCTTTCTATATTATTCGTCTGGCTCATATTCTTATATGAAGTGAGTGAGTCCCGACGGACTACTCCCAGTTGCCGGCGTTGTTGTTAGGCGCTGAAACGCTACCTACCTGAAGTCCCTCGTAACGGTTCATAGCCTTGCGGTCAGCATCGAGATTGATTCTGAGCTGGTTGTCAAGACCTTTGAGAAGAGACTTGTAAGGCATTCTCGCCTCGAAGAGAGGAACCTTCACACCTGATACTTCCTTGATGACGGACTCCATCTGGATGGTGTCGCCCTGTGAGAAAGGAATGTATTTGAGAGAATCAATGTTGAAATCGTTTCTTGTGTTGAAAAGTGTATCCTTCACATCCACTTTGCTTGAGATGGAGAATACGAGGTGCTCACCTTTCTTGTAGAGTTCATACATCTGTTCAGGGGTGATGCCTCTACGTGACTTCTTGAGTTTCTCAGTAGTTGCAACTGCAAGAGAGTCGTCATTTGAACCGATCTGCATGATCACTTCCATCTTGCCGTTCTTGTAGAAATCCACGAGGGAGTCAGCAGATGCGGTAAAGTGGCCTGAAACAGACTTGAATGCCTCCTGAAGAGTGCGGACATCCTTCATTCTCTGGATACCGACAGTCTCACGGTAAGCCTTCTGCTTGTTGAAATTGATAGGCTCCATAATACTCTTGATGCATGCATACACGAGTCCGGCAATAACAAAGAGCAGCAGTACGCTGACGATCTTTTTAACTATTCCTTTCATTTTATGTTTTGAGTTTTATAATATCAATTATAAACGTGGCAGGAACTTCAGCGGCGATTTTCACTGCCGCCCGCAAATTCTCATACTCGACAAAGTTATGAAATTGATTTATGAAATGCAATATAATTTGTAAATTTGCATCCGGAACAATCAGGTATAAGAAAGCGGCAGATGAACGGAAATACAGTAAATATCGACACGAAGGCAGTGGAAAGACTCGAAACATTGGTCCGGGACGCCGGGAAAGTGTCCATCGTGGCTCATATCCGTCCTGACGGAGATGCGGTCGGCAGCACATTGGCGATGCTGCACTATCTCCTGTCCAGAGGCAAGGACGCCGTGGTCATCTACTCCGATCCGCTTCCTGAGACATTGACCTTCATGCTCAGCGGCACACCGGAGAAAAACGTGCTCCAGTGGCCTTCTGACAGTGATTCCGCACGTGGACGCATAGCTGAAACCGACCTGATTTTCTGTCTGGACTGCAACTCGTTCACACGCACGGGAGACCTCGAACCGATGCTTCGCGCAGCCAAGTGCAAGAAAGTCCTCATTGACCATCATCTCGCCCCGGAAACCGAATCCTTCGATGTCGTATTCTCCGAGACGGCAGTCTCTTCCGCCTGCGAGCTTCTGTTCAATGTTCTCATGTCAATGCCTGACATCCATGCTGACGCGTCTCTTATTCCGGCGGTTTCGGCTACATCGCTCATGACCGGAATGACCACAGACACGAACAACTTCGCGAACTCCGTGTATCCCTCTACATTGACCATGGCATCAGCCCTCTTGGGCGTCGGCGTGGACAGGGACGCGATCCTCTCGAACCTGTATCAGAGCGGAACCGAAAAACGCGTGCGGCTGTGGGGCTATATGCTGTACCGGAATATGAAACTCACCGATTACGGCGTGGCGTATATGATTCTGACAGAAGAGATTGCATCAGAATTCAACATATCGGAAGGAGAGACGGAAGGCCTCGTGAACGAGCCGCTCCGCATCGCATCCGTGAAGATGAGCATTTTCCTCAAGCAAGATGATGCCGGTTTCTTCCGCGTCTCCATCAGGTCTAAGAAAGGCTTCTCGGCAGTCGGTTGCTCGAAGGTCTATTTCCACGGCGGCGGCCATGAGAACGCTTCCGGCGGACGGCTTTTCTTTAAGGCCAATGACGGGAATCCCGCTGACATATCATCACCGTCACAGGCTGAGAAATACCTGCTGAAGGTGACGTCAGAGTACTTTAAATCAGGAGATTATGAAAGCAGATAAATTGTTGGTCACGCTCATTGCACTCGTCATGGTCTTAGCTTGCTCCAAGGAGGAAGTGAAACTGAGGTATTCCAGACAGGAGCAGAACATAGAGTCTTTTGTGAACTCCACATTGAAGTCAGTGGACACCGCGTATGTAGTATATAATAAAGGTGTAACCAGGCTTGTAGTAGTTCCCGGCGACGGCGACAGCCTCTCTGTCAATGGGACAGTCTCATTCCATTATGCGGGATATGTGCTTTCCGGCACTTCCGTCAATGCTTCCGACATGTTCGCCACCAACAGTGAAGAAGTGGCCAAAGGCTCCGGCTGGACACTCTCCGACGACTCGGTCTTCGAGGTCAAGACAGTGAAACTCAGCGAGTCCGGCTTCGTGAAAGGGCTGAAATATGGCTTGGAGGGCGTAAAGGCCGGCCAGGAATGTTATATACTTTTTTCAGGAAAATATGGTTTCGGCAAACGCGAGTTAGGCACGATTCCTGCAAACTCCGCCTTGGTCTATCGCATCTGGGTAGAGTCAGTATCGAACAACTAAATAGATAATATATTGAAAATGAATAATATAAGAATTGTAGAACTCATTGCGGCAAGCGCATTCGCCGCGGCTTTTGTTTTCACCGGTTGTGCTAAATCGGAGAAGACTCTGCCTTTCGAAGATGAAGAACGCTATGTGGAGGCCTGGGTCAGCCAGAAACATCCCGAAGCGAAAAAGACGGAACTTGGAATATATATATTGGACGACAAAGCCGGTGACGGAGAAGTCTTCAACTCGCAGAAATTCGTGATGGTACATTGCACCGTAAGGGACATGGACGGCAACATCACTACCACCAACAGCAAGAAACTCGCACAGCAGCTCGGCAAATACGAGAAGTCCCATTATTACGGCACATCGTCCTGGCCTACATACGGCAACAGCCTTCCGGTCGGCGTGGAGGACATGCTGAAAGGAATGAGGGTAGGAGGCACAAGACGTGCGCTCATCCCGTCCTGGCTCATGACCACGACAAGATACAAGACTCCGGCCGACTATCTCAAACATTCGAACGACAATTCCTCGGCGGTATATGAACTCACTCTCGCAGGCATCACTGAGGACATATTGAAATCCCAGATCGACAGCATGCAGATCTATGGCGCGAAGTATCTGGGCGGAGTCGATTCATTGTCCTGGGGCTTCTACTACAAGCAGACGAAAGCACCGGATGACACTGTTTCATTCCCTTCTGACACAAGCATTTACATAAACTATACAGGAAGATTGCTGAACAGGCAGGTGTTCGACACGACCATCAAGGACACCGCCAAGTTCTATAATATCTACAGTGCATCGAGTACCTATGCTCCGGTGAAAGTCTCCTGGGGAGAAAAATTCACGGATATAAAGTTGTATTCAAGCAGCACGTCGGACGGCTCCTCCGTCATCAACGGATTCTCCAAGACCCTGTGGCAGATGCGCAAGCACGAAAAAGGTGTGGGCATGTTCTTCTCCGCATACGGCTATGACTACAGCGGAAGCGGAAACACCATCCCGGCATATGCGCCGCTCGTATTTGAAATCGAAATCGTTGATAAACCGAAAGAGTAGCAGGAGGAATTGAATGGCTGTTTCAGGAACTGTTCCTACAGAACTTGGAGATAAGAGAATACGCGATTTGCTTATGCAGTATGCAGTCCCGGCTATTATAGCCATGACTGCATCTTCTCTGTATAATATGGTCGACAGCATCTACATCGGCCACATAAAGGATGTCGGCTCGTATGCCATTTCAGGCCTCGCCGTCACATTCCCGTTCATGAACCTTTCCACGGCACTCGGAACGCTCGTGGGCGTCGGCGCATCGACGATATTGTCAATGTTGCTCGGCCAGCGCAACTACGAGGCTTCCCGCAAGGTTCTTGTCAATGAAATTGTACTCAATGTGCTGATAGGTCTGTCATTCACATTGGTATCCCTGGCATTTCTGGACCCTATTCTCGGGTTCTTCGGCGCCAGCGAGAACACATTGCCTTTCGCACGGGACTATATGGTGATCATCCTCATAGGCAATGTGATCACACATCTGTATTTCGGATTGAACAATATGATACGCGCTTCGGGCAATCCGAAGTTGGCGATGGGGCTTACCATTTTCACGGTCGTATCCAACACGATCCTGGACCCGATATTCATATTCGTCCTGGATATGGGCATAAGGGGCGCCGCCTTGGCTACCGTGCTCTGCCAGCTCTTGGCAATGTTGTACACATTCAAGTACTTCCTCGACGAGCGCAACTATCTCCACATCCCTAAGCGGCTGAGAGACTACAAGCTGGACCTGAGAATCGCCAAAGACTCATTGACCATAGGCATGGGCCCGTTCCTGATGAACTCGGCGGCCTGCATCGTCACTCTCTTCATCAATCAGCAGCTGCTCAAATACGGAGGTGACCTTGCCATCGGAGCGTACGGAATCGTGAACCGTATCTCGTTCCTGTTCATTATGGTCAATATGGGTTTCAACCAGGGAATGCAGCCTATTGCAGGCTATAATTTCGGAGCGAGAAAATACAGCAGAGTGAGGCGGGTGTTCAAACTTACCGTGATCTGTACCACGTCAGTGACATGCTTCGGCTTTTTAGTTTCGGAACTCTGCCCGGATATCGCTATATCTCTGTTTACCAGTGATCCGGAACTCAAATCCTTGGCCGACAAGGGATTGAGGATGATAAACCTCGCCTTTCCTCTCGTGGGATTCCAGATGGCGACCACCAATTTCTTCCAGAGTCTGGGCATGGTGCACAAGTCCATTTTCCTGTCATTGTGCCGGCAGCTCCTTTTCCTCGTGCCGCTCATTTATTTCCTGCCGGTGTTCTTCGGGCATAAAGGAGTCTGGATGAGTTTTCCGATTGCAGACACGTTGTCCATCATAATGGCTGCCATATTGCTGGCAGCACTTTTCCGTAAATTCCGTAAACTCAATGACGGTGACGACCCGGATATTTTAGGAAGTAAAATGAAATTCAAGGAGGCTTGATTATGGAAGACAAGAAATTGATAATCAATGTCGGACGCCAGTTCGGAAGTGGCGGAAAACTGGTAGCCTTGGCTTTGGGCAAGAAACTCGGCATCCCTGTCTATGACCAGGAACTCATTTCCAAGGCAGCGGAGCAGAGCGGCTTCAGCAAAGAACTGTTTGCCAAGAGTGACGAGAAACGGAATCTCCTCGCATTGTCCAGCTTCATCGTGGATGTCGGACGCTTCGGTTCGGCAGACAACTACGTGAGTGACAACCAGTTGTTCGTCATCCAGAGCAATGTCATACGCTCCATTGCGGACAAGGGCTCTGCCATTTTCATCGGCCGTTGCGCAGATTACATCCTCCGTGACCGTCCATGTCTTGACGTCTTCATATCCGCTTCTGACGAAGTCCGCATCAAGCGAGTTGCAGAGCGAATGGGCATTACCCCAGAGCAGGCGGAGTCACTGATGCAGAAGAAGGACAGGACCAGGGAGACCTATTACAATTACTTCACTTTCGGCAACTGGGGCGTCGCTTCCAATTATGACCTCTGCGTAGATTCGTCGGTTCTCGGGATTGACGGAACTGCCGATATGATTATTGACTTTTGCCATAGGGCGAAACTTATAGATGATTTGCCGGGAGGCGTACAGGGAGAAACTGAATAATGACGGGAAGGAAACTCAGAATTGCAGCAGGATTGGCGTTGGTGACATTGACCGTAGGACTTTGTGTATCATTGTCTTCCACGGGGAAGGCGAGTGATATGCCGAACCCGGAGCCTGTCTGTCTGAATGAGACCCTGTCAAATGAATTGTCGGACACATCCTCTCTCTCCGGTCTGGATGCGCGTATCGCTTCCTATATGCGTCAATGGTGTCTGCGTGGCACTTCACTCGCGATTATGCGTGGCGATTCGCTCCTGTATGCGAAAGGCTACGGCTGGGCAGATGAAGAAGCAGGAGTGCGGATGGCCCCGACCAATATCATGCGGGTGGCTTCCGTGTCCAAACTGCTGACCGCCACCGGAATAATGATGCTGCAGGAAAGAGGCAAACTCACATTGGCCGATACCGTCTTCGGCCCGCGCGGCATTCTGAACGACTCTTTATATACCTCTATTATAAAGGACAAGAACTACTACAAGATCACCGTTGAGGACCTGCTGCGTCATAAGGGCGGTTTCACGTCTTACGGAGGCGACCCGATGTTCTCCACAAGGACTATTATGATGCAGAACCATCTGGATACCCCGCCGGACCATGAGACATTGATGAAAACGCAGCTGAAGCGTCGTCTCCGCTTCGCGCCGGGTACATCCCAGTATTATTCCAACTTCGGCTATCTCCTTCTCAGTATGATTGTCGAGAAAGTCTCAGGCATTGACTATGAGACCTTTATGAGAGATAGCGTGCTTTACAGGGCAGGCTGCTATGATATGCATATCGGCGGCAACTATTACGAGGACAGGCTCCCGAATGAAGTCCGTTACTACAATGGTGCGGACACCTGTCTGGTGGAGGAATACAACAACAGCGGCAATATGGTGGAGCGCTGCTATGGCGGCAGTGATGTTAGAGCACTTTCCGGAGCAGGCGGCTGGGTAACTTCTGTACCTGAACTCGCACGTTTCGTGGCGTCCATTGACGGCAGGCCGGAAATTCCGGACATCATCTCCGCACAGAGTGTGGCCGATATGACCCAGTGGTTCGATGAACAGACTTATTCGCTCGGCTGGAATGATACCAAGCCGACAGGGGAGTGGACCAGGACAGGGACACTGTCCGGAACAAGCGCATTGATAAAGTATTATCCGGACGGCGAATGCTGGATAATGGTCACCAACACAAGCACTTGGAAAGGTCCGGGCTTCACCCGTCAGACTGCCGCTCTCTTCCGCGACCTGCGCTCCCGTTATTCTTCCGCCCTTCCGGCGCGGAATCTCTTCCTCGCCAGATAGACGGTCAATGTCTGGGCTCACTTTGCTCTTAATTTGGTTCATTTGGGTTCATTTCTGATCGATTTCAGTCGATTTTAATATCAAAAGGTCGAATTTTTGGTATTTTGGAACAAATTTTCTATTAAAACGTTACAACGTATTCTCTTTTTTGATATATTCGCACCGATAATAAAAACTAAGTTTCCGAGTCTGACCATTATAACCTCATATTCGGGGAACACTATTACCACTATTATGAAACGACTAATAACCATTGTTTTGGCTTTGGTCTGTGCCAACGTTAGTGCGCAGCAGATGTCAGACACTCTGAGGATTTATTTCCGCCAGGGTTATTCTTCGTTCGATGCTTCCTACAAGCATAATCAAGAAAGAGCCAAGGCATTCATTGACCGTGTAAACGACTTCAAGTCACAGTCTTCCGCCTTCGACATCCTCACTGTAAACTACCACGCGGGAGCTTCTCCTGAAGGAACATTGGCCATAAACGAAAAGTTGGCTGCCAAAAGAAGTTCTACACTCACCGCTTATCTCAAACGCTACATCGACTTTCCGGAGTCCATCATTCATGTACAGACCGTAAGCGAAGACTGGGCGGGACTTGCTCGGCTCGTGGCAGAGTCCGACATGAAAGAAAAGAATGAGGTGTTGGACCTTATCGCCAATGTGGACAATGACAAAGTGCTGAAGGCTGAACTGCAGCGACTTGCGGGCGGAAGGCCATGGAGGTATATGAACGAGCATCTGTTCCCGGAGCTCAGGGCGTTCACGGTAATCGTGGAGGTCGGCGTCGAGAATCCCAAGCTGGATCTGCCTGAAATCGCGGACTCCGATGTGCAGCCGGCAAATGAATTCCCGCCTTTGGACGACAGCCTGACCGTGCCGATGCTGCGGCTGCCCGAGACGATACCTCTGCAGGAGTGGACACGAAAACTATACATTAAGACCAATGCCATCGGATGGGCGATGTTCATATCCAATGTCGCAGTCGAAATCGACATTACGCCTCATCTTTCTTTTCAACTCCCTATCTACTACTCTGCGGTGGACTACTTCAGCCGCGAACTGAAATTCAGGACATTTGCCGTACAGCCTGAACTGCGCTGGTGGTTCAGCAAGCCTGACGGCCTTTTCGTGGGAGCGCACTTCGGAACAGCATACTTCAACTACGCCACCAAAGGTGACTGGCGTATTCAGACATATGACGGAGACAGACCTCTGTGGGGCGGCGGCCTTGCAGCAGGATACAGGATGCCTCTGTCCAAGCGCCATCCGAGATGGAATGTCGAATTCTCCATCGGCGCCGGAGTCTATGATGTCTATTACGACAAATTCTACAACGAGAAAAATGGTCCTAAAGCCACCAACGGTCACACTACATTCGTAGGAATCGACCACGCGGCAGTATCATTTTCATACAGTTTCGATCTTAAGAAAAGGAGGGCGGAACGATGAAAGACAGGACTGTTAAAATATTGGCCGCAATTCTGGCGGTGATGCTTTCAGCTGCATCCTGCGCGGTCCACGAATGGCCGGAAGAGCTTCCTGCCAATGCCACGCTCAAACTTGATTTCAATACTGCATTGCCTCAGTTCCTTGTCATGGACCTGAATCAGGGAACCAGAGTCTCCAAGGACGGCAAGGACTACGAAATCCGCTATGTCATAGAGGCTTACAGAAAACTAAGCAACGGCGGTTATGACGAGGTTCCGTACAAGCGCTTCACTTTCACCAAGGAGGATGTCTCCGACCTGAACCATGAAGTCACCATCAACATTGACGAAGGTACTTATATGTTCTACGTCTGGACCGATTTCGTCGAGAAGGGGACTGCAGCGGATTATTTCTACGACACGAGGAGTTTCCGCGAGATTACCATGAGGGGCGAGCACGAGGGAAACAATGATTTCCGCGATGCTTTCGTCGGGCACAATGAACTGACAGTCACGCGTTACGGCTCGATGCTTCCTCCGGTCAGCGGCACCATAAATATGGAACGTCCGCTCGCCAAGTTCGAATTCATAACGACTGACCTCCAGGAGTTCATAACCAAGGTAATCACCGAGATGAACAAGAAGAAGGAAAACGAGGACAAGGTGTCCGGCGACCTCACAAAGAGTGCGGAGGATGCCGATGATGATACCAAGGCTCCTGACGACACCAAGGGCGACGGGGACAGCAAGTCGCCGATCGTCGATCTGAAGAAGTACAATGTCGTCTTCTACTACACGGGCTACATGCCGTCCAAGTTCAATATGTGGGACGACAAGCCGAACGACTCGAGTCTCGGCGTCCAGTTCCGTTCGGACATAACATTGATAGATGATCACAATGCCCGGCTCGGCTTCGATTACGTTCTCGTGAACGGCAAGGAATCCAGCGTCATGGTAGCGGTAGGCCTGTTCGACGAAGAAGGCACCCGCCTGTCAATGACCAATCCGATCGAGGTCCCTATCAAGCGAAGCATGCTGACCACCGTCAAGGGCAGTTTCCTCATGCAGGATACCGGTGGCGGAGTCGCCATCGACCCTGACTTCGAAGGTGAGTTCAATATTATAATAAAGTGATATACAATATCTTAAACGAAACATATAAATTAAAAATCAATAAAACTATGAACAAGAATTTATTCAAAACTTTCGCTATCGCAGCAATGGCTGTGCTGGCAGGTGCCTGCGCGAAAGTGCAGGTAGGTCAAGAAGGACAGACCGGGATGGTGACATTCGAAGTCGAGAATCCTGTAGCAGTAACTAAGGCTATAGGTGATGGTATGACAGCTAAACAGCTTTATTATCAGGTCTTTGACGCTAATGGAAATCCTATCGCAGGACTTCCTTTCCAGACCAAGAAACTTACATCACTTAAGACTACCGTAAGTTTCCAGCTTATCAAAGATCAGAAGTATAACTTTGTATTTTGGGCTCAGACTCCAACGAGTGGTTACTACACCATTGATGAGACTGAAGGCTTGAAAAAGATTACAGCTGATTATGAAGGCAAGAAGTCCAATGATGAGAATTTCGATGCGTTCTTCGCAGTGGAGAAGGACCTCGTCATTTCTGGTCCTGTCAGCAAGACCGTAACACTTACCCGTCCGTTCGCACAGGTGAATATCGGAACTAATGATGAACTCAAAGCCGGTACGACTACAGGTCCTGCTATAGATTTGTCAGGTGCGACTTCCAAAGTTGTCGTAAAGGGTGTCCCTACAGTTTTTGCTCCACTTGCAATAACTCCAGAGACCATGCTCACAGGAGCAACTGATGTGACATTTATATCTGCAGCGGTTCCTACCGAGAAACTTGTTGTAAAGGGTGTGGAGTACAATTATCTTGCGATGAATTACGTTTTTGCTCCAGCAGAAGGAACAGTTTGTGACCTCACGGCAGAATTTGCACTTGTAGGCAGAGCCCCTATTCCGCTCAGTTCCCCAGCAACTCCAATAAAGCGTAACTATCGCACCAATATCCTTGGTAAACTTCTTACTTCATCAGCTGATTTCAATATTGAAGTTGATCCGGGATTTGGCGGTGATGAAGATATATATCCGATTGTCGTTAATGGGGTTGCCTATAAGACCCTGGATGCGGCTGTTGCTGCAGCAAAAACTGGAGAACAGACTATCATTTCATTAAATAATGATATGGCTGGAAATGGTGTCAAGACAATTAATGGTCAGGATGTTGTCATCGACCTTGGTGGACATACATTTGATATTGATGGCTCGCTTGTCGGTTCAACTGGTACTGAAACAAATGGTTTCCAGTTGCTTCAGGGTTCTAAAGTGACATTCAAGAATGGCACACTCAAATCTAAGAAGGCGTTGTTGCTAATTCAGAACTATTCCGATTTGACACTTGAAAATGTTACATTGGATGCCACAGGTGGTGCAGCGCATTATGTTCTTTCCAATAATCATGGAACTGTAAAAATCTTAGGTTCTACTTCAATTTTGGCTCCAGAAGGAAAGCATGCATTTGATGTATACTACTGGCCGCCTGCTTATTCAGATGGAGTAAATGTTTACGTGAATACTACAGGAATTATACGTGGCGCGATTGAGTATGCCTGTGCTGAAAACGAGGACGCATGCAACCAGAAAACATCATTAGTTATTGATAATGCAGTTTTGGAAAATTCAAAGTTTGAGACTACACTTCTGAAGCCAAATGTGAAGATAGCTCGTGGTGTGTTTGCTGATGAGACTGCTGCAACTGCTTGGATTCCTGCTGGATATAAGTTGATAACAGATGGTGATTACTATGGTATAAGCCTGCCTACTGTCGCATCTCAGGATGAACTTAATGATGAACTTGCGAGTGTTTCTACTGAAGGGAAAGGCTCTATTTGTTTAGGTGAAGGTGAGTTTAGTCTATGCAATAATACTTCTCAATCGTCGATAGCTCAAAATAAAACTTTAGAATTTACGGGTAAAGGTGTTGATAAAACAACATATACTATTGGCGATGGTAAGTATGTCGATGGAGATGGGTATTGCGATTATTCTATCAAAGAATCAGATGTGACATTTAAGAATATGACCGTTAAGTTGTATAAGCCGAATGAGAATTATCAAGGTTTTGCTTACGCTAAGAATATCAAATTTGTCAATTGTAAGATTGATGGAAGAATGAGTTACTTGGGTGTAGGTGATGCAATCTTTGAAAATTGCACGTTTGTTCAGACCGAAAAGGACTATAATTTGACAACGTGGTCAGGAAAGAAAATTGTTTTTGATAATTGCATATTCAACTCTCCTTCCGGTAAATTTATTAATGTATATAGGGTGCTAGGCGACTTTGATGTTTTTGTTAAGAACTGCACATTTAATTCTGATAATAAGTCGAAGTCTGCATTGGAATTGAAAGGCGATTACGATTATAAATATAATGTCTGGTTCGAAGGTGTGAATTCGGGAAATAATCTTAATGTTAGCACATCAACTGGTTCGGAATTATATAATTCTAATAAAAGACGCGAGGGAAATACTGATTTGATTGGACAGCAAGAGACTGCATCTACTGTTTATATAGGCAATAAGAAAGTTTGGGAAAAGGGTGCCAAGGTAGAATAACAATAATTAACCAATATGAAAACATTAAAATACTTAACAGCGGCTGCATTGACACTACTTGCAGTCAGCTGTAACAAAGAACAGGTGACGGAAGTCCCTGACGGACAGGTGGTTGACGTGATGTTCACGGCGGCATTGCCGGGCGAAATGGCGACCAAGGCGATTGGCGACGGTCAGACGGCCAAGAACCTCTATGTGTCAGTTTACGAGAACGACGCAGAGAAAACCAAGCTCGACCTCGACAAGACTGCCAAATTCACTGACCTGAAAACTCAGGTAAAGTTCAGCCTCGTAAAGGGCAAGACCTACAATTTCGTGTTCTGGGCTCAGGCAGAAGGTGCACCTTATGATGTCACCGATCTGAAGAACATCAAGGTCAAGAACTACACCACTGGTGCCAATGACGAGAAGCGTGACGCATTCTATGCTACACGTAAAGAATTGAAAGTCAATGGGGTATTGACAGAAACCATCAAACTTTACCGTCCTTTCGCGCAGGTGAACTTCGCTACTGCAGACTATGCGGAAGCGCAGAAGGCAGGCTTCAACCCGGCAGTCAGCTCATTTACGGCATCTGAGGCGGCAACGACATTCGACACCTTCGCTGAAGAAGGAAAAGATAAAGTCGAAGTTGCATTGACAGAAACCGAGATTCCGGCGGACGTCCTCAAGACACTCGACGGCGAGACCTACACCAGACTCGCGATGAACTACCTCATCCCGGTCGGCAAGCAGGGCGAGTCCCACAACATTGACGTTGCTGCGACTTTCAAGGCGAACAACGGCGAAGCTGTGACTGTGTCCGCGCCGAACGCTCCTGTCCAGAACAACTACCGCACCAACATCCTCGGCAACCTCCTCACCTCACAGGTGATCTTCAATGTCGAGATCGTCCCTATCTTCAATGAGCCGGATTATGACATTGACCTTGTCAAGGACGTTGAGTCGTTGAAAGCATTGGTTGCAACCGGTGGTTCTGCGAAACTCGTTGATGACATTGAAATAGATTATCCTCTGGTTCTTAGCGGCAATACGGATGTTGTCATTGACCTTAACGGACATAGCATTGTCAATAAGACACAGGTTAATGGAAATTATACTGTCGTTTTCAATGTGACCGGAAATTCTCATCTTACAATCAATGGTGAGGGTGAGGTCAAGGCTCTTGAGGAGACTTCGGATGTCGATGGTTATCGCATGGCAATATGGGCTTATGATGATGCTGTAGTTGATATCAATGGCGGTTACTTCTACAATAAGCAGCTTAATCCGGGAACTTCGAACCTTATCTATGTGATGGATAGAGCTGTTGTCAATGTTGCCGGCGGAAAGTTCGAAACTGCTATGCTTAATGCTCAGGGTACCAGTCTTTTGCTGAATATTTACGATCATGATAGAGCGACAGCGAAAATCAATGTGACTGGTGGCCAATTTGTTGCTTTCGATCCTGCCGATTGTATATCTGAAGGTCCTCATACGAACTTCGTGGCAGACGGTTACAAGTCCACTCAGATTGGTGATTCTTACTTCGTGACCAAAGCAGGCGTTACCCCTGTTGCGAATCAGGAAGGTTTTGAAGATGTAATTAGTAAAGGCTCAGTCGGTACTCCTATTGAGATACAGGTTTCTCCTAATTCAACTATAGTGTTGAAAGATGGATTGGCTAATGAGGGAGTTAAGGCTAGAAATATTACAATAGTGGGCAACGGCTCTCAGACTGTGGATGTTATTTCTGGTTCAAAGAATGCAGAAGGCGGAATGCTCAGCTATCAGCGCGGTTCATCTTTTACTTTCAAAAACCTTAAGATTAAGGCAGGCGAAGGAAATTTTGATGGTGTCGTGTGTGATGAACTGGTTTTCGAGAATTGTACTATAACCGGTAAACTTACACTATTTGGTAAAGTTTCTTTTAAAGACTGCGTCTTTGAGAACACGATGGCGAATCAGTATTCTATTTGGACATGGGGCGGCACAGATGTTACGTTTGACAAATGTGCATTCAATACTAATGGCAAGGCTATACTTCTTTATGGCGGGGCCGATGGTAAGAATCCGACAAATCTTGTAGTGAAGAATTGCACATTGAATGATAGAAAGAATGGTGCCGCTGGCAAAGCAGCCATTGAAATCGGCAATGATTATAATGCAACGTATTCTCTTACAATTGCTAACTGCACGGTCAATGGCTTTGCTGAAGGTAAGAACACCGGTTCCAAACTTTGGGCAAACAAGAACAGTATGGATGCAGAGCACCTTTCTGTAACTATTGATGGGACTAAAGTTCAGTAATTTTCACTGAAATCTGTTGAGAACGATATATAATGATAACTGATATGAAAACATTTAAGTATTTGGCAGCTGCTGCATTGACATTTCTCGCAGTCGGCTGTAACAAGGAACAGGTGACGGAAGTTCCTGATGGACAGATGGTTGACGTGACGTTCACGGCTGCATTGCCGGGCGAAATGGCGACCAAGGCTCTTGGCGACGGTCAGACTGCCAAGAACCTCTATGTGTCAGTTTACGAGAACGACACTGAGAAAACTCATCTTGTAGACCTCGACAAGACTGCCAAATTCACTGACCTGAAAACTCAGGTGAAGTTCAGCCTCGTAAAGGGCAAGACCTACAATTTCGTGTTCTGGGCTCAGGCAGAAGGTGCTACCTGCTACGACATTGACGACCTGAAGAACATCAAGATTTCCTATGAGGGTGCAGTCGCCAACGATGAGACTCGCGACGCATTCTACGCAACGCGTAAAGAACTGAAGGTCAATGGTGCATTGACAGAGACTATCAAACTTTATCGTCCTTTCGCACAGGTGAACTTCGGTACTGCTGATCTCCTTGAGGCTGCTGCCGCCGGCTTTGTTCCTAAACAGAGTGTTTTCACAGCTACCGACGTTGCCAATGTATTTGATACTTTCAATGCAGAAGGTAAAGTCGAAGGCCCGGCTACTGATAAAGTCACATTTGCCGCAGCTAAGATTCCTGCTGAGCCGCTTGTTATCAAAGATGGAACCAAATATGCTTGGATGACAATGAATTACATCATCCCTGTAGGTAAGCAAGACGAGAAGCACATTTCCAATGTTACCGCTGAGTTTATTCCTGAAACAGGTGACGCTATCACAGCTTCATCACCTCAGACTCCTGTCCAGAACAACTACCGCACCAACATTCTCGGCAATCTCCTCACCTCACAGGTGATCTTCAATGTTGAGATTGTCCCTATTTTCAATGAGCCGGACAATGACATTGACCTGGTCAATATCAAGGATGAGGCTTCTCTCCGTGCGCTCTTCGCGACAGGCGGTGAGGCGAAACTGGCCGCTGACCTTGTGCTGGATAGGGCTATTGCAGTTGCGGCTGGAAAGGAAGTAACTCTCGACCTTAACGGCAAGACCATCAAGAATAATTCAAATAGTGTTGCTTTGGATGTTTATGGTAGTCTTGTCATCAATGGTGAAGGAACCGTAGATGGTGGCGAAGGCGGTGATAATGTTGCAGTTTGGTCAAGGCCGGGCGGTAAACTGACTATCAATGGTGGTACTTATACTGTCGGTGCTGATGCTAATGGTTCCGGTAACTCAACTATTTATACTACTGGTGGTGATGTAATCATAAATGGTGGAACTTTCAGTACTGCTGCAAAATATGGGGGAAGATATTGGACTATAAATAAGCAGAATGGCTCAACCGGCAAGGTTGAAATCTATGGCGGTACATTCCCTGGATTTGATCCTGCTAAACCTAATACTGATGATGCTGCTTCTTATCTCGCTCCTGGCTACATTTCAGTGGAGACTAATGGCGTATGGACTGTTGTACGTGGTGATAAGCCAGTGGCTATGACTGCCGCAGAACTTCAGGCGTACATCACGGCATTTACGAGTGCAGGCTCTGGTGACAATGTCATTGAAATTAGAAAAGACATTGTCCTGAAAGAGGGTGAAACCTGGACGCCTGCTAAAGTAGATGGTTATCATGGTGCCGGTGTCGTTACTGTGCTCGGTAATGGCCACAAGATTTCCGGACTCAATGCTCCTTTGTTTGCTGGCGG
>ULPT01032795.1_pt1 | contig 21193 bp, 18 predicted proteins | sample 1953751 | NCBI WGS metagenome assembly ULPT01 (sample SAMEA4835636, study PRJEB28245) | human gut metagenome | biome: gut microbiome; material: fecal sample | place: Denmark | collected 2008 | reverse complement strand
ATAAGTTGTGAACGTTCAAAGTGTTTTGCGACTATCCCTATTTATCTTCCTTATCTATTTTATCGTTATTCTTTTTATCCTCTAAATTCTCTTTTGGCTGTTGAGCTTCAAAGAATCGTTTGGCCGAAAGTGGAGATACAACTTGTCGTCCAGTTTTTGCTTCCAACTCTTCTCTTGCAACACGCGCTACATCTCCTCCTTCTTTTGCACAAGTTTTGTTCTCATCCAATGTTTGAGGATTCTTAGCTTTGGTTATGCTTGTTGCAGATAGTTCTGCAAGCATATTCAGTACAAGCTCCTCGTTGGTCATGTTATCACGAAGGTTTTCCTTCTTCAAGCCTTTTAATTGTTTATATTCTTTTGCGGTTCTTCCAGCCCATGTCTGATATATGATGTCTGTCAAGGATGCATATTGCACACCTTCTTCTACATTATGAAGTTTCCATTGGTCAGTCAAGTCTTTACGAATCTCTATACTTTTAAGTCGTTGATTTATCCAATTATCAGAATAACCCAAACGTTTGTAGTCCATCATAGCCTGCTGTATACTGAGTTCTGGGTCTTGCATTTGGTCAAGTCGTTCTGCTCCAACTTTGGCAAGCCATGCCTTAAAGGGCTCCGCTTTTGGTGATGGTATAGACTGAATAATACGCAGAAGTTGTTCTGTATCTGCCACATCCGTCAAACGCATTTTTCCGTCAGTAGCACGCATTTTCAAACCGTTACAATTTGTAACGGTTTCATTTCCCTCATCTTTAAGTCGCTTTTTAAGGACTCTCCAATATGTTTGCGGATTCGGACTCTCCGTCAATACAGCGACAACATCAACAACAGAAAAATACCACTTTTCTTGTTCGTCGTCCCAAATGGCGCGGATCTTATCGTCGCCAAATAGTTTCATAGAGTTCTTGTTTACCATTTTGTTTCTGTTTTTAAATGATAATATTTTCATTTGCCCAATTATTGTCGATTCTAAGTCCAATATGTTCATCATATTGTTGTTTATAATCGACCACGAAGAGCCCCTCTTTCTTTTCGTTGACCACTCCCATGTCCATCAATATCTTGAAGTCTGTCTTATTGATATTAACCATGTACTTTGACAACTTCTTCATCAGCATGTATGATGGTCCGTTAGCCAATGATTGCTGCACAAGTTCCATACTGTTTTTCCAGCAGACTACAACATTTACGCCATCGTCTTCTATCAACTGGAATTCTTTAGCCGCAGTCTGAAAACTCAAATTGTTTGTTGGATGATTAAGATAATGTCTTATATCTTTCTTATCAAAAGACTCCTTTCTGCAATAGAGTTGCTTGAAATAAGAAGTCATTGTTTCTGGCGCAAACCAGTCGTGACCATTTCCGAGATTTAGTCTTGCGCTATTTGCCGCTTGTATGTCTCCCTTAGGAAGGTTGTGCTCTTTAGATAATGAAAAGACATAAGTGGTACTTAAGCTGTTCTTTCCTTCACGGTTACATCTACCCGCAGCTTGCAGAATAGAGTCTAAGCCAGCCTCTTGACGGAAGACAACGGGAAAGTCAATGTCTACTCCTGCTTCTATTAGTTGAGTGGAGACAACACGGATTATTTCGTTCTTATTGTCTTTTAGAGTGGTCTTTACTCTTTCTATTGTTTCGCTAATATGATCAGGGCACATCATCTTGGAAAGATGCAATGTGATGCCCTCTTGTGGAAGTCGTTCGTAGATTTCCTTAGCGTCCCTACGTGTGTTGACAATGCAGAGCACTCTTTTGTGTTGGCTCAACATCTCTGCCACTTCGTCATAGGTTTTTCCTTCGTTATTGATGCTCAGCCTTACTCTCCGTAACTTGTCATGTAGCTTGAATTCGTCAGGAATTATTTCTGTTATATGGTCTATACCGTTGAAGGCTGCTTTCGGATTACATCCTTCAATGAGCCCGCTCAGCACGGGCTGACTTGCAGTTGTGAACAGGAAGGATACATTGAAAAGCTTGTTATATGTTTTCAATGAATCCACAATGGGCTGCAGATAATCCATCGGAAGGGTTTGTACCTCATCCAGGATTATCACGCTATTTACTATATTGTGAAGTTTTCTGCAAGCCGATGGCTTGTTACTAAACATCGACTCAAACAGTTGTACATTGGTGGTAACGATGATAGGATAACCCCAGTTCTCTGTTGCCAACTTCATCTTCACTTTCAGTTTCTCGTCTTTTATCAGCTCTGGGTCCACACAGCTATGATGTTCCAAAACATTCTCTTCTCCAAAGATACTTCTCAGGACAGATGCCGTCTGAACAATAATACTTGTATAAGGTATAGCGATGATGACTCTCTTCTGTCCATTCTTTATGGCATGCTTTATCGCCCAAACCAGTGAGGACAATGTTTTGCCTCCACCTGTGGGCACAGTCAAGCTATAGAAGCCAGTGGGAGTATCAGCCATTTCTATACATTGTTGCTGAATCTGGTTTCTTATAATGTTTACCTCAGAACAGTCTGCCTTTGCCTTTAAGTCCTTTAGCTTGTTTTCAAGCAATGGAAGTAAGCCGTTTAAGGTATCTTTGTTTTGTCTTAACGCAGAAGATTCTTTATCCATAAACGCTTCTGTGTCGAGAAAGTCAGCATCAACTAAACAGGAGAATAACATACGAGCCAAATGATGAAAATCGTTTGCTTGCACATTAAGTTCCGGTCTGTTTAGCTTTTCCTTTATATGGTAGATGTTTACCTCGGATGGAATCTCTTGATCAATGATTCCTTTAATTTCGTCAGAATCATGCAGGCCAGTATGATGAGATACAATCTGGTTAACAAAAAAATTGCAGGAAGACTTTCCATAATATTTTTGAGCTAATATACCTCCAACGTAGGCGTGATGATGTTTGCCACAAATCTTAATGTCGGGGTCATATCCGCTTTCCTTTTTAATGTATTGCTGAAAGGTATCAGTCTCTTTCCCTTTATCATGGAGTAGTCCCAATACTTTACCCCATTCGCTCATTCCAAATTCACCTGCAAATTGTGATGCAAGTTTTGCGACACCAGCGGAGTGGTTCTCATTGGATTGTATAACCCAATGTCCAGTTTTGTCTTGATATATATGTGATATTATTTCTGCCATATCCATTTTTTTATTTTACGTTCTTTCTTATCCTCGCACCCACTCTCTTTTCCCAGCCAAGCGTCCGGACGCATGACGCCTCGCCCATACCTTGAAAAACTTTGATTGGTGACAATAAAGCCGACAAGTTCGGAGATCTTATCCATGCTGAGTTTTCGCATGCGTCTTGCTTCCCGCAGTCTGATTGCTAATGAATCGTTAGACATAGTATCTTGGTTTTTTACAAACATAATAAAAACATCAGAATTGTAAACAAGTTTTCCCGAAAAAATAATATGAATGGGTTATGCTATACTGCCGATAAAGTTATGCGATTAAAACAGCGTTTAAATAGTGCTTTAACAGTGTTAAAATGGTGTTTAAAGAGGCTCGATTATTAAAGATGCCGACCTTTTTGGAAAAAGGTCGTATGCTTTTTGAGAAAAGGTAGTAAGCTTTTTCCAAAAAGTCGTAAGCTTGGTTTTCTTCGATTTTAAGTATTAAGTGAAGTAAGACTTAAAAGGGGCTGAATCAAAACATCCATTTTGACACAGCCCCTTCTATCTGGTATAACTAATAAGCAGATTATTGAATACCTCTTTCACGCAATTTAACCTGCCAGTTCCATGCAGATTTCAACGTGTCAGCCAAAGTTTCCTGAGCTTTCCAACCTAAAACATTGTTAGCTTTTGCCGGATTTGCCCAAACTTTTTCAATATCACCTTCACGACGGCCTACAATCTTATGAGGGACTTTCACGCCGGTAGCTTCTTCAAAGGTATGAATCAATTCCAATACAGAAACACCGTTACCAGTACCCAAGTTGAAAACTTCAACGTTTTCATTGTCTGTGTTCAACATACGATTCATGGCGATAACATGAGCCTTTGCCAAGTCAACCACATTGATATAGTCGCGGATGCAAGAACCATCAGGAGTATTGTAATCATCACCGAATACGCTCAACTCTTTGCGGATTCCAATAGCAGTCTGTGTCAAGTATGGAATCAAGTTCTGTGGAACGCCATTAGGCAATTCACCGATTTCAGCAGATGGATGAGCTCCAATCGGGTTGAAATAACGCAAGATGATGCTCTTGAACGGAGCGTTTGCGTGGATAGTATCGCGGATAATCTCTTCGTTAATCTGTTTCGTGTTTCCATAAGGAGACATAGCCGGTTTGATCGGAGCTTCTTCCGTTACAGGAAGGTTTTCTGGATCTGGCTGGCCATAAACTGTACAAGAAGAAGAGAATACAATACCCTTCATATTGAACTCAGGCATCAACTCCAATATATTCACCAACGTGGTGATGTTGTTGCGATAATATTTTAACGGTTGTTGAACAGACTCACCTACTGCTTTGCTGGCTGCAAACAAGATAACGCCTTCAATGCCAGGATTAGCTTCCAAAGCCTTGCGTGTTCCCTCTTTGTCTTTCAAATCCAACTGGATGAAAGTCGGGCGAATGCCTGTTATCTTTTCAATGCCGTCCAATACTTCGATATTAGAGTTTGACAAGTCGTCGATGATGACCACGTCATAACCCGCATTCTGCAATTCTACTGTAGTGTGAGAACCAATGTAACCTGTTCCACCTGCTACCAAGATTTTCTTTTTCATAAGTATATTTTTTAGATTTTATGCACCAATACCCGAGAAACCCATAAATGCCATTGCCAAAAGTCCAGCAGTAATCAAAGCGATAGGCGCTCCTTGCAAACCTTTCGGGACATTGGTCATTGCCAATTGCTCACGAATACCTGCAAAAATCACCAAAGCCAAAGCAAAACCGATGGCAGTTGATATGGCATAAACAACAGATTGCAACAGGTTATACTCTTTCTGGATTACCAAAATAGCAACACCCAATACACAGCAGTTGGTAGTAATCAAAGGCAAAAAGATACCTAATGCTTGATACAAAGCTGGAGAAACTTTCTTCAATATGATTTCTACCATCTGAACCAATGCAGCAATCACCAGGATGAAGCTGATGGTCTGCATATAACCCAAGCCAAATGGATCCAGGACAAACTTCTGCAACAAGTAAGTCACAGCAGTTGATATAGCCAAGACAAAGGTAACGGCCGCTCCCATTCCGATAGAAGTTTCCACTTTCTTAGAAACGCCCAAGAACGGACAGATACCCAAGAACTGCGACAGTACGACATTGTTGACGAATACCGCAACAATAAATATCATGATGTATTCCATATATTCCTAAAATTTATGCTTTACGCAGTTTGTCTACTATTGCTATCAAATATCCCAAAACGATGAATGCACCCGGAGCCAAGACGAAAATCAAAGAACCGTATTCTTCCGGCATCAATGAGAAGCCGAACAGTTTGCCGGTTCCGAACAATTCACGGCAAGCACCCAAAAGAGCCAAAGCCCAAGTAAAACCAAGGCCGATACCGATTCCATCGAATGCAGAAGCGATGATTCCGTTCTTGGCTGCGAAGGATTCCGCACGTCCCAACACGATACAGTTTACCACAATCAATGGGATATACAACCCTAAGCTGGCATACAACGCAGGAACGTATGCTTCCATACAGAACTGCACCACTGTCACAAAGGTTGCGATGATGACGATATAAGCCGGGATACGAACCATGTCTGGAATCAATTTCTTCACCGCAGAAATCACGATGTTGGAACAAATCAATACAAACATGGTGGCAAGTCCCATACTCAAACCGTTGATTGCCGAAGAAGTCGTACCCAACGTAGGACACATACCCAACAACAATACAAAAGTCGGATTTTCTTTTACCAATCCGTTAATCAAAACTTTCAGATTACTCATTGCTGTTTCCTCCTTCCTCTGACGATTTTGACGTTGCAGCTCCAGTGGCGTCAACACCGCTATATGCGCTGTATGCACGGTTGACAGCATCCAAGAATGCACGGCTGGAAATAGTAGCCGCAGTAATTGCGTCCACGTCGCCACCGTCTTTCTTCACTTTCAAACCGTCTGCACTGATCGCACGTCCGATTATACTTTGATTTCCTTTATCTGTGCTAAACCAATCCTGCATCTTTGCTCCCAAACCAGGAGTTTCTGCATGCTGCAAAACGGAATAGTTCACAATCTTTCCTTCTTTGTCAAAACCGACAATCAGTTTGATTTCCCCACCGAAACCTTTTTTGGTGAAACTCTCCACGGCAGCTCCTACCCATTCATCGCCTTTCTTGGCAGGATAAATGCGGACAGAATCGCCTTCGGCTGTCGCCACCATATAAGATTCTTCAGAAGGTTTATTGTCAAACTCAGGAGTCACAGCTTTGATGGCAGTCTCCAATGTAGCAGCTTTGGACTGCGCTATCGGTTCTTTCGTCATTTCATTCACGCCTGCCAGAATCGCACCGGCAATCACGCATACGCCCGTCAACGAAAGAAGCATATTGGGTAATGTAGATTTCAATTTTTCCATCTTACTTTTCTCCAAAATGTTTAGGTTTAACATACGTGTTGATCAAAGGAGTCATGGCATTCATAATCAGAATGGCAAATGACATACCTTCCGGATAAGAACCGAAGATACGAATAACAGAAGTGAGCAGACCTATGCCGATAGCATAGATAACCATTCCTTTCTTCGTCATAGGAGAAGTAACATAATCCGTTGCCATGAAGATGGACCCCAACATCAAACCTCCGGAAAGGATGTGAAGGAACGGGCTCGCATAAGAGGCAGGATTAACCAAGTGCAAAATGCCTGTGAAAGCAAATACGGTAAGGATGATTGTCACTGGAATGTGCCAAGAAATAATCTTCTTCCATAACATATAAGCAAAACCAAGCAACAAAGCGATGGCACTGATTTCACCCAAACTTCCTCCATGGACACCTGCCAACAGAGAAGTATAAGAAGGCAATTCAGTTACGCCTTCATTCATCAATGATAAAACAGTCGCTCCAGTAGCAGCATCTGTATATGTCATTGGGAATGCAGAAGTCGCATCAACCAAAGGCCAAGTAGTCATCTGCGCCGGGAATGAAATCAACAAGAACACACGACCCACCAACGCCGGGTTGAAGATATTGTTACCCAAACCACCAAAAGTCATCTTACCAATGCCGATGGCTGCCAAAGCACCAATCACGATAATCCAAACCGGAAGGTTTGACGGCAAGTTGAATGCCAACAAAACACCGGTCAATATAGCAGAACCGTCACAAATCGTCGGTTCTTTCTTCATCAAGAACTTTTGAATCAGATATTCAAACAAGACACAAGATACGACTGAAACCAAAGTGACAATCAGCGCACCCAATCCGAAATAGTAAAGAGAAACCAAGAAAGCCGGGATAAGGGCAATCAGTACTCCATACATGTTTTTACTGATACTGTCTCCTCCGTGAATGTGGGGAGAAGGCGATACATATAAACTATTTTCCATAATTGCTCCTCCTTTTTATGACTTTCTTGAACGGATAATGCCCATCACTTTCGCTTTACCTACACGAATCTGATCCAACAACGGACGGTTGGCTGGACAAGTATAACTACATGAACCACATTCGATACAATCTTGGATATGGTCTTCTTCTGCCAAATCCCATCTCTTATACAAAGTAGAACGCATCAGGAACGCAGGATTCAAGCCCATCGGACAAACATCAACACACTTGGCACAGCGGATACAATCGTGCATCGGTTTGCGGACAGACTCTTCACGTTTCATCAACAAAACGCCAGAACTTCCTTTTCCCACCGGCACTTCAGGACTAATCAACGCTTTACCCATCATCGGTCCACCACCGATAATCTTTCCTGTATCTTCAGGTATGCCACCGGCAGCTTCTATCAGGTTGGCAATCGGAGTTCCGATACGAACCAAGAAATTGGATGGATTAGCCAAAGCTTTACCTGTAACAGTCACCACGCGTTCAAACAACGGTTTGCTCTTCTGCACGGCTTCATAAACAGCATAAACCGTTCCTACGTTCTGTACGATTGCTCCAACAGAGATAGGAAGCGCACCACTTTTCACCTGACGAGAAGTAACAGCATCTATCAACTGTTTTTCACCGCCCTGAGGATATTTGACCTTCAACGGCATCACCTCAATACCCGGATAAGAAGCAGCCAATTTCGTCATGTGGGCGATAGCGTCCGGTTTGTTATTTTCAATGCCAATGACAGCCTTGTTTACATTGGCAGCTTTCATCAAAATAGTCAAGCCCACCAATATCTGTTCGCCTTTCTCCATCATCAAAGAGTGGTCGGCAGTCAGATAAGGTTCGCATTCCACCGCATTGACAATGACAATCTCCGCCTTATTACCTGGAGGTGGCATCAATTTAACATGGGCTGGGAAGGTAGCACCACCCATACCAACGATACCGGCAGCAGCAATCTTGTCAATAATTTCCTTAGATGAAAGATTACATTCCTTCACCAATGCGTCAGAACGATCAATAGACTCTTCCCATTCATCGCCCTCGACGTCAATATAAATGGCAGGACGTCTGTAACCACTTGTATCCAAAGCATTGTCAATCTTGTTGACTTTGCCGGAAACAGAAGAGTGAATATTTGCCGAAACGAAACCTCCGGCTTTTGCAAGTAAGGTGCCCACTTTCACCAAGTCACCTTTTTTAACGACAGCCTGTGCAGGAGCACCAATATGCTGACTTAAAGGGATTATGACTTGTTTAGGTGCAGCCAATGCGGTAATTTTCTTACCGGCAGACAGTTTATTCTCGGGTGGATGAATACCTCCGATTCGAAATGTCCTTAGCATACGTTTTATGATTTATTTTTTAATGTCTTCTTTTACTTCTGTTTTAGTTGGGGCAGCAGCAGCTGGTGCTTCAGCTTTAGGAGCTACCTTTGGAGCTGCGGCTGCTTCAGGTTTAACCGTGGCAGGATTCGCAGGAGCTGCCGGTTTTCTCGGCGGGAAGTTCAATTCATGAATAGCACCTGTCGGGCAAACCGCTACACACTTGCGGCACATACGGCACTTCGTATAATCGATATAAGCCACATTATTCTCTACTGTGATTGCTTCAAACGGACACTCTTTCGCACATTTTCCGCAACCGATACATGCATTGATACAAGCCTTACGGGCAACAGCACCTTTGTCTTTGTTTACACAGCTGACAAATACACGACGGGACTTCGGTCCTTTCTTCCTCAATTCAATGATATTCTTCGGACAAGCTTTCACACAAGCTCCACAAGCAGTACATTTGTCCTCATCAACCTCTGGCAATCCTGTCTCAGGGTTAACTTTGATAGCACCGAAGTTACAAGCTTTTTCACAATCACCGTAACCCAAGCAACCAAATGTACATCCGGTTTCTCCACCATACAAAGTAGAAGCGATGCTACAACTCTTAACACCATCATAAGTATTGGTGCGAGGGCGAGCCTGGCAAGTTCCGTTACAACGAACTACGGCTACTTTCGGTTCAGCCTCAGCAGCCTCTTTCCCTAAGATAGTAGCGATTTTAGACATGACTGGAGAACCGCCTACCGGGCAAAGCATGCCGTCTAAGGAATCTGCTTTTACACAAGCTCCAGCAAAGCCAGCACAACCAGCATAACCACATCCACCACAATTGGCTCCGGGAAGGACAGACTGAACTTGTCCGATACGAGGGTCTTCATGCACCTCAAACTTCTTGGAAGCCCAAAATAACAACAGGGCTCCAACTACACCGATAGCCCCTAACGAAATAATGGCAATTAGAATCATCATATTTTTTTCAGTTTAAATACGAAGTGTTTTTTTAGTTTATCGCGAAATTTATACAATATAAGATAATACACGGCAAGAATGCACAAAGCCAACAATCCGTTTCCGGTTTCGGATATTCCGGATGATGCGCCTACAAGTAATGCGGCAAGCAACAGGATGACAGGAATGCCAAAAGCCAAAAGAACCGCTTGCATGCCCAAAGAGGTTTGACCGACTATCCATACAGAATCGCCTTCATGGTACTCTCCTGAATGGTCTTCTATTACCATTACTTTATCTTTTCGGTCAGCTGCAGAACATGCCGATTTTACATGGCATTCAGCACAGGCAGAATATTGGGTAATCCTGACTGAAACAAAATGGCCTTCGACTCGTTCCACGATGCCTGGATGATTGATGCTTTCGCTCATGGTTGTAAACTCGACTTTGCAAAATTCGGGAACAAAAGTAGGCATTATTTATGAACATGCCAATAATAATTGAATAAAAATTCCGTTGGCAAGCAGTCAGGATTGAAGTATACGAATAATTGCTATAAAACTTATACAAAGAACAAAGCGACACCCAACACGCTGATGACAGCTCCAAGAACTTGGCGAAATGTTATTTTCTCCCGAAAAACTACTTTCGACGGCAATAAAATGATAATTGGCGTGAGAGCCATTAATGTAGAGGCCACTCCGGCATGAGTATATTGCACGGCCATTAACGATAACGAGACACCGGCAAACGGTCCGAAGAAAGTACCCGCTGTTGAAGCCATCATTGCACGGCGGTCGGAGAATGAAGCGACAAGTTTCTTTATTTCGCCTCGCAATAATAAAATGACTAAAAAGCCAGTCACCCCCGCAAAGGCTCTTATCTGCGTTGCTTCGAATGGCAACATGAACTTTTCCAAGGCGGTAACAGGCGGATTGAAGTCCAAATAGCAGTTCATACCTATCTTGCTTAACACCAAACCTAATCCTTGCCCTACTCCTGCACCAATACCATAAAGAACTCCTTTGAGCGGCAATTGGATACATAATCTTTTCCCTCCGCCCGAACTTTTACCAACAATTGAGAATCCTATGCCGATAATGCACACCGACATTCCTGCTATCGCATAAATTCCCATCTTTTCTCCTAAAAATAGATATCCGGCAATCGCAGCGGTAGGCGGCGCAAGCGTCATAAACAATTGTCCAAAACGGGAACCTATGAGCAAATAAGAATTGAACAGGCAAAAATCACCAAATACATACCCCACAAATCCAGATAAAACAAGCCATTTCCAAGCGTCCCATCCAGCATCCCAAGGCGCAATGGATCCTGTTGTCAACTTCAAAGTAATGGCAAGCATCGCTATGGACATCATCAAACGCACGATATTTAGCGTTAATGCGCCTATCCTTTTGCCTGCATATTCAAAACAGATAGCCGTCACTGTCCACGACAGTGCAACTATTAGCGAAATAATCTCTCCAGTATACATATTATATAATAACTATCAAAAAACGATGTTTCTTTTGTTCATGGCCTTTTAAGTCTTCCTCAAACGTCGGACAAAAATAGGGCTATTTTAGATGTTTCCCTAAAAAAATATCATTTTCCTCTTGTATTATAAAAAAAAACGCTACTTTTGCCCCGTCAAGAAAAAATAAAAGAATAACGATGACACGATTTAGCTTTACATATTACTTTTATTACTTTTACTTTTATTGCAAGGTAAAGGCAGGAGTTTGTATGTGAAGAATTGATGATTGAATGTATGTATCAATAGCAATATAAAGTCCTGCCGAAAACGGTAGGACTTTTTTGTTATATCATACGAGGATAATATAAAAAGGAATGATAAAATGAAAAGGAAAGTAGCCATTCAAGGTATAGCAGGTTGCTATCATGATATAGCAGCCCGGAAATACTTCGACAAGGACGAAGTGGAAACGATTCCGTGTGAAACGTTTAATGACGTGATTCATACGATTAAGCAAGACTCTAACATCATAGGACTCATGGCCATTGAGAATACTATAGCTGGTAGTCTATTGCAAAATCATGAATTGATACGGGAAAGTAACTTCTGCATCATAGGTGAATACAAATTAAGGATTTCACATTCGTTGGTCGCTCTACCTGGAACCAAACTACAAGACGTAACTGAGGTTAATTCCCATCCGATTGCCCTCATGCAATGTACTGATTTTTTAAAGACTCTGCCAAATACCAAGGTCGTTGAAAAGGAAGACACAGCAGGAAGTGCCAAATGGATTGCGGAACAACAACTAAAAGGGCATGCAGCTATTTGCGGCAAATTGGCAGCCGAAATATACGGGATGGAAGTGTTGGCAGAAGGAATTGAAACCAACAAACGCAACTTCACCCGCTTCTTGGCAATTGCCGACCGCTGGACAGCCGATGAAATGTTGAAAGACACTGTAAAGAACAAAGCATCTCTCGTTTTCGCCTTGCCCCATTCTGTTGGCAGCCTTTCCAAAATCCTTTCCATCCTCTCTTTTTACGACATGAATTTATCCAAAATACAATCATTACCTATCATCGGTCGCGAATGGGAATACCTATTCTATACCAACTTGACATTTAGCGATTACACACGCTATCGCCAGGCATTGGATGCCATCCGGCCATTGACAAAAGACTTTAAAATTTTAGGTGAATATGAAGAAGGAAGACAAAGTTTGTAATATCGTTCCTGCCGAACGAGTAAACAGTGTGCAGGAATACTATTTTTCCAGAAAGTTGAAAGAGGTGGCAGAGATGAATACTGCTGGAAAGAATGTCATCAACTTGGGCATCGGAAGTCCGGACTTGCCTCCTTCTGACGAAACAATTGATACATTATGCCAACATGCCCGCAATGCCAACGAACATGGCTACCAACCATACGTAGGCATACCGGAACTCCGCGAGGCTTTTGCCAAATGGTACAAGACATGGTACGATGTAGACTTAAACCCTAAAACTGAAATCCAACCGTTGATTGGTTCTAAGGAGGGCATCTTGCATATCTCTTTGGCTTTCTTGAATCCGGGAGACGGCGTATTGGTTCCCAATCCAGGTTATCCGACTTATAGTTCGGTTAGTCATTTGGTAGATGCCAAACTGATTTCCTACGAATTGAAAGAGGAATTGGGCTGGCAACCGGATTTCGAGGAATTGGAAAAAATGGATCTTTCAGGTGTTAAACTGATGTGGACCAATTATCCTAATATGCCGACCGGAGCTAATGCGAGTGAAGAGTTATATCAAAAGTTAGTCGATTTCGGTCGCCGTCATAACATTATTATATGTAATGACAATCCATACAGCTTTATCTTAAATGACCATCCACTGAGTATTCTCAGCATTCCGGGAGCAAAAGATATCTGTATCGAGATGAACTCCATGAGTAAAGCTCACAACATGCCGGGATGGAGAATGGCGATGCTGGCTTCTAATGCTCAGTTTGTACAATGGATTCTGAAAGTGAAGAGCAACGTTGATTCCGGACAATTCAAACCGATGCAATATGCAGCTGTTGCGGCTTTGGCTGCTCCTAAGTCTTGGTATGACAAAATGAACGAGACTTACAGAAGCCGTCGTACTTTGGCTGGTGAAATCATGCATACATTAGGATGTCAGTACGATGAGAACCAAGTAGGCATGTTCTTGTGGGGACGCATTCCTGATAGCGTCAGTGGAAGCGAAGCTTTGGCAGACAAAGTATTGTATGAAGCCAACGTATTCCTGACACCCGGATTTATCTTCGGTAGCCAAGGAGAGCGATACATCCGCATATCTCTTTGCAGCAACCAAGAGATGTTACAAAAGGCATTAGAGAGAATCAAAACGAATTTGAAATAAATTAAAATCTATATAGAAATGGAAGAAATGAATTTAGAATCGATCTTGTTGCCAGGTATCGACCCTAAACGACCGATTGTCATTGCAGGTCCATGCAGTGCTGAATCAGAAGAACAAGTTTTAGCCACTGCTCATCAGTTGGCTTCAAAAGGGATCAAGATATTTCGTGCCGGTATTTGGAAACCGCGTACAAAACCGGGAGGATTCGAAGGGATTGGTGTTGTCGGTTTACCTTGGATGAAGAAAGTGAAGGAAGAAACCGGCATGTATGTGGCTACGGAAGTTGCCAATAAGGATCATGTATTCGAAGCATTGAAGGCAGGCATAGACATCTTGTGGATTGGTGCACGTACAACAGTCAATCCATTTGCCGTACAGGAAATCGCCGATGCTTTGAGAGGTGTGGACATTCCAATATTGGTAAAGAACCCTGTCAATCCGGATTTGGAACTATGGATTGGAGCATTCCAACGTCTGTATGGAGCCGGTTTGAAACGATTAGGTGCAATCCACCGTGGATTCAGTTCTTACGACAAGAAGATTTACCGCAACTTACCTTTGTGGCACATTCCTATCGAATTGCGTCGCCGTATGCCGAATTTGCCTATCTTTTGCGACCCTTCGCACATTGGAGGCAAACGTGAATTGATTGCTCCGCTTTGCCAACAAGCCATGGATTTGAGCATTGATGGTTTGATTATCGAATCACATTGTAATCCGGACGCAGCATGGAGCGATGCAGCACAACAGATTACTCCTGATATTTTAGATTATGTGTTGAATTTGTTGGTCATCCGCGACTCCAACCAAACAACAGAGAATTTGAGTGAATTGCGCCGCCAGATTGATGGAGTGGACGAACAAATGCTTGAACTGCTGGCTAAGAGAATGCGTATTTCCCGTGAAATCGGCATCTACAAGAAAGAGCATAACATGCCTATTCTTCAGTCTCCACGCTACAGCGAAATCTTGGAGAAACGTTCCGACATGGGCAAGCAGATGGATTTGAATCCGGAATTCATCAAAGAGATGTTAAAAGAAATCCACGAAGAGTCTGTTCGCCAACAGATGATTATCATGAATGAAAACGAATAAGAGATGAAAATATTAATATTGGGAGCCGGTAAAATGGGCTCATTCTTCACAGACTTACTTAGTTTCGACCATGAAGTCGCCGTATTAGAAAGAGACCCTAAACGTATGCGCTTCATCTATAATGCAATCCGATTGCAAAATCCGGAAGAGGTCAAAGATTTCAATCCGGAATTAGTCATCAATTGCGTCACATTGAACCATACTTTAGATGCGTTCAATGAAGTGATTCCATTCCTTTCCGAAAACTGTATCATCTCTGATATCGCTTCGGTGAAAACTCATTTGAAAGAGTATTACGAAAATAGTGGATTCCGGTATGTCTCAACCCACCCGATGTTCGGCCCGACATTTGCCAATTTGGGCAACTTGGAGAAAGAGAATACAATTATCATCTCTGAAGGAGACCACTTGGGCAAGATATTCTTCAAAGATATTTACAGCCGTCTGCACTTGAATATCCGTGAATATACGTTTGAAGAGCATGACAAGGTGGTAGCTTATTCATTGGGTATTCCTTTTGCTTCCACTATGGTTTTCGCAGCAACAATGAAGCATCAAGACGCTCCAGGTACGACATTCAAACGGCACATGAAAATAGCCCGCGGACTGCTTTCTGAAGACGATTACCTATTAACAGAAATTCTCTTCAATCCTCGTACCCCACACCAGATTGAGCGCATTCAAGAAGAATTGAACATCCTACTTGATGTCATTAAGAGACATGACTCAGATGGAATCAAAGCATATTTGGAAAAGATTCGTAAGAATATTGAATAAAGTGTTTAGCGGTGTGTCATAATTGCAAACTGCTGCGTTACTTTCGGAATTCGACCTCAGTCATTTACATCAGTAAACTCCTGTCGGTCTCATCCTCAGCACCTTGCATTTTGCTAATTCTGATACACCTTAAGGGGCTGTGTCAAAACAATAGTTTTGACGCAGCCCCTAAATAGTAAAATGCAAGGACGCTGAAGATGAGTATTTCTTATAAACAGCGTTTAAACGCTGTTTTAATAGTATTTAAATGGTGTTTTAACAGCGTTAGAATAGAAGAAATCCTTATCGCATTAATTTCAGCAGTTCTGCCGCCATTACCCGATATCCCTCCGCTGTTAGATGAATATAATCACCACTATACAATCCATCCCGAATGGTGCCATCGTTCGTTACAAACCAAGAAGTTGGATTATAAAAGTGTGCCCGGACAAAGTGTTGTTGCTGTAAAATCGTATAAACACGATCACATTTTTGCCGTACCGGATGTTGCTTTTCCTTACCTGAAGGGAGTAATCCTAACAAGATAATATTGGATTCCGGGAAACAACGCTCCGCCTCTTGCGTCACGGCGATAATACCTTCTGCCACATCATCTGCTTCATCATGAGCTGTCACAAAATTGTTTACACCGATAGCAATTACCACATTCGTGGGTTTGCAGCAGTTGTAATCATAATTCTGCAAACGCCACAACACATTCTGCGTGCGGTCGCCTGATATGCCAGCCGTTTCCCAAGTATCTTTACCTAAAACACTGTCCATAGGTTCTTTGCCGGGCTTATAGGCTACAGCCTTGCGATTACCGCCCCATCCTTGGGTAATGGAGTTGCCCACTAACAACAAACGCAATTGACGACCTTGCAATACTTCTTGTATATCGCGGGCCTCAGCATGCCATTCAGCATCTTCCGTCCATCCTGCCGCCTGCCTATATTCATTGCCTGGGACAGGATAGGCACATTCGTTAATCCGGCGATGTGTAGCTGAAAGGATAAAGTCCACAATTGGTTTCGGGTTATTAAGAGAATGTGGATGGTGATTAACATCCGGCTTATGGATTACAGCGATAGGCGCACATAGTTCCTGCATCCTCTTCTCAAATATAGACGTATTCTCAGACACAGGCACGACATCGTCCACATCACCTACCACATGCAAACAAGGAATCTTGGCACGAGCAATAATGGCAGCGTGGTCGATTGGGTTGCGATTCCAAGCAAGAGCTTCTGCCTCATCCTTGAATCCATACTCAGCGAACAACAGCTTCACGTCACTTTCAGAGCCGGCTGATTTCCCTTTGCCCATAGGCCAACTCTTGAAATCCATCACTGGCGCATCCGCATAAATGCAAGCCACCTTGGATGGATTATGGGCAGCCCAATTATATACAATTAATCCACCACGGCTCATTCCCTCCAACACCACCTTCTCCTCAAATCCATTCTTGCGCATCAGTTGATAAAAACGATTCCAACGCTCTACGGCACGTTCCGAGCCATACAAATCAGCCACATCACAATACATTATATGGAATCCATGTTCAAGTAATGCGATATCAGTCTGAGGTTCATGTCCCCAAAAGCGGGCACGCATCACCCAAGGTTTGCCTTCTGCTTCCAAAGTCGGCTTCACTATTTTACAATCCACTCCTTCATATTGGAAATCATATCCTTGATGGCCATGGAAATTGAAAGGTTTAGCCTCATTCAAACATGCCAATTGCTCAGTTGTACTCACTGGATAATTTTGTTTCAAATACGCCCCAATCTTATAGGCCATTTCCCCAGCGCCGATGGCGGATGGATGCAAACGGTCGGGCATCAAATGCGATTCCCATTTATCTCCAAACAGATTGAACAAATTAATAATCTCTATCTGGTTTTTCCAAGCCAACTCTTCCACCATAGGGCGGACATTAGTCTCTATGAGACGGGGATTGATAGAAGATTCATCCTCTAAGAAACAACGTATGGGGGGAAGCAGAATGATACGTGGATGCGAAGATAGAGTGCGATAACTATCAATAAGTTGTTGGTAGTCGGCTATAAACTCATCTTTATATTTCCAATTCTGCGGTTTCGTGTCATTCGTTCCAAACTTTATCAACACTATATCGGGAAGGAACTCATGCGAAGCAGCGTATTCTTTGGTTGTCGTATAAGGATAATTGCCTTTGGAAAGTACAGTCGTTGCAGAAACACCAAAATTTCGCACCTCATACTCACTGCCCAAATAGGCTTGAAGTTGTACCGGATAACTATTCTCTTGAACGTTAGCAATAAAAGCTCCATAGGTAATACTGTTACCAATACAAGCGACCTTAATTTTAGATTTCTGCTGCGCACCTACGCAAATAGGTAAAAGAAGCAGTAAAAGCAATAGAAATAAATATCTACAATATTTCATGGCTATATAGATTTAACACATTATTTATTCTCCTCCAAGCAAATTGTCACATCAACTATCAGACAAAACAGAGCTGCTTGCTTTTAGACATTTGTCATTCCCTGACTTAAAATCAAGGTAGAAGGCATTTGTTGCAATGCTTCTTTTTCAGACTCTGATATTTTGTTCCAAGTAGGATAGCTAATCAGCATGAAATTATAGTCTGAAAGACGACATTCGGACAAAGGGATTTCGGACAGCTTTAATGTCGTACACTCGGTATTTGTCGTCCGTCTCAAGTTATCCGCATATTGTTGCAAGAATGAGTCCTTTTCCTCTCCTTCTACAATCAAGGTATTTGTCGCCCTTACAAACTTTCGATTCACAAATACACCAACAGGGCAATTACTCTGTTCGATAAATGTTTTCGTCTTATCCTTCAGTAATTCGCCCGGATAAAACAATTCGCCCGGCGAACGGAAAATACCCAATATTCGTTTGCTGAAATAGCGGAGATAGCGGTTCGCCTCAACATCTGCCGGCAAATCACTCAAAGAAATGCCAGAACCCACCAACAAGAAATCATAACCTTCCCGATTGGCTATGGCACATATGTCTTGTCCTGCATTGTTGGATATTTCATAGCGAGTACGCAACGGGATATTCAACTTCTGTGCTCCGTATAATATAGGACCGAAACTGACCTCTTCAAAATTATCGGCATGCATCGGATTCACATCCGGTCCCACGGTCAAATGCAAGGCAGTAATCTCCAGCTTATTCTTTGCATGGGAAAACATTTGATAGGCAACATCCAACATGACTTGACCGTTGCTGGCACGACCAAATGACAAAAGAACCTTGAATACCCCGCTTTGAGGAGGAACAACCACAGCTTTGTGCGATTTTATCTTTCCATGGGCCTTGTAACATAATTGTATCAATGAAATCAAAGGAGTCGTCATGAAGGTCGTAACCAAAGTCATCAAGACCAACATGACAAATACAGGCGGAGTCAGGATATTCATGTCATAACCTATTGTCAAGACAACCAATTCCATCAATCCTCGTGTGTTCATCAATGCTCCAATATACAAACTGTTTTTCCAACTTTCACCGACAAAACGGGCTGCCACCAACGAACCTCCGAACTTACCCAAAATGGCTACGATGATGAATATCCCGCACATTGACCATAACTCTGGGCTATTCAACAAACCGATTTCTGTACGCAAACCTGTGGAGACAAAAAATAACGGAAGGAACAAGGCAAGAGAAACATCTTCCACCTTTTCCGTCATAATCTTCCTAAATTTAATATTTTCCGGCATGACTACTCCGGCAATGAAAGCTCCGAACAAGGCATGCAAACCTAATATTTCCGTCAAATAAGAAGATATAATCAAAAGTAAGAATACAAAAGCGACCAGCCCTTTATCGACCACCTCTTTATTATGATAGACATGACCAATCATCTGAAGGAACGGGCGGATAACAAATCCCATGAAGAGTATGTAAAGCAGAGAAAACGCAATATTAAAAACAGCACTCAACATACTCCCCGCTTGGGCAATCGCCACAACTACAGCTAACAAACACCATGCCGTAATGTCTCCATTAGCGGCACTTGCCAAAGAGAGCGTTCCCAAATGTGTTTTAGTCAATCCCTTTTCCTGTATTATTCGTGCCAATACCGGGAATGCGGTTATACTCAGCGATATACTTATAAACAAAGCAAAAGAGAGGAAAGGAGTGCTTTCATAAGCATACCGGTGATACAGGAAATAGGCAGTTACCATTCCTAAGAGAAAAGGAAAGACTGTACTGGTATGGCTTATCAATATCGTTTCATTCAACCGTTTCCTGATTTCAGTAATATTCAGCTCCATGCCTATGGCGAACATAAAGAGAATCAATCCAAATTGGCTGATAATATTGATATTCTGTAAGGATTCCACAGGAAAGAGGAAAGAAGAGACTGATGGAAAGATGTTACCTAAGATGGAAGGTCCCAACACAATACCAGCGACAATCTCACCAACTACCGTCGGTTGCCCAATCCGGGAAAACAACCAACCAAAGATACGGCAAGTCACCAAAATGACTATGATTTGCAGTAATAATATTCCTAAATCCGATTGAATATGGTGCATCAACAAATCATTGAACACTCCAAAACCTTCCAACAAATTACTTGGGACATGAGCCGAAGTCGCCACAGCACTGTCAATCTGCTGTGCCTCTCCTCTTATAATAATCAGGTACATCAACAGACCGAATATTACAAGCATCGTCACATAAAATACTGCATTCTTACCACTTTTGCCCATAAGTCCTTTACTAATCAAGTCTTCTTGCAAAGATAGTGAATTAATTTGGAGCAGACGTCTTAAAGTTATAGGCTCTTTTCAAAAAAAGAATAATTCTACCTTTATAATCTATTCAGGCTGTTTTTCCAACACACAATATCCTATGGAGCATTCTCTCGGCAAGAAATTTCTAATATCCGCTATTATATTTCCTTTTTCTATCTAGTTAATTTCTAAAATTATATTTACCTTTGTCTACAAAGACAAAAACTCATTCGGTTACGAGTATAATTAATATCATGAAAAATATACCTTTATTTATAGGGGCATTGCTGTTTGCCATTCAGCCAACTATAACAGCACAGGATAACGCAACCTGCAACAATCCAGATTCCGTCTATCCGTTTTCTTATTCAGCCGCTTCTGATACCACCCTATCAGAAAACGCTACCTACTCATTGTATGCTTACTCCTTTACGCTCACGCACATAAAGAAAGGGAGAAGATTATCATGAGTGAAACCATAACTTTGGACATGTTACAAAGTGCCGGCATAGGCGCATTGGCACTACTTACAGGCATATTTATGACCCGTAAAATCAAATGGCTTCAAAGATTCTGCATACCTTCTCCCGTTTCAGGCGGATTGGTATTCTCTATCATAACGTTATTACTCTATAAGTTTATACATGTGGAAGTGACATTTGACGGAACCTTGAAGGATGTATTTATGTTGGCATTCTTCACCTCTGTTGGCTTCCAGTCCAACCTTAATGTCATCAAGCAAGGCGGCAAAACTTTGGTCATGATGCTCATCCTGTTGGTCGGCATCATTGCTACACAAAACTTAATACCGATAGGCATTTGCAAACTATTAGATACAAATCCTCTGATAGGAATGGCGGCAGGATCTATCTCTATGGCTGGCGGACACGGAACAGCCGGAGGATTCAGTGCAGTATTGGAAAG
>ULPT01003144.1_pt1 | contig 21342 bp, 14 predicted proteins | sample 1953751 | NCBI WGS metagenome assembly ULPT01 (sample SAMEA4835636, study PRJEB28245) | human gut metagenome | biome: gut microbiome; material: fecal sample | place: Denmark | collected 2008 | reverse complement strand
TACCACAGAGATAAAGCCACGATAATGTGGAATGTCGAATGTCGAATGTGGAATGCATGATAAAGTGGAACGTCGAAGGAATAAATAACAACATCACATAATATTTCGAAAATTCTGTCCACGCAGTTCAAGGCTATACGTTTGTATGAAGTGAATTTATGGATTTACGTATTTTGCGAATAATTGTTTTAGGGTCAATTCTTTTGCCTCAACAACACCTCCACTATCTATAATATAGAAAGAAGGCAAGTGGTGGGCGTTATACGCTCCGGCATCAAGAATGCGCCGCTTTGTGTCGACGCCAACAATCCAATCTGAGGGAAAGGATAAATCTTGTGGCATTTTGCCGTCTATGTATATTGTAACGATCTGTAACTTAGAGCTGCGTATAAAATCATTGAAAGCCTTGTCTTCGGGTAAGGATTTGAGCAACCTATGACAATCAGGGCAAGTCGAGGAGGCAAAGACGAGTAGCAGTCTTTTGTCGGCGTAGCCATACAAGTCGATTTTATCTCCGGATGTGGTTGTTATTTCGATGTTTGCGCATTTTGAACCGATTCGATTTCGTTTGACTTCCTGTAATTTGGCTCTTGGCCAAATCTTGTAGTCGTCCGGCAAAGTGCTTTCAATGACGTCCTCAAGTAATGTCTCCATAAGTAGGTCATTTCGATACTCTGATGCAGGGTCACCCATGATATAGTCAAGATGATACATCAAGGAAGAGTAGTAATCCGGATTACTGAAAGATAAATGGAGCAACCTCCGATATTCAATCTTAGCCACCGAATCTCGACAATAGGACGCAGTATGGACAAAAACTTGCATCATTTCCGGGTCAGTAAACAGTGCTGAATCATTCGGGATACTGTCCCTAAAATGATGCAATAAGTATTCGGCACGCTGTTGTGCACTCGTCAGGCTGTCGGGTACGTTTGGTAATTTGATTGCCGCATCGGTGGCAGGTCGGGTAAAAAAACCTGCCACCAATGCAACAAATATAAAAATACGTAACATCAGAAAGGAATTGTGTATCCGATATTTACGCCCCAATGGCTTGTTTTGCCATATTTAACGGCAAAATCGATAGAGCCCTTACTTAGATACCAGTTGGCACCTACGGAAAACTGCGGCTCGAAGGACGAATCCGGCGAGATGATGTAGCCGACGCCTACTCCCACAAACGGAGACAATCGTCTTGAGGAGAACAGACGAGTAAAGTAAAACCTTGAGGTGAGGTCTATGCTGAAGTTGAAGTCGTTTACAGACGATGATTCTTCGGAGTCGTCTGAGACTTCGCCCGCACTTTCAAGATATGAATAACCTATAGTGGTACCGAGAGATAAATCGACCACTCGTTTGTAGAGAAAAGTACCGATGCGACCGTTCGCTCCTACAGTTATGGACGAGAAATGGCTATCGGCATTGAAATCTCCGCCAAAAGAGAAGTACCACTTATCTGTTCCGTGACGCTGAACCTCGACATACGCATATTTGTCAATAGGCAATGTCGATAGTGACCATGACGAAGGAATCCAGGCATCATTCATTTTCAACCAACAGGTTTCAGCGTCTTTTGAATGGACAAGGACACGTGCGGCTTGTGTTTGGTCAGCGATAGGTCTTATCATATTGAGCTGCTTCATTTGATCAAGAGCTTCAAACGCCGGAAGAGAGTACAATATCAAGCAATCATCAACCATTTCGGCTGAAGAAAAGTAGGATTCTATGTCGGGCGCGGAATACGTGGTTGTCGTCTCGTCCTGCGCTTGCGCTGCCATTGCCGGCACCAGCAAAATCAGAATTATCAATAAATGTTTCATATTCGGGGTTTTGAATGTTAGAAGTAGAACGTTTTACCAACCGATATTCCCATTGATGCGTTTGCTCCGCTGGAGAAAGGTCGTATGTATGTGATACTGATATCGAATGAGGACGTCCGTGCTTTATTAATAAACGATAGTCCGACAGTAGGAGTCATTGAGAATTGGTCATTCATCAATCCCAGACCAATTCCGAAGAATAATGTCCGCCATCTGTAATTCATACTTGCACCGAAGTACGTTGACACGTCTCCCTCTTTGGGAATGGTGATATTAAGGTCTGCCGAAAAGCTTACGGGTCCGCTATATATGCCGTAACGGCCTGATATTGTTGTCCCGAAGTTGTTGTAACCGATGCCGCCGTATATGAGGCTGCTCATAATGGCGTTCACATAATCGTTGCCTTTCTTATTCGATTTTTTCTTAAGAGTTGCTTCTTTTTTGCCGAATGACTCATCGGTCATATTGTCACCTAAGTTCTTAGCCTGTATAAAAGCATCATAAGCGTTGGTGTAGCATCTCAGTTTTTCCCAAATGGAGGAAAGTATGAGATGTCCGGCCTGTCTTTCGGGGTACGCCTGTGTATATTCGTATGCATACACAAGGGCTTCGATGGTTCGATTCTCGTTTAGACGCTCGGTGATGAGCTTCATGGTCTCAGCCGGGCTGCTTAGCGAGATTGTGCTTGGCATCCCGTGCCTGTCATTGATTGTGGAAGCGAAAGATTTGAGCCAAGTCGGTTCTTTCCACTCTTTGTGCATAAACCCTTTTGCAAGGTTCGGATAGCCTATTACCGAGAGTACCTGGGCTATATAATAGGCTTGCGAGCGATTGTCATTCCAGGCGAGAGACAACGCAAGGTCGATTTCCTGAAGCGCTTTTTCTTGGAGATGCCCCAAAGCGAGGGCGTATGCGTATTCGCAGACGAGTATCGAATTGACTTGGTAGCCTTGCGAACGGTTTATGCGCTGATACGCTATAGCGTCGCTATAATCGGCTATAGCTTGGTTAATATTGCCGCTGATGACGTTTTGCCGAGCGCTGCCAATTCGCACTTCCATGTCGTTATTATTGTAGATACCGTCACCATACAAGCGGAGGTCATCTTGGCTGAATGCGCCTAAGTAGCAGACAGCCATCAATATGGTTGATATGATTGTCCTTTTCATTTTTTGGATCGATATGAGATTTTTAAACCTTGTAATTCAGAGGGCACTTTTATCAAGTTCAGGGAAGATACTTTAAAAGACAATTCTCCGGATGAACGAATATTCGACACAAACTTGTAGGCGTCCCTATTTTTCATCCATTTTTTAGAAGAATCTTTGGATGCGATGGCGTTATACATTGGGCCAATTCTATGAGGGGAACCAGTTTCGATAGTTTCTTGGCTACCAAGATTCAGATAGGCCGTGTTCGAGCTACCAGCTACAACAACAGATGCCAATTGTTCTTTTGGAAGGCCAAGTGTAATGGCATTTGCTGCCGCAGTAGTGGCATTGATAGGCTTGCAGATCAAATTCTTTGGATAGATACTGTTAACAGCATTTACAGCATTCTCTACAGAAGTGACAATCTCTTTTTTTGTTGTGTAGGTGTGTATATTGTCTTGTCGCGACAAGTCGAACTTATAGTGTTTTGCTGCTTCGAGAGATACGTGTGCCGGATTGTATATATAAGTTTCGCATCCGGTAATCATCCCGACAATGGATGCCAATCCTCCACCAAGAGAGTGGCCGGTTATCTTGATTTTGTCTAACGGAATGCCGGATTCTTTGATCATTTGAGCTAATTTGTAGGCTATATCGTGCTGCGGACTTTTCGCAAGCAGGGCAAAAAGTGCGTCTGCAGATAGATCTTTCAATTTACTAAATTCTGTACCTCGAATAGCGATGACATATTTATCCTGGCCTTTATCGTAATATATCTCAGAATTAAACCCGCTTTTACCTTCGTTTTCGTTTATGAAGTTGACTATTTTCTCGGCTCCATTGCGCTCTTGCGGATTACGGATTATGCTTATATCCCGTAGTGGGCTTGGCTTAAAGTAATCGGTAATAAGATTTGTGTCGTCATCTTTGTATACAGCAATAGAGTATGCCGCCATTTCGAGTTCCGGGACTCGCTCTTCCTCAGCGGATAATTTGTCTTGTGCTGATTTGCAGACCATATCCACGTATTCGTTATAACTATTGAGTATCTCCAGCTCCTCCGGCGTTGGTTTTATCTTGTTGTTTAGCTCATATATGTCGAAGCCGGTAAGCGCTTTGAATTGGTCGCTTAGCATTCGAGAAAAGAGGTCTGTAGAGCGTTTCCCCTGTTCGTAGAGATTCAGCAACAGCCTTGCTGTTTCGGCTATACGGTCGTTGAGGTTTGGGATCATACGCTTCAACACGACTTGGGCGTTGTTGCCGGACGATATATCATTGGCGATGATTTTGTTGACGCTTGCGTTGTAGTCCGGAGTGCCGGGAACTATGACGCTGTTTGCGGCGTTAATGCCGTTTTGGATAGATTGCTGGTAGGCGTAGTCCTGCATTTCGTTGCGTATCGCAACCCCGGCATTCTGAGACGGCATCCCGGAAATTTTGGATGTACTATTGCTGCCAAAGCTGTTGAGTTCTGTTCCAGTGCAAGGTGTGGTCGTAAAGTAATACTCACAAAAACCATCACGATAACGAAAAGAAGCCGCTGCCGCTCGTTCTTGCTCACATTGCGCTCTCGTTGGATAGGAGATTTGGCTATTTATTTTGGCCAGTATTGAATTGCCTATACCGGACGCAGTTGAACATTCCCTTGAGCCTTTAGCATGGAATGTTGCAGTGAAGGTGTACTGGGCGTTTAGCTGTATGGCTCCGAGCAGAAAGGCCCATAACAGCAGTAGTCTTGTTTTTCTCATAGCAAAAAACAGGCATTGTCGAAAAGCCCTCCTATTTCGCTATGCTATATGGTTTTTAGGTAAATAAAAAAAGCGTGAGGGCTTGTACTGTTGCTCGCTCCACGCCTTGAGGCTCTGGTAAGCCCATCACTGTCGAACGAGCAACATCGTAGAACCTCACGCCGATATGGTATACCACAAGGCACAGAACGCGAGTGCGTCAACCTTGCATGGCATATACATACCCATAAGGCGTCGTACCTGTTGCTTCAGTCTTGACAGTGATAGAAATTTACCAGATTTCAAGGCGTCAAGAAAGAGCGTTAAGTAAACGCTTTTCAAAATGTCAGTTACAAGCCCTCGATTACTCGTCTTTTGCAAGACGAGAGCGAATGGCTTGATGCACAAAAGTAGTGAATATATTTGAATTAATGCAAAATTGTAAGTGTAATTTCAAAGTTTTTAACCAATCCCATCGAATTCCGAAGAATCCAAGGGCAAATGCGATATTAAGAAAATTCGGGAAGGGCTGTGTCCGGGATGTCGTAGCATCGGTATGAGGTAGGGGTCGGAAATCGGTTTTGTGGATTAAACGATATATTTCATACAATATCGAGGGAAATGTTTGGGGGCGAAGGGAGATGGCGCGTAACTTTGTGTCGTCAGAAGCGTCAAGGCGACCATCTTATTACTCATTCTCCCCCTCCCCGCCTTACGCCTTGACATCTATTACAGGCCATAGGCCGCTAATCGTTAAACATTACAGGCCATAGGCCGCTCATCAACCAATACTAATCGTTAGACAATGGGCATGTATTCAGACAACCGTTTTGATAATGAACTTACCGAAGACGGCAACGGACTTTCAGAAGAAGAAATGGCTCGGGCTACGGAGGTGATTGTCCCGGCGCCGGATGCGACGCCGACACCGGGCAATCAGGCGTCCGGTAATCAGGCGCCCGGCAATCAGGAGGCTGCGGATGTTTCGCAGGAGGATTTTCCGTCGGCGGCGTTGCTGCCTGATGCCGGGCAGCGTATGTCGCTCGGCCGTGCCATGGGTGTGAGCGCCGCCGTGGGTGTCGCCGGGGTTTGTGTCGCGTCCGTATTGACCAAGGAGGATGCCTCGCTGAGCCGCGCCGCCACGCCTGACAATGAGAAATCGGCAGACGATATTGCCGCCAATGCAGGCGCGGGCGATGACACGGAGCGCGTCGAAGTGCCTGCCGCGCCGCATGTTACGATTAGTTACGAGGACACGCCGATGAATAGCGGTATGGAGACATGCGATGCCGGGGATATCGCCGATGCAGACGCGAACCATGTAGGCGGCGCCGAGGCCACAGATCCGCTATTCGGCGGATTCGGCAGCTTGTGCGCGGACATATAGCGACAGCGTGTGCACGCAGCCTCCCCGTATGATTATGGAACAGGAACTGTTATAAGACAGTCAAAAGTAACGACCTATATGATGCTCCGCTAATCCCCGTATGATTATGAAACAGGAACTGTTATGGGACAGAGACTGTTATGAAATCGGGACGACTACGGCTGTAGCCAGAGCTGCTATGCCCTCTTCGCGGCCTACAAATCCCAGGCGCTCGGTGGTAGTGGCCTTTACGCTCACCATATCGACATCTATACCGAGGTCGGCGGCCATATTGGCACGCATGGCCGTGATGTGCGGCGCCATCTTAGGCGCTTGTGCCATAATGGTAATATCCATATTATAAGGCATATATCCGTGGTCGCGTATCAGCGCAACCACGTGACGCAGTAGCCGGCGCGAGTCTATGCCCGCATATCGCGCGTCCGTATCCGGGAAATGACGTCCTATGTCGCCCAGCGCCATTGCACCAAGCAGTGCATCGCACAGGGCGTGTATGGCCACATCGGCATCGCTGTGCCCCAGCAGGCCGCGGTCGTGGTCAATGGTGACACCGCATAAAATCAAACGGCGTCCCTCGGTGAGGACGTGCACGTCATAGCCGTTGCCGATACGTGGATATTGCATATCTTCAAGTGTTTATGGAATATGGAATGTGGAATGCGGTATTTCGCTCAGGTTGCGCCCTATGACGCCACCTGCCTCGAATGCAAGTGGCATCAAAGCCGAAGGCGACAGCCGGTGTCAACGTCTGCGCTTGCCCAAGAGGTCGCGCAGCCCGTCCATATCGAAAGTCAGGGTGAAGCGCAGTGTCTGATCCAGAGGCGAAGTCTGCGCCGTGGCCAGCATATATGATGCATCCAGACGCACGACGTTGAGCGAGAAGCCGGCACCTATGCCGAAGTACTGGCGGTTGCCCTTGAACTTATTCTCGTAGAAATAGCCTGCGCGCAGGAAGAACTGCTGGTTGTAGCTGTATTCGGCACCCAGCGACCAGGTGATTTCGCGTAACTCCTCCTTAAATCCACCCGGGGCATCACTGAAGCTCTTAAATATGCCGGTGATTGGCGACATATTCTCCCAGTCTTCGAGTGCATCAAGATATGCCTGCTGTCCCTCGGTAGTCTGAGTATCGTAATCGCTTTCGCGCGGCTTGGCCGGCACAAGCAACTTATTGGCATCGAGGTTGATAGACAAGTTATGATAATCGGCCAGCGGGAAGGTGAACGATGTACCCAGACGCAGGTTGGTGGGAAGAAACGCCGGATAATTGCCATTGTCGTAAGACACCTTGGTGCCTATGTTCGAGATATTCCAACCCCAGGACCATTGACATTCGCTGCGTCCGATGATGGGATAGGTGGTGTAGTATCCCGAGATGTCGGCCGAGAAAGCACTGGCACCCGAAGTTTGATCGCCGGCATAACTGTCGCTGAAACCCAGGTCACTGTAGATGTAGCGGAAAACAACGCCCATGGAGAATTTCTCGGAGAGTTTGCGCGAATAGCCGACATCTACGGACATTTCGTAGGGATTGAGGCTCTGTCCGGCATCCCCGGAAGGCCCGGCTGTATTGACTTCGCCCAGCGAGAAATAGCGCAGCGAGGCACTGATGGCCTGATTGTCGCCCGAGCCGATTTTGTAGTATGCCGACAGGTTGGCCAGGAAGATATCGTTGACCAATTTGCGCAGCCACGGCGTGTAGCTCAGGCTCACGGCGGCGCTTGAGTAGGCAAACGCATATTTTGACGGGTTCCAAAACTGCGAATTGACGTCCGGATCTGAAGCGACACCCAAGTCACCCATGGATGCGCCGCGTGCGTCCGGGGCTATACCCAGCGAGGTCACGCCGGTGGTGATGGGGTTGAATTCGTCGTTCTTAATATCGTCGGCAGCCATGACGCCGAAAGCCGTCGCCAAGGCCAGGGCCACGGCGGCACAGCGTCCGCAATTGTATTTCTGTCTCATGGACATTGTGTGATGTGTTTGCTTTGGTGATACGGATGACGGCCTGCACGCGTGAGCGAAGACCGGTCTATTAGTAAACGCAATTTTGCGCTTAATATTGTGGAGCACCGCCATATCATTGCGCACCGCCATATCATTGCGCGTCGGCGAGGGTGCGGTTGGCCTGCATGGCCAGGAACTCCTTGCGCGTGTACGGATAGGTGGAAGTGCCTTGGCGCACCCAATACTTGCCGCCGTACTCGGTGCCGAACTGGTTGGGACGAATCTCGATGACAAAAACGTTCTTGCCGCCGGATTCGGCCGGGTCAAGCCACAACGTGGATATGCAGTCGTTGGCGGCTCCGCCGAGATTGATGCGGATGTCGTTGCGCACACGTAGTTCGTACTTGTCGCGGTCTCCACCGAAGAGATGGTGATATAAGTCGTCATTGCCCACCACGTACCCGTATCGGTTGACACCGATATACAACTTGCCGCCTTGGGCGCTGTTGAGAAATCCGCAAATACGTTGCAATATATGGTCACGCTGACGCGGCATGTCGATGTGCAGTCCGTCTTCGGGGCAGATGTAGCTGCTCTTGAACTCGAGCGTCTGTGTTTCTTCGCCCAAGAATATTGGCTGCTGTATTTTGACCTCGATATTCAGCAACTGCGATATGCGCCCGGTGATGGCGCCTTGGGCTTCGTCCACGTCCATTTCCATGGACAGGTTGGCCGTCAGAGCCAATTTGGCCAGGCCGACGGAGGTCTCGTCGTAGTCACCGGCGATGATGTCCCATAGAAAATCGTTTTTGGACGAATCGTAGATGTAACTGAGTATGCGCAACTGACGGCTGCGCATTTCCAGTACCGGATAGTCACCCGAATTTTCTTCGTCGGCACGAATATCATCCACGTTGATGTATCCCGAGCTGACGAAGGTGCGCAGGCGTCGGACAAAAGACATGCGCCGCGCAAAGTATTGCACCAGACCGTTGTTGTCTATGAGTCGCGCCAGCATACGCGCAAAGGCCATATAATTAAATCGGCGCAAATAGCTTGACTCAAGCGACCCCACGCGGTCTATGATGTGTATCAGCTCGACCACGTGCTCGGGCTCGATGGTCGATTCGGGCAGGTCGTCATCGGTATTTTCCGATGCAAGGTCCATGGTTTCGGGAATATGGAACACCGAAGACTTGAGCAGGAACAGCATCGTGCGTATGGCATCGTGCGGCGTAAATGTATTAAAATCCTCGTCTACCGGCCTGTTGTATCGGCAGAGCAGTCGCCCGGTGGGCTCCATAGACATGTACGTAGCCACTACGTAGTCGCCTTTGGAAAGTTTGGTACTCTCGGTGACGATATTGACCGGGTCGCCCTGCGCCGATATACCCAGATAGGTTTCGCGGCCCTTGTACTTGGTCCATCCCATGACCAGACACTCGAGGGGAGTGTCTTCGTCGAGGTCGTTGCGCACCATATCCTTGATGGCCGGCAGCAGTGTATATCGCGGCTCATCGCCCGAACCCAACGACAGGACTTTGGCATCGAATACCAGCGCGTTGTTAAAGTCGTCCCTAAAATCATCTATGGCCATGCCGTACACATCATATTTCACTATCTCGGAAAGGCTCAGCGTACCCTCGCCGTTAGAAATGCTTTCGTCCACAGGTTTGACCCTGAACAGGCGTCCGTCGCCTTCGATTTCGGAGACATATACGCGTACCGTGTCCCCGGCATCGACGACACGCAGATTTGCACGAGAGGGACGTGTCAGACTACCGGGTTCGTATAGTGCATGCTCCACATCGGCCCAGAAGCACGACAGAGCATCCAAGTCATCACAGCCCTCGGGAAGAGCGGCTATGCGTTCGGATGTGTATATCTGGATGTTTTGCCATGGCAGCATATCGACGGGCAGGATGGCGCGATTGACACCGCCGCGACTTTGCGAAACAAGGTGCAGGCTTTCGCGCGTGGCCACGAGGCCGGCGCCCTTGCCCATGTAGTATTGGGCGGAGGACGGAGAGGTCGGGGAGGACAAGTCGGCAGAGGCGGCTTCCAAGGCCAATTGCTTAAGATTGTCAAGGCTCTTCCAGCCAAAGCGCAGGGGCGACTCGGATGTCCCGGCTGCGGCCTCGAAGGCCTTGCGCAGCAAGTCGGGAGCCAAGGCCTCGTTCTCAAACACAAGATAACGCACCAGTGCGGCGCGATATTCCTGTATATCGAAATCATCGTCCTTGGACGACAGCAGCAACCGCAGGGCCAGTACGCGTATCATGCGCTGCAACATATCGCGGCCGGCGCGGTCATCGTATGTCAGGCCGTCGGCTCGGGTCTTGTTGAGACGCACGTAAGAGTCAAGCACGCGTATGAAAGCCGAGCGAAACGGATCTTGACTCCAGTTGCTGTGATTGCCGTCGGAGATGATAGAAAGGATGTCATCCATGCGCTGCTCGATGATGTCCGGGCACAGTGCAAATATGGCGTTCATCACCTCGAGCTTGTCTCCGGGATTGTAGAGGTATCCGCTTTGGCGCATCTTGGCTATGATGTCGTCCAAGTAGGCGGTATGCTTACCCGAATCTATCATCTCGAGGGCGCGTATCGAAGTGCTGGCATGGCGCACATAGCCTTCGAGGCGTCGACGCCAGCGCGTGCGCCACGTATCGTCGAGGCTCGAAATCAGTCGGCTTTCTTCGAGTAGGAACAGACATACGGACACGTATGCCCGGAGGACGCGGATGTGGCGGCGCAATGTTCGGTAATGCATCGTCTCGATGGTGTCGCGCACCTTGGACAGGAACATCAGCACCCATTCGCCGCGGTGGCTGCGGTAGGCCGCAGCGATGTCGGCATACGATGCATCGGCAAGCAGCAGGCTCTCGGCCAGGCGTGCTTCGGCTCCTATGCACAATTCGGCTCCTATGGCCGGAAGGCTGTAAAATTTGACCTTACGTTGTACTTGCTCATCATCTATCAATTGGAGGCGCAGTCTGTAACGGTCAATCTTGGTCACCCGGCAGCGTATATCCTGATAAGGCATCAATTTGGCTTTACCGAAATTGGCGAGGTTGAAAATAAGGCCATGATTATCGCGCACAGTGTAATAAGGCAATTCATACCCCTTAAGTCCGGACACTACCGTAAAGGGATATTCTTCGCCTACCTTGTAAAATTGGTCCAAAAATGCCGAATAATCCTGCACCAACGCAATAGTACCGTCTTGCACCTGCCTGGCGAGGCACAGCAGCGTTGCCGGGTCTTTTTGCTCTTTTTGAAAATCATACAGACGGATACGATACTCCACTCCGTCATGTTCTACAATAAAATACTGCGAATTGCCCTGTACAATGCGTTCCTTTACCGGAAGCTCGTACGAATTTCCTGCTTTGAATTTCATAATTTATTTACTTTTAATATGTTATGTGTATCTAAAAATCGTATGTATCAGAATCCCTATGCATATGTGCGTAATCGCACGCGCCTTGTCTCGCTTCGGAAGACACAGTGTACATCGCAACTGCGAAATGCGGCATCACGACCGTCCGGGAAATGGCGGGGGCAACATGTCTCCCTAAGATAGTCTCCCTAAGATAAATGTGTGTATACAAATCATACGTCGCTTTACGACAGCACAAAGATACACCAAAATGCCGCATTATCACATCGGCGCAGCATTAAAAAACTTAAAAGGCGCAATGTTTTTCGTAGGACCGTGGGTGCATGGTTGCGCAAATATTACGATGGATTTGGCCGTCACGACACAAAAGGCTAAATTTGTAACACGATATGCCGTTCATCGGCCAAAAGCACAACAGACGATAGTACACAGTGAAATACTTCATGATAGCCGGAGAGGCATCCGGCGACCTGCATGCCTCGCAAGTGATGGCGGCTCTGCGCCGCCACGACCCGGCAGCCGAATTTGTATATCTCGGCGGCGATGGCATGCGTGCCGTCAGCGGCATCGCGCCGGTAATAGACTATCGCGACATGGCGTTCATGGGCTTCAGCGAGGTATTGCGCAACCTGCGACGCATTTCCGCCAATCTGCACACCGCCAAAGAGGCGCTGCGCAGCGCACGCCCCGATGTACTGGTACTCATCGACTATCCGAGCTTCAATCTCAAGGTGGCCGCCGAAGCACACCGCCTGGGCATCCCCGTGGCATATTACATCTCGCCAAAAGTCTGGGCGTGGAAGGAATGGCGCGTCCGTACCATCAAAAAATTAGTGGACTGCATGCTCGTCATCTTCCCCTTCGAAGTCGATTACTACAGGCAGCGCCACCACTACGAGGTGGAATATGTCGGCAACCCCTCGGTGGGCGAAATTGACACCGCACTTGCCGCCAAGCCCGAGCGTTGCGAATTTCTTGCGGCACAAGGCTTGGATTCGAAGCGCCCGTACATAGCGCTTCTGCCCGGCAGCCGCCGCGGCGAGATACGCAACAATATGTCCGTAATGCTTGAGGCCGCAGCACACTTTCCGCAATATGGCGTGGCAGTGGCCGCCGCCCCGGGTATGGACGACAGTGTCTATGCACCCTATGCTTCGGAACGTGTACACGTGGTACGCAATGCCACGATGCCGCTGCTGGCCTATGCGCAAGCCGCGCTTGTCACCTCGGGTACGGCCACGCTCGAAGCGGCCTTGGCCGGCACGCCGCAAGTGGCTTGCTATCGCGCCAACGGCAGCCGACTGTCCTACGCCATCATGCACCGCCTGCTCAAAGTTGACTACGTCACCCTGCCCAACCTGATAGCCCGCAGACGCGTCATCGACGAAATGCTGCTGCACCACTGCACTGCGGATGCCGTGGCCCGGAGCATGGCCGCAATCATAGACGATAATGCCCCGGCACGTCGCGAGATGCTCGAAGGATATGCCGAGATACGACGCATACTCGGCTCGTCCGATGCCGCCGATGCCGCCGCCCGAGCCATCATCGACCTCGCATCCCATACGCATACATCCTCCAAATAACACAATCAGCACTCATTCAAGACAAACCTTGTCGGCACCCTCGGCATCAGTATCGAAGCCGGAGGGTGGCAAAACGAGCTACTATTCGAAATAAGGCGAGTTGTTAAAATGATATAAAAAGAAGCGAGGCATTAAACTTTTACCCTCGGAATTGCGTCTATATTTTAGACCTGCAAAAGATTATCGGCTTTAGGGTCGACAGCTCCGATGCACAGGATGCACGATGACACATAAATCTCGTGTCATACAGCGCACGGAGTACAAAAAACAACGAGAGAACATAGGCAAGGGAACCGATAAGCAAGCGCAAATCGTCCCTTCCTCAATCTTATACTTATAATTCAATTTTGTTTAGGGTTAAAGAACTGCTTAATAAAATGATTAGTTTTTCATAGGATTAGATTTTTAAGGTTTTAACAAGAATGGGGAAGTCGTGAGATTTCCCCTTCCTTATTATGCGAGTCCGCACACGACATCCCCTCCGGACATCAGTCGCAGCATCCGTCGCGGCATCCGTCGCGGCATCCGATGCGGCATCCGATGGTGCGAACTCGGCGAACCGCTAACTATTGACCATCTATACGTACGATGGCTTCCGCAGCTATGACATTGCCGTTTTCTTCGGCCTGCTTGTACCAATAACGAGCCTGTTGTAAGTCCTTGCTCACCCCCAATCCCCTTTCGTAGAACAATCCGATCTGATACATAGAATAGTCATTGCCCTGCTTCGCCGCTTTTTTATACCACTCCAACGCCTTGGCGTAATCGCACTTAATCTTCTCGCCTACATAGAGATAGTCCGCCATAGACACCTGCGCGGCTTCAAGCCCGTTCTCGGCAGCCTCCTGCACCTTGTGTATTCCGTTATAGAAACTCTCCGGCACGCCTTCCCCCAAGATATAGCAGTAGCCGAGAGCATACACCGCCGGCCAGTAGTCATATTCTGCCGCTTTTTCGAGCCATTTGACGGTCTCGGCATAGTCCTGCTTAACGCCATTGCCGAAGTAATACATTCGCGCAAGATTAAATTGCGCCTCGGCATTGCCCTGCTCTGCCGCCTTCTCAAAATACTTCGCGGCTTCTTCCGTCAGTCCCATCAGCAGGTATACGGACGCCAAGCTATACTGAGCGTAGGAATGTCCTTTGTCTGCAGCCTTCTTGAAATATTCTACGGCCGTATAGGCGTTGCGCAACACGCCATTTCCTTCGCCATAGCACTCCCCGATGCGGCAATAAGCGTCCTGAATGCCCTGCTCTGCGGCCTTGCGCCACCAGCGGAGAGCCTCATCCATGTCTTTGTCAAGCCCCCCTTCGCCGTTGGCGTAACGGCAGCCCAATGAGTACTGCGCGGCGGCATTGCCCTGCTCTGCCGATTTCTTGTCCCATTTGACTGACTCGGCCATATCTCGCGGCACATGGTCACCGGTCGCATATCGTACAGCCAATTCGTGCCGAGCCGCCGCATCGCCGGCGAGAACCGCGTTATATATTATATCCTTGATGTCCGGCTCTATCTCTTTATCAATTCGGGAAAGCTCGCGCCGAGCCTCTTCTTCAACCCCATGTCCTACCGCGCTTTCCAGCAGCGATCTCGCCTTATCCTTGTCCGCCGTCACGCCCCAGCCGTTCAGGTAGCACCAACCGAGGAGACACTCAGCCTCGCCACAGCCTAAATCTGCCGCCTTCTCGAGATAGGGAATGGCTCGGTAATCGTTAAGGTCATAGATATAGTATTCCCCTAAATCCAAGACAGCAAAGACATCTCCCTGCCTGGCAGCCTTTTTCCACCAACCTGCCGCCTCGGCCTTGCGCTCTTGTTCGTAGAGTATACACCCCATAAGCGTTTGCGCGATTACCATGCCGTCTTCTGCCGGGCGGCGGCACCAACGTTCCGCCTCGGTAAGATTCTTAACAACATCCCGACCATAGAAATAGTGTTGTGCTAAATTGAAATGCGCATGGACATAGCCTTGTTCTGCCGACAGCCTTATAAGCCTCAGCGCTTCTTCTATATCCATAGCGCACCCTTTCCCTATCAGATACATCGATCCCAGTAAATATAGTCCCTCCGGCCATTCCTGTTCCGCAGCCATTTTGATCCACATCAGCGCCTCGGAATTATCCTGTTTTACGCCGTCCAAGCCATCCATATACGCCCTGCCAAGTAGTACTTGGGCAATGGGGCTACCTTGCAGTGCGGCTTTTTTCAGCCATTTCACACCCTCGGTGGCCCTGCCTTCGTCCAGCGCCGTCCGGCCCAACCATATTTGCGCCATCAAATTGCCGCGTCCGGCCGACAACAAGAACCATTCGGAAGCGTTATCTTCGTTTTGTCTAATGCCTCGGCCGTAAATGTAGCATTCCGCGATTTTGTAATGTGCATCGCCGCTTAGGTCGCCCACTTCAGCGGCCTTGCGCCACCAGCGGAGAGCCTCGCAGTAATCCTGCGTGACCACACCCTCGATGCCTTCGGCGTAACGGCATCCGACGGCATACATGGCATCGCCGTTGCCGTTCCGCGCCGCCTTAAGATCCCAGCCAAAAGACGCGGACATATCACGACCCACACCACCGTCAGCCGTGGCATAACACTTGGCAAGTGCGTGCTGCGCCTCGACATCGCCTGTGACAGCCTTATCGTAGTACTCGCGAGCCAAAGTGCCTGCTTCGGGCATCGTAACTTGCGCTGACGCGCATAGAAATACGTTGACGCATATTATAGTAATTAGTCGTTTCATGTTTCGGTGATGTTGTCGTTGTTGGTTTGTCTTATAGGGCTTCTCTCGGTAATTTATGAATCCAAAGATATTTCTCCGGGCTGTCGTCTGACAGCGGCAGCCCGGAGACTTCGGCTACTTGACAAGGCCGAGAAGCGTCGGTATTGCGGATGTGTGTATGGATGCAAGTACCCGGTTGGCCAGGCGTTTGTCCGAGACCTTGACACCGCGGCCGGTGCGCAGGCAGTCGGCGTAGCGTCGTGCCGAGCGCTCTTCCAGCTGTCCGAGTTCGAACGCCCGAGCGTAACTTTCGCATGCCGCGCCGTAGCTTTGCTCGGCTATACGGCCTTCGTAGAACATATCGCCAAGATGGCAGAGCGCCGGTGCGTAGTCGCACAAAGCAGCTGCACTCATGCAGGCATATACGTCTATATCATCGACACCGGTGGCCTCCTGCCCGAGTTCCTCGCCGATAAGCGCCAGGAAATAATTCGCAAGGCAGTTGCCACCCAATTCCTTATTGAGCATCTTGATGCCCTTCGAGACATTATGCTTGGCATAGTCTTGGTCGCACATAACTACGGCTGTCATAATGCGGCCCTCGGGTATTTTGGCTTTCTCGACTTTCTTGAAGCATTTCAGCGCCGCCGCAAAGTCCCTGAAATATACAGCTTTGAGCCCTTCCATATACGCTTCGAACGGAGATCCGGCCAATTCGTTTTTCACGAGGTCCTCAAAATCCTTCCTATGCCCGTTTCTATAAGCCTCGGCGTACCAATACAGGGCGCGATCGTAATTAATCTCCGTACCGATGCCTTTGCGAAAGCAGTCGGCGAGCTTCATTTGAGCCAAATCGCTGCCGGCACCTGCCGCAAGCATATACCAATTGACGGCGGCAGCTTCGTTGCGCACTACCCCGGTGCCGGACATATAGCAGTCGCCCATCAGCTCCATAGCGGCGCGGTTGCGAGCTTCGGCAGCCTTGAACAAATAGTCGGCGCCCTTCTCGGCATTTTGCGCCACACCCCATCCACGGATAAGGAACATTCCGTACAGATACTCGGCCTCTGCATTACCCTTCAATGCGCCGCGTTCGGCCCAAAGCGCAGCCTCTTTGACACGTTTTTCCCTATACAAAGCCCGGGCAAGCGACACGCAGGCTTCGACACTGCCTTTCTCGGCGGCAGTCCTCAGATACGGGATAGCCTTGGCACGATTGCGTTCTACGATAAGCCCCTCAATGTAGCTTTCACCTACAAAGACATTGCTGAACACGTTACCTTTATCGGCGAGGGCGACATGGCTCTCGAACAGCTTCTTATTGCCTTTCCTTATGGACGTGGTATAGTACTGCACAGCCCGCAACGAATCGGCTTCGACGCCGCGTCCCAATTGATAGCAAAGGCCCACATTCCCTATGGCTTTGGCATTGCCGGACTTTGCAGACTTGGACCACCACCGGAAAGCCTGCTCGTAGTCCCGGGTGACATGCTTGCCTTCGTAGAACCATCCGCCGACAATGTTTTGCGCTTCGGCATTGCCGTCGGTGGCGCTTCGGACGATAGCCCTCAGGCTGTCCGAAACCTCAGTGATTGACTGCGCCTGAATGGCGGCGGATATGGTAGTGGTACATAGAAGTGCTATGATATATTGTTTTTTCATGACTTTGGTCTGTTTTATGGATTGAACTTATGACTTTTATCGGGCGACGGCCTACCTTTTAGAGTCCGGCTATCTCGCCATTTGACTCATTGTCTAAGGGCCATGTCCCTGTCTCGCCGGGCCATGCGTCGGTGTCGCGGTTCACATCCTCTATTTCGCCCGACCATGCTCCGACATCTGCCCACAAATCCATATCGGAGGACGGGGCAGGCCACGCGTCCTGCTCCCCGGCGCTGACGTCCGGCGAAGGCCAAGCCTCGGTATTATCGACCATGGTCACGTCTATTATCATGTCCGGATCAGGGACGGACTCTATATAAGCAGTGTTTTCAAGCACCGGAATCTCGTCCTCGATATTAAACTCGGAGGGGACTTCGTCAATGCCTGTTTGCACCGGCCCATAAGCGTAAGCCGGTTCATCGTCAAACATTGTCGCCTCAGTGATGGTTGCCTCGGCAAACTCGCTTCCGTCTATATCGGCGTCCACAATAGGCTCGATGACTGCGTCATTGTCCTCATCGTCAGAGACGGCGATATCGCCGGCAGCCTCTGCGGAATGGCCGGATGTTGTGTGCCCGGATGCCGCATGTTCCACGGTCTCGCGGTGTGTACGTCCGCCATGATGTCCGCCGGCGGGTGCAACAGGGGTGACAGCCTCGGAGCTATCCATATTCTCCGAGATTTCGGGGATGGGCTCGTCCGCACCGATTTTCTGCGCGACTATCGTGGCAGCGACGCCGATGCCGGCAGCGGCGGCTATGCCCGAGGCGGCAATGACTGTTTTCTTGATTTTGGAGGGCTGTATGCTCTCGGTGTTTACGGGTTCGCAGTTGCGGATGTTGACTTGTGACGTTTTCATATTCTTGAATGTGTTTGGTTTGTGAATGTTTACGATGCAAAGGTAGCATCCACTATATACCGATGTCAACACTTTTGCCGCTTGTTGTGCGAACCCCCGCGGTTTCTGTACCAATCCGCGCCTTTTCACCCGTCAACGCACCCGGCTACTTGAACACCGGACGGACAGGGAGGCCCAAACAGCGGACAAGTTCTCTCGTTAACGGCCTACTCTTCGAAACCCCGGCAAATTCCATGTCTCGGAAATCTGCAAAATACACTTTTAGCGTTTATAATATACATCATCGCGGTCTGTTTTAGGCGTTCCGTCTCCTTGTCCCGCAGCCATTTTGTACCATCTATTAGCTTCCTCTCTGTCTCGCGGGACGCCATCGCCATATTCGTAACATATTCCGAGGTTATATTGGGCTATCGCATTCCCTTGTAATGCCGCTTTCCGATACAATTTCACAGCCTCGCCATAATCCCTTGAAACGCCCTTTCCCTTATAATAACATGACCCGAGATTCACAAGAGCATCGACATAACCTTGGTCTGCCGCCTTACGATACCATGCGACAGCTTCCTTATGGTTTCTTTTAACACCTTCTCCCTCGTCATAGCACACGCCCAAATAGTACTGCGCCTTAGCAAAACCTTGATTAGCAGCATCTTGATACAGTTTGGCCGCTTGCCTGAAGTCTTTCTTAACGCCCTCGCCCAATTCATAGCATATCCCGAGATTGCATTTAGCCGGGGCATACCCCAGTTCAACAGCCTTCCGGTAATATGATACGGCGGCATAGACGTCTTTCTCCACACCCAAACCATCAGAATAACAAGAGCCCAAATCATTTAAAGCATTAGCGTAGTTTTGCTCGGCCGACTTACGGAACCATTCAACGGCTTTCTCATAACTCTGAGGAAGTCCTTTGCCATGATAATACATATAAGCGATATTATATTGCGCGGCCTCATCATTCTGTTCCGCCGATTTGCGATACCATTTTAGTGCCTCTGAAACATCTTGCTCAACACCGAATCCATTGAAATAACAACCTCCAAGGTTATTTTGGGCTAATGCTTGCCCCTGCTCAGCTGCCATTGTATACCATTTTACCGCTTGTACATAATCATTATTTTTTTCAAGATATCTACCGATGCTATACTGGGCATCCGCATAGCCCTGCTCGGCAGACATCGTCCACCAGCGCAACGCCTCTTTACCATCCTTTGGAACGCCGTAGCCCCAGTAATAGCAGACACCTAAGCCGAACTGCGCAACGGGGTCGTCTTGCTCCGCCGACTTACGAAACCACACCACAGCCTCTGTATAATTCTTTGGCACGCCATTGCCGTTAAAATAACTTAAACCGAGGGAGAACTGCCCATCGGCATTTCCTCTTTCGGCAGCCTGCCGCCACCATTTAGCCGCTTCAGTTTTATCTCCACGCGCAGCGTATATGCGACCTAAACCGCGCATAGCCTGGGGATACCCACGGTCTGCCGCCTTCTCGTACCAACGCAGGGCCTCATCCTGGTTTTGCGCGACGCCATAGCCGTATTCATGACATAGTCCCAGTTTGTATTCGGCGTCAGCCATACCCTGTCCGGCAGCAGCCTCATACCATCGGACGGCCTCCTCGTAGCTCTGTGCAACTCCCTCGCCGGAGTAATAACGATACGCAAGTGCATATTGCGCCGAGACATTCCCTTGTTCGGCGGCCATACGTTCCCATTTGACTGATTCGGCATAATCCTGTACTACGCCGCCTTCGCCTGTTGCATAGCAAAATGCCAAATTATGCTGAGCGGCGGCATCCCCACCTACGGCTTTGTCATAATACTTCTTAGCCGGCGTTCCGGTTTCGGGAATATGCGATGTATTCGCACGTAAATGAAGCTCGGCCGCCTTGGCGCAAATCGATACGGTCAATCCAATCAATACTAAAACGATATAGTTCTTCATATCATAATCCTTTTAATTCGGAAACGGCATTTCGCTTAACAGCGGTCGCGGTACAGTGCTCGCCGCCGGCGTTCCGGCTACTTGAACACCGGACGGACAGGGAGGCCGATGCAACGCGCAGTCGCCCAAACCTCCGGAGTGTTTTTTCTGTCGATAGACAACCGTTTCCCGTATTTATTGTCATCAGACAAATTGCATACCCAGTATTTGCCATCGCCTATACCTTCAAAACTTGTTTTACCGGTATCACCTTCTTTCTCATAATAATTCCATCCGGCGGCAGGAAGAAATATGTAATTGCCATTTGGGCCAATGACTTTATAGCCTTGCATTTCGTACAACTCAGTCCATTGCCACGTGCATTTCTCTATAAGCTCATCGCACTCCGCCTCAGTCGGCATACGCCACGGTGCGCCTAATTTAACAGAAGCCACATCGTCTTCTTTGTCCAAGGTCGTTTTGCCGTCCTTTGCCGTGTACTTGGAAATGGAATTTTCGTCTCCGAATTTGTAGTTACCCCAGCAATAAGCACAGTAATGCCCGGAATCATTCATTTTCGTTTCCGTCTCGCCCCAGGCATAGTAATCGCCGCACTCCCACGGATTTTCGGCGCCGATGTTGCAGGCGGCCCATTTGACAGACAGCCCCAAGTCCACATATGAGGACGGGTCAGGGAGCGAGACCTCCGCACTATTCTCGGTACATTCCGGACTTATGGACTGTCCGACAACGCCTGACGCTCCGAGACTGCAAGATGCCGGGTCAACCGACAGCCCCGAGGCAACGGTTTCGTGTGCGTAAGCACCGAATGCGGCCAGTGCTGCCACTAAAAGTAATATATATTTGCGTTTCATATCTTTATGGATTTAGTATTTGATTAATTCTTAGATGCCAACTTGCGGCAAATCTCGTCCGATTCGGGAGTCGCGGTGCCGCTGTTCTGTGCTCGCTGGGCGTAGCGCAGGGCCTTTCTGCTTTGTCCGGCGTTATAGCACTTGACGGCCAGAGGCGCATAAGCCTTCGTGTCACCCTTGCGTGCGAGACCGTCTAATTGCTCAATGGTCATACTATAATAATCCGATTTGTCCGGCTTGTCCTGAACTGTGGATGATGGCGTCGTGGTCTCTACCGACCGT
>ULPT01022385.1_pt1 | contig 21636 bp, 19 predicted proteins | sample 1953751 | NCBI WGS metagenome assembly ULPT01 (sample SAMEA4835636, study PRJEB28245) | human gut metagenome | biome: gut microbiome; material: fecal sample | place: Denmark | collected 2008 | reverse complement strand
CTGCTTTTTGTCGATATTTTCTTGCAAAGTAGCGTCTGCTGATTTTCTCTCAAATGCTTCTGTGTTGATTCTCTTTGTTAAAGTAGCCTCGGCTGTTGTTGCTCTTGTTTTCTCCGCATTGATATTACCTTGCAAAGTAGTATCCGCCTGCTCCCTCGTTGCCTTTTCATCTGCTATGGCTTTGGCATTAGCCTTGTCGGTATCCTGCAATGCCTTGATGACATCAGCCGTCACGCCAGAGTTGAGAGCCGCCCACTGCGCCGTTGTAAAACTTGAATTGTTCAGGCGATACTCGAATTTCCATTCAGTGTCGGTATAGGTATATTTGTCGTAGCAAGTGTTGCCGTCCTCGTCCTTGTGTACCCAAAAGGCATAGTCGTTCTTGTCCGCCTGTGTTGCTTTCAGCGCTTCAAGAGTGTTAAAAGTGCCTCGGAATGTAGCCGTTGCGGTCGCGATGGAACTATTAACAAATTCCTTATCCGCAAGTTTGTTCTCTGAACTCGCTTGCGCCGGTATCTTGTCCTCGATAGCCGTCGCCCTTGTATACAACGCTGCATCCGCATTCTTTCTTTGAAAGGCCTCTGTATTGATTTTCTTTGTTAAAGCAGCCTCGGCGGTTGTTGCTCTTGTTTTCTCCGCGTCAACAGCAGCCGTGATGTCCTCCGCGATTTGGCCGCCAAACGGCACTCCTAAAGGATACATATGCCACTCTGCCCCGTAAGTTAATAGGCTCAACTCCGTAACCTCAAAGCCCCCGGCATGCTCGTACATGCCCGGTTCAACGGCCAAATAGACAATCCTTTGGTCGTCGGTCTTTGGGGTATCAGCCGGCCTTAAAGTCCCTGCAAGTTGATAATCGGAGCCGAGCGAATTAATCATTGCCAACAATTGTTGTTGCAATATCTTACCGGTTATCTCGTTGTTACCATTGGTCTTTATTGTGGTCTGAATAGCCGTTTTTAACGTAATGTAGTTTGCCATATCTTTCCGTTATTATCATAATCATTGTTATAATCGTTATTGAAATCGCCGCGTTTAGCCTTAATATAGCCAACGCCAATTTTCTTCGCAACGGTTGCAGTATCAAATTCTGCTTCAACGCTTGCAACGTCGCCGTTATTCTCCCATTCCGGGGTTATCAAAAAGGTATCCAGTGAATATGTTTGCCCGTTCTTCGTTATCTGCGCAAAATCAGCCATACGAATAAATCGCATAACATCTAACAAGTACTCGGATGCGAGAAAACTAAAATGGTATCGTTTTTTACTTATTTGCTTGACAGGGAAGAAATATCCATCACGCGCTTCGTCCTCTTCCTCGAATGTGTATTCAGGCTTGGCAATATCCGCGCACAAGTATAATATGTTCTTAAACGCTGGTTTTTCATACACAATTATTCCAGCGTCCATAACGAAATTTTCAACGTCCCACCATTCCAATTTCAAATATGACTGAATGTCGTTTACTACCGTGAAGATTTCAGAATACCACGTTTCTACGCCGTCGCTTAAAACAGCATAGTACTGGCCATTTTCCATTTGCGGCACATCCGACAATTTTCCGGGAAATACGATAACATCATATCCCAAATCAACAAATGGAACAACAGAAAACCCCATTTGTCCTGGCGTCAATGTATGTAACAGTGCGCCGTCTTTTGTATATATCTTGAATTGCTCAACAGGTGTAACAACAGCCGTTACGTTATAAACTTTGCCGTCTGTCGCGGAAATGGTCTTATTCCGGGTTTGAACAAACAGCTGAGTTGTTCCCTCAGGTAATGGCCAGCTGCCAACAAATCGCGTTATAAATTTCGGGTTAAAAATACCTAAAACGTCGCCGTTATTATTTTTTGCAACGGCAACCACGGTTTTTGGATATGGCGCCGGGACGTCGAAATATACATAGGCTTTACCTGTAACGTCATACGACGAAACACCGTAATCAGCGCTAGCGTATCGCATCAATTTGCCATCCTGCGTCAAACATCCAACGTCATAATCATCAGGAGTTATTTCGCTTCCGACAGTAAATTTAAGTCTGTGATTGCGCATTATTTGGAATGGCAACAAAAATCCGGCCGGCGTAAACAATGGGTATATTTTACCATACGTCCACCATTTACAGGCGTTTTGTTGCTCAATTGACGTGTACCACGGCAATACGCTTAAATTGTTATTCGGTATCATATTTTAACGTCGTATTTGCAATCCTTGACGACAAGTTTATAGACATCTTTTGAATCATTCCGTCGCCAAGTCCTGTTTTAATTAAATTAAACATATTCGGTTCCACCAAAACAGGGAATTTAATAGTTTGAGTTTTCAATTTTTTAATGCCATACGCGCAATACTGCTGATTATTTATTTCGTAGATAGGGGCCGGCAAGTCATACCGATAGTATTTTTGCAAATACTTAAACGACATGTAACCATTTTGTAGCAGACTTTTGCCAAACTGAACGTATGGCAATTTATATTTGCCATCGGTTAATACAGGCGCCAACAAAGCGAAACCGTCGCTGGAGCACGCCGATGGATTCAAGAGCATATAGTCAACATCCGACGTGAAATTTGAAATAGTTATTTCTTCAATGTTGTCTTGATTTACATACTTGGAAATAATATCAATAGGGAATCCCTCAAATGATTGTGTTACGTCGTCCATCCAACTGAATTGATAACGAGCCGGCATTTCGGACTTATCAAATTCGTATTGGTTGCTAGCGTACGCCCACGGTTTACCATTTCGAGTTACATATTGCTCCATTAAATCAATTTCGACGAGAGGCCTGCCATCGTATGTACCGCCAAGCATAAAATATAATATGTGCTCAATGCGGAACCTGTTTTGTTTATCAATGAACCAATAGCAACGGAAACAATCACGTAACATATCTGTGATGTACTTTAGCGTTATTGGAGCTTTCTGTGCAGGCCGGTCGTAATTACCCGCCAATATATTTGATTTTTGAGTAATAAATAATTGGTAGTCTGTGCCAGTAATTGGGTTCTTTCCATACAGGAACCGAGAATACTCCGTTGTCGCTTCGTGTGTTATTCCAGGCGCAATTTTAGCCAATAAGACAGATATGACAGAAGCCAACGAGTATGAGTCTTTCAGTATATATGTTTGCCGGGCCTTTTCCTCGACAATCCAATCAACAATTGAAAACGCGAACCAAATTGACAATCGTGACCACGCCGATTTTGCAACGGGGAAAAACGTTGAAACACCCGAAACATACGAAACATGCGGTTGTTGATAATACTGGCCCGGCTGATAAATTCCCCATTTGGTCGGAGTATTTGTTAGGCGATTTGAAAAGAAAATAACGTCATTAAATGCGTATCCACACACGCGGGAATAGTTACGGTTATTTTCTACCATATCGTTGTCCGGGATTTGGAATGTTGACACATTGCCGATGGTTGGTGAATCCGTAATATAACGGCCATAAACCTTAACGTCATGTAAATATACTTCCACAGTTCCGACGGCCCCATTTTGGGGCTGTAACGTAACTGTATACGGCAAACTACGAAGTTGATTTGTTTCTTGATGCGACCATAAGATTGTTGAGTCAGACTCACGAATTATTTTCCATACGCTTAGTGAACTGTCAGAATCTTCCGTGTATGTGAATTGCAATTTATACCCGCCTTGCGAATACTCAAAAGAGTCTTCCACTACTGGCACGCTCCCATTAAATATATCAGGCAATACTGGAGTTGTTGTTCCTGTAAGTTCCGCAACTCTTTGAGACGAGCACAACGCAAAATAATACTTTGCCTTTAGGATGTTTTCGCTGTCTACAACTTCGCAATCCTGCTCCCAATACATGCCGGAAAGGAAACAAGCGATAACGTTATCGCCTGGAACGTATATTTGAATCATTGGGCGCTTGTCAATCTGGATTTGTTCGGTTTCCGGCGCCAACTCGATTAAATTATACTCCTTTTCCATGCCGGCTAAAACCGTATTATAGCGGTCATTTACGTTCGGCGTTACAATAGCAGTTTGGTCATCCTCATTAAATGCGCAATCAGTCTTCCAAAATTGTCCGGACCAATAGACAGTCCATGCTTGGCCGCCATTATATGAAATGTATATTGTAACATCAAATTGTGTATCAAATGCTTTTGACCGAATAAATTCGTAATCGTCTTTTTGAAACGTCAATTTGCCTGACAATTTACCCCTATAAAATTCTTGATTCTGCTCCAGCTCATAATCAATCGCCAAGTCGTCCTTATACAATGGGGACGCCTGGCGAGTATCGTTTCCGGCGGAAAGTTGAAATTTGTAAATCGGGTTCATCGCGGCCTGTTTTAATGCGCATAATATACTGCGAACTTTCTACTATACGCGTAAATATAATAAATTGAGGTGAGCTTTTAGTGTAATTTAGCAAATCTAACAAAACAATAAATCTCAGAGCAGATTACCTGTTCTGAGATTTCCATAACATTAAGCATTATTACTTGTTAAACGTACCGGATGCCGGCCGGTTTCCCATAATTGATATACAAGCTGGTGAATCAAGACTAGTAGGCAGCTTTGTAATATCACAATAAGGCTGTGGATAGCCCCAGTCAGGTTTCCTATAATACTGACAGTCTCGACATTTTAATTGGTCCATTATTTCTTTATTATTCTTGTTAGATTACCCTTTTTAACAATTGTGCGGTCAGGCTCAGAATAGTATCTATAGTCAAGCTCTTCTTTAATACGAGTTACATCCCGCTCGAGTCTAGATATATCTGTTGGCTGGCTAACGCCTGCTAACTGCAATCCGATAGGCGCAGCAAAGGACTGCAAATAGGACTGCTCGAATGTACCTTTATTAAGGCTTTCAATAATACCCGGAAGTATATCACGATATTGGCGAGTACGTTTCTTGTTAATAATCGCAAGAGCCTCACCGCCTTCAGCGCGCATTCTCTTATGGCGCTTGTTCTCAACACCGAGGTCAATATCATTACCAGAAGCGTGAGACCCACCTTCGAGAAACTCAAGACCACCTTCGCCGTACTGCTGAGACTGAGACCTAATTCGAGAAGCTCTGGTCTTAGCCTCTATAAATGACCCCCACATAGCTGCAATAGCCGCAATGGCCAGCGCAGGGCCGACAACTTTAACACCGCTAAGCGCAGCCCAAATCTGGGCAGACGCCGTAACAAGAGATGAGGCCTGTGTGACAGTATCAATAGCAAGTTGAGCCTTCTGAGCTTTTTTCTGTTCTTTAATAGCTTCCTCACGATTTTTCTTAGCAAGTCCGAGTTCCTTCTGGGCCGTAACAACGCTATTAGCGTAGCCGTTATTGCGGGCTTCTATTTCAGCGTCCAAGACTGCCTGAGCGGCTTCAACCTGTTTATCGGCGGCGTCTACAGCTGCTTGCGCCGCTTCATTCCAAGCATCAACCAAAGACGAGATATTATCTTTGATGGCGTCAATAGCCATATTAAAAGCACCAATTTGGTCGTCGTCAAATCCGAGGTGTTTAAGTATTGTTCCGCCAATACCGTATTCTCCGATTTCGGCTAACACCTCGTTAATACCTGTAGGCAGCTTCTTGAGTTCTTTATCAAGGTTATCAATCATTTGCTCGGCCTCTTCAATCTGGGTCTTAGACCAGTCAAGCATGCCTGCTTTAGCGAGTTTTACCTTTTCTTCCCATAGAGCTTTTTCTTGCTCCAATTCAAAGCGCGTGATTTGGACTGTTGTATGCTCTGCGTTATCAAACCTTGCTTTTTCTAAACTCTGCTTCTGTTCAAAATCTTCAAGCGTATAACGGCCCTCGGTCCTAGCAACCTTGGTGTCGAAAGCAGCATTGATAAGTGGGAGACCAATATCATTGCCGTTTTCGTCTCGTATACGGTCGTCCTGATTGCGTTTTTGGTAAGCTTCAATTTCAGCTTTTCTTTGGGCCTCAAGAATCTTCTTTTGTAAGTCAAGCTGTTCATCCATAGTAGTGTTACCAATATCAAGTATGTACTGATACCGCTCTTCTACCAGCTTATTCATTTGGATATTATGCTCGCGCTCGAGCTTCTCCAACTCTTGGTTTGTAGCGACCTCAAGATTGATAAGAATCTGGCCAATAGCCTTATTAGAGGTTTCAATCTGATTCCGCTGCTCAGGTGTTAAAGTGGTCTTAGCATACGCACCACGCTTGTTGAGGATGTCTTCATTCTTGCTATATATCTTCTGCAGCTCGGCTAGTTCATTCTGGTAGTTCGCCTCAATCTGGGCCCTACGCTGTTCGAAACCATCCTCAATCGCTTTAGCCGCTGCGTCATTAGCCTTCTTAATAAGCGTAGTGGACATATTGCGAATATACTCATCGAGAGAACGAGCGCCCTTGCTCCCGCCAGTACTCTTCTGGTCTGCAGACTTAATACCCGCAGCGTTGAGCTTATCAATAATGTCCTGAGTATAGCCAAGGCCCATTTTGGTATACTGTACGCCATTCTGAATGTACTGCTGCTCACGTTCGCGAGAGGCCGCAATTTCCTTAGCTTGCTTAGCTCGTTTTTTATCATTCGCAAGTGCTTCTTCTTGCAGTTTGTTAAGTTGCTCTTGCGTGGTCTTTTGTAGTACTTGCCGGCCATAGTTATCATGAGTCCAAGAATATCCTCCAACCTGTCCGCCTTGTAGATATTCAGCCTGAATACGACCGCGTACGCTGTTTTCATGCGCCTGATACTCTGCTTCAAGCGCTCCGCGGCTCGCACCCTCTTGCATCGCTTTTTTATATTCTTCAGCTGCAAGCTGCTCTGCCGCGGCCGCAATAGCACGAAGTCGTATGGACTCGATAACTGCCCCAGTATTCTTGATAAATGCGTTTTCGGCATCCGCTACACTGTTGATGGCAATACCAAGTTTCGAGAACTCAGACTGGTTATTTTTAATCCACCTTGTTTTTTCTGTTTCAGTACGTAAGTTTTTCCATTGTAACTGTAAGCGATATAAGACAGACAAATTTTCGCCAAATTCGTCGCTAGTCTCTTTGATTTGCTTTTTAAGATTCTTAAGCGCTTTGTTTGTGCTAATAATAATTCTGTTACCAGTTATCAGGTTTTTAACCCATTTCAAAATATCCTCGCCAAAGAAAGTGAAGAGCGTAACCACCGCCATCATAATAGCGTTGAAGGAAACAAGCGATTTACCAATCTGCTTAATTACGCTTACTGTTTCGACGCCGGCGGCTTTAAGTTGCTTATTAGCTGTAATTACGCTCTTAATCTGGTCAACAACCATAGGAACGTTGTTGGAGATAGCAAGGAAGAACGTATTCATTGATACCGCGGCAGCAGGCGCTTCACGTAAAAGTTGCGATATAGAATAGGATAGACCATCAAAATTCTTACCAAGTCTTTGCATGCCTCCACGACCGGCGCTAATACCCGCCTCCATTGTAGTCATAAGAGCCGCAATTTGCTGTTGGTACGCAACTAGTTCATCGCGCTGTGTTTTCTGGGAAAGAGACAGCTTTCTAAGCTCGAGAGCATTAGCTTCATAAATAGCGTTTAACTGGTCATAAGATAGCTTTGTAAAGTCTACCTGGTTTCTAACTTCGCTCTCGATAGGAATATACGCACGTATAAGCGCCGCGCGTGTTTGGTTTAGCTGATTCTGCTCAGCGATATTCTGATTTGTAGCAGCTAGCGCTACAGCTTCCTCTGATTGCGCAATACGCAAACGTTCTTCTGCTTTTTCAAGGTCAGTTGCAAGTTGAATACGCGCTTTTATTTTGAAGTTTGCCACATCGGCCTGGGCATTAATCTCTGCGACGTGCTCTGCCTCTGCACTTTGAGCAAGAGCTAATCGACGAGAGGCATTAGCGAGTGCGTCGGTACTCAACGAGCTGCCATTCATAGCTGCGTTAAGTGTTTCATACTGGGCAGTAAGGTCCATAATATCTTTACGCATCTTCTCGCCCTCAGCGGAATTACGCACGGCCCCATCGAGTTTACGATAGGACGCAGCAAGCTGGTCAAGCCTCGCCTTAAGGCCCTCGATAGAAGTCGCGTCAGTATTGGCAGCCGCAGCATTAAGCTTGTGTTCTTTTCTCTTACGGGCTGCGGAATCGGCAGCGCGGGCAGTAATGGCGGCCAGTTGGTCCTCTTGCTTCATTTCATTGACTTGAGCTCGCACGTAGTCATTAACGGCGCCAATAGAGGCCTTAAGCTCACGCTGGGCAAAAGCGCGCTCTTCGGTGAGCTTACGAATCATCTTGATTTGCTCGCCACCAATAGCAGTATTCAGACGGTCAGTCTCGCTGAGCGCATCATAAAGAGCCTTTTCGCGTCTAAGCGACTCGTTAAGAGCGTCAATAGCGCCTTTTGCCGCTTTATCCAGCTTGTACCGGGAAATCGTTTCCTGATTAGCTTCTTTAATTTGTTCTTTAACTACAGCCGCGGCTTTACCAAAGTCAGATTGGGCGTACGCAAGGTCACGATAAGCCTTTTCAAGCTTTTCGATGAAAGTAGCCATTTCGGCTAGAGCATTCTCGCCGTCAGTAGTTACGCCTGTAACTTTTTTGATAGCGGCTGTCATCTTTTCTGCCGTGACTGGTACACTCTGGGCTACTTTAGCCATGTGAGTATCAACCTGTTCGAGAAGTCCTATAAGCTTCTCGATTGAATCATCAGGTATTATAAAATCACTATACCTAATAAAGCTGTCGTCTGCTGCCATGTTTCGTATCGCGTTTAATTTGTTTCTTTATATCTTCTAGTGCGCTATAAAACTGCAACACTGTTAGTGTTTTTGGCGCTAAATTTGTCTGCTGTGCTATAATCAAACAAGTACTTTCAAACTGCTTGTTATATTCAACTTCTATTGATTTAGGACCGTCAAAATTGCCAGGCCGGTATTTTGCAAACATTCTAGCGTCCAGCTCACGTATTTCATCATCATGGTCTACCCCGTTTGCTAGAAAATCAAGCTGCAAAAGTATACGCTGTTTCAACTGAGCATAATAGTCTTTCTCTTGAGCGGTTATTGCTTGTCCCGGGAAGTAGGTTTCGAGCTCGTCTGTAATTTTTTTTTAAGCCAATCAAGTGTTTTGGTTAATAAGTTGTGTGGCATTTCTTGGATTTTAGCTAGTAGCTCGCTATAGTCGTCATCAGAAACAGCCTCAATCTTCTTGCCGTCAATACTATAGACTAATGCCGCAAAAGCTAGGTACTTCGGCGATACCTTAGAATTAACCATAAATAGATTTTGGCGCATATTTTGTAATTCTTGCATAGCTTTTTCGCGCTCGTTATTTCCAATGAGTTTTGCCAGCTTTACAATATGAGCGTCAAAGTCGTCGACAGAAGACCCAATGCCCGCGTCAATTAATAAAAATTTGTTATAGCGCTGGTAGGCGCCAATTGGAAGCTCGTCTACGCTGTCATACAACTTAATTACATGTTTTCCTGTATCAATTACCTTCATAGCTTTATGGATTTTATTTTAAGGGTGGATTTTTCCCGGAAAAAACTATAAAAAATCGAGATTATTGATATATTTCGGTCCTTCTGGTCAATTTGAAATTCTCTGAAATATAATTAACTATCTGGAAATTTTTTATCAATTCTGGAAGACTAAAAAACCTGCCCTTAGTTGAGTAAATAACGTATAATTGGCGTGGTGAAGACCGGCGTAAATATAATCCACCAGTGACCTAGCACAAAAGTGAGAATAATACTGAAAAATAAGCTAACCCAAAAGCCTAAGCAGAAGTCACATTGGAGCATCTGCTGTAAAAGGCCCTTAGTTTTATCAATCGCAAAATCGCGATAACCGCGCTTTTCAGCAAACTGGATAATAAACGTCACAGCAAGTGCAAGTAACGTTACAAGTACTAAATAATATACGGCTGACATAATTCACGAGTTGTCATTTCAAATTCAATACGAAGACCACCAAAGGGATACATAAAAAACTGCTTATCCTTAGCGGCTAAATCCTGGCCGCCGTACACGAACTCATTATAAATTTTTTGAATCGTATACCCGCGGTAGATATTCTCAAACCGTTCATAAGCCTCTTTAACAACGAGCTTGCCCTGAACCTTGATGATGCCCGGAGTAGTAAGCAATGAAATTACTTCATTCTTTATCTCTTCAGTGTGGAGGTAGGAAGCATCTGGATAAATAGTTTCCATATTATACCAGAAGATAATAGCGCCTCTAAAAATATATTGAGGTAGGCCCTGCGTAATTTGTTTAATTTCTTGCGGGTCGTAAATATCAAACCAACAAAAATTTCCAAATTGGTCGTTAGGATTAAGCGAAACATATTCGCCTTGTCCGGTGTACGCTGCAGGATAAACCCACTTACCAGAATTCGGCTGGTGCTCTACAAGTTTATACGCACGACCGAAAGCCTTATCAAGCCAAGAAAGCTTGGCCGCCAAGGTTTTCTGCAAATCCTGTATAACCGCGTCAAGTAAAACCGGATTTGGCTTTATAGGTATCGTTACATTTTCGAGTCTCATTTTATTTTAAGTCCGTATTTAATTCGTATAAAACTTGATAAATCTTTGCGCAAGTGTGCATTTATTAGCCTAGAGAAGTTTTCAGCCGTAAGCCTGAAAATTGATGGACCGTATTTCTCTACAAGCTTCTCAGTTTTCTCGTCAGTAGATGTGATATAGAAACCTTCGCTATTTGCTATGACTTTGAAACCTTCGTAAAATGCGCCTGTATCTTTTAGGGTTACGCGAGTATACGGTTGCCCTTTACGTTTTTTATTAGCAATAGTTCTAGGTGCGTATGGTGCATAACTCATAATCTTAGTACCATAACCCTCAATGCCTCGTCTGTACAACTGGTTATTGGCTATCATACCAGTCAATAGTTCTTGCGTACCAGAAAAGGTAAAATAGTCTTCAAGGTACTCGTCTACGTAAGCTCCAAACTTACGTAGACGAAACACTATATTACGAAGTGTACCTTGGTAGTAGTAAGCCATAACTAAATTGGTTTATAACGAATCCCGTGATTACAACAAGGCAGACAAACACGGTTTATGCCAGAAGTTGCAAGACTAACGGCCTCAAGAGCTTGCTTAAGTTCATAAGCTAGGCCGCTTTCGCGCATAGAGCTCGAGTCGCCGTCAATTTCATACAGAATTTCAGTACGTCCTGCATTGACCGAATGTCTGTTTGTACGCACATTTGGATTGTAAACAAATTCACGAAGAGCGTCAACCGCCATTTGCTTCATTAGCACGTCCTGGAACAGCCAGCGCTGGTCAACTATAAAGTCTGTCAAGTCACAGCCGACAGTAACGTCTAAGTTGAGGCCCCAGGTCTTATCTGCAAAATACTGCATATCTTCAGTATCCCACAAAAGCGGCTCTTCCTCTTCTATTGTTATATCGTTACTGTTAACGCGGAATGGATTAATTTCCATATACTTGGACCAGGCAAGATATGCCTCGTAGTCCCTGCGGTTGCAAGTTCTGCAAGTCATACCAGACCAGTCATAGGACCGGTTAACCGCCTGACTTTGTGCTGGAAGCTCGCTTTGCAAATAGCAAACATACCAGGAACCCGCGACTACACCTTCTTCAGACTCGATATATGGAAGATAAAGATTGTCAGTCTTAAACCACTCACAAGTATTAGGCTGCGTTTTTGTAAACGTTAAAGAATAGACTGGCCCACGTTTTGATGAATGCAGAATATACACCTTGTAGGTACCAGGCATAGAAAAGTGCAAACCTATTTTATTTATCTTAATAGTAACTCCCCTAGCGCGCGCCGGGATAATTTCAAAACCAACTAGCGCGTCAGTATTTGCGATTTTATCGGAAATACGTGTGGTAGTGTCAAACAGGATACGGTCTTCAAGAAGGTTCTTGTATGTACCTTTATTCTGTTTACTGTTAAGATAAGTATAAATGGCTTTGTAGATAGTCGCACGTGTCTTATCTTCAAGCCATTCTGAGAATGGCGAGGTTTCAATCCAATAATTAGGCCAGCCTTCAGAAACTTCAGGTTTAATACCTACGGGCACATTGTCAATAGCCTTAAAGTATTTAACTACCGTGGCTTCTTCAGTAGCAGTTGTGACTTTAACAACTCTATCTTTGGAGTACGTAATAGTATCATCGTACTCTGGCTGGGTATAGTCGGAAAAATCAGGCGCAATGCTCGCCATGTTATTAAGAGTGAGCAAAGGGTGCGCCTGCTGATAATATAAACCGCTCTCGCTACCGAGCAGATTCGAGGATAACAAGAGGTCGGGATTAGCGTCATCGGTCTGCTTCCAACCAACAAGACCGAGAAGGCTATCTTCTATGTATTTTGCTCGTAACATGTTGCGTGTATTTTAATATAAAAACAGAGGACGCTGTAGGACTTTAGCGGTCCACGGCGTCCTCTGACCTTAAAGCTATGAAACAAAAAGGATTTTTACTCTATTACTGACCAACATTGTTAACCACAAGACCAAGCTTGTCAGTAGCTGAGTTATAGCCGATATTGAAGGCAATGATAGGACTAGCAAGTGTGCTAGGCGCACTGTTGTAGGCAGTGACAAAGCAAACGTCCACCGCAAAGCCGTAATGCTCCTTACGAGTACGAGTCAAGTCGGCTGTAGCTGCGCCGGCAATGCCAGAATAGTCATCGACAGAATCGTAGAAGTAAGTACCTACAGGCATATTGAGGACCGGTAGTGTGGCGATACCCCACTCGTGGCCGTCGCCGGAACGAGTACCGAGAATACTGTCGCGCTCGAAGCGAGTCAGCATACCAACTGTGCCCTGCTGTACGGCATAGCCCTGAGCGAAAGTATTCGAAGCAGCTGTGATGCCATTAGTAAAGTGGAATATCTTGTCACCCCACTCATTACGCTTGTTCTCGATATTGTAGAGGTCTTTCTGGGCGAGCGTGCGAACAAGGCTCTGAACGCCAGCGTCACCGACAATATGGAGCTGACCAAAAAAGTCATTGGCTTCCATCATCACATTGAGGTCACCAAGCAGGTTCTCGCGCTGCAGCCAACCGGCAGAGATAGCGTTGGAACCAAAGGTGTAGAACAGTGAGTTGGCCATAACCTGGGTCTTGGCAGCGGCAAGAGCAGCGAGAGCAGCCTTATCAAGCGTGGAGGCGAACTTGTAGATGTACTTCATCATCTTAGCCTCGAAGTCACGCTGAATGCTGATTTCGTTATTCATGTACATTGCCGGAGTCACAGTGAAACCCCAGGAGTAAGTAGTGAAAGAGAACTGAACCATTTTAGAGGTATTCTCGCTATCCGCGATAGTCACGCTGCGAGTGTTACCAATGGAAATGCTCTCATCGTAGTTGATAACCGGAGTCTCAAGGGTGTTGCCGATAGAGGTACGAGCCTTCTCGACAAGCTCCGGAGTGAGAACACCGTTCGGGTCCTGGCTCTGGTCCATAAAGAGGTCCAGCGCGCCATAGCGACTCGGGCGGAACTCGAACTTATCCAGGCGAGAATTAGCCCGGATGTTCTGAATACGTGTGTTAACTAAGCTCATAGTGCTTGCTTTTAAGAAAGTTTAATATGTCTGAGGCATTACCCTTGTGCTTCAGTAGATTACTATTTGATAGGCAATTCTGCCACTTTTGCTTCATTGCGAAGCCGGAGAGATTCCTCGCCAAACTCAACTTTGTCGCGGGTGAGGCCCTTAACAGTCAAGAGATAATTCTCAATCATGTTGTCTGCCTCAAGCTGTGTCTTTGCGCCAGACAAGTCGAGCGGCAGATTCGGGTCAGCCGGAGGCGTAGGGCCAGTACCGCCGCCTCCACGGTTATTTGTAGTAGCGATAGCATCCTTAATAGATGTTTCCATCGCCAGCTCCTGAATAGTATAAGGTGCAAGGCCGTTCTTTGGATTATTAACAAGATTACCATCAGCGCCACGAAGAGCAATACGCTTACCACCCTTACCATCGTCGATGAGTTCAGGCGTACCTTTTGCAAGAACCTCGTTCTTAGCTGCGTTAAGAATAACGTCCTTGAGAGTGTCGCTAATACCATCTTTGAACTTAAGGCCTGCGGTTGCAGCCTGGAATGCATAGTCTACGTGTGCATTCATAACCTGTTTTTCAAGGTTTGCTTTGGCCGTATCAAATTCTGTTGTTTTGGCCTGCAGACTAGTTTTAAGCTGCTCAACACGAGCTTTTGTGTCTTTAAGTTCTTGCTTGATAGCCTCATCTGGGCCCTTGGCCTTCAATTCTTCAATCTGAGTATTGGCGGCATCAAGCTGAGACTGCAAACTCTTAGAGGCCTCGAGTTTAGCCTTATAGTCACCGAGAACGCGCTTAACGTAATCATAACTTTTCTCGCCGCTTTTCTTAGCGACACCAGAAACACCGAGTACGTCAGCGTCATACTGGCCATGCAGCTCGCCGATACGAGCGCCAATAACTGTGTTCTCGTCATTCTGCGACATAGTAGCAATAGCATTCAGCTGCTCATCGCTCAAGCCAGAAAGCTTGGTATTCTGTTTAAGAATTTCAACTGTTAACATATGCTACTATTAAAATGGGTTATAAATAACTTCCTCGATGGTATAGCCAAGGCCTTTATAATGTTCCATAAACAAGCGATACTCACTTGCATTGAACTTCTGGGTAAATACAGGTGCTTCACGCGCGCCTGTGTCAGGATTAAACCGACGCCCTCTAGTAAGCTTCAGAACCGCGATATTTTCCTCGCCCTTAGGTGGGATATAAGCTTCTATAGGCTCTGCCGGCTTCTGGCCGTTAAACTCTTTAGCTGGCTTTTCGGCTGGTGTCTTGATAAGTTTACTAACGGCAACAAGATAAACCGCAAGGTCATCAAGCTCAGCTTGTTCCTCATCGGCTATAACGCCGTCCTTTTTCCTCTGTAGAAGTTCCGCTTTGCGGACCATCAACTCTTTTTGGTGCGCCACTAATTCCTCGGGTTTGAGGTTCTCCAGCGCTTTTTCATTTTTCTTCTGAAACATAGCTTTGAAGTGTTTGTAGTATTGTTGAAACTTTCTCTCTCATCGGGCGGCCAGCTGCAAAAGACACAATATCTATGTTTTCGCGCTCGAAACGCTTGATATAAGGAGTAAAATTAACTTTTAGTCTAACCTGGTCTTCATCAAGTAGTCCTTTATCAAACAAATCAACAACTTCGCTTGTTGTCTTGTTTGGGTAAGGTTCAAGCTGCCGAAGGACCTTCATGCGTTGCAGCTCAATAGGATTATTCCTATACTCGACCTCCATTATTTGTTCAGCAAGAGCATTTAGCTCTGCGTCAGATATTCCACTGTCTTTAGCTTCTTTATAGCGCTTATAGAGTTCACCTATTGTGAAAATGTAAAACTCAGTACCCCAGTTAATCGATGAATCGATGAAAGCCTCAGGATAACGTGCTTTGCAAATTGTGTCGTCAACGAATTTCTGTGCTAATTCAAAATTAGTCTTCAGAGCATTGAGCACACTGGTCTTACTCTCAAAGTTAGCCGAAACCTGCGTTTCGTTGATTGCTTCTTTTTCACTTACTGTGCCACCAGAACCAACAATTGACGTGATGATTTCATCCTTAAGACGACTAACCTCTTTAACATTATAGTCAAGTGAATCGCGGTCAATTGTCGTAATCTGAACAGGATTACGCATGTCTGCAACACCTTCAGACTGATTCGGCGCAGGAACCTCAATAAATGAACCCGGGCCGGCAAGATGCTTGGAACCGCATATCGGGCAACGCTCAACCGAGCCATCTGCAGCAAACTTGTAATTGCCCTTCGAGTTACGCAGGAAACCGCCGTCACAGTAGTCGCCTGTTTCGCTATTCTCGTAATTACAATCTTCCTGATATGCGCTATAAATCGGATACGGTGCGTACGTATCAAGATGTCTTTTAGATATTGCAAAGAACAAATACCAATCCAAATTAGCAAGTTCCTTGGTAAGTGGATTCTTCTTAATGTCCTGCTCTTTTTCGTTTAGAGGCGTAGACCAGAAGAACCTGGCTGGACAATACGTGAGACCATGAAATGCTTGCGAAAGCATGCCAACTATTTCACGTTTATCGTTAACTTCGTAGACACGGATTGATAAATTATCAAATACCGCAATCTTCCTAGGTCCCTGCCTAAAAATAAGCCACTCAAATTGGTTCCAGTCACCTTCAATCAATTTATAGTCGATAACGTCTTCGAGGTCAAGCCAATAAAAATATGGCTCAGGCCTTTCAGTTGTCTGCACAGGCGGCATATCGACAATCAAAATAGAATTAGGCGATACCTGCATCTTGTGCCAGCCACAAGTCCTCCAAATTTGAGGTTCATGAAGGCGTACCGTACGATAGGTTGCCCAGTCCTCAGCCGCAGCTTGGTCCTTGAACTGGAAAGAAACAGAAGAGTTTCTGCTGTCAAAGACACGCTCCAATTCACGATACACATCTTCAACGACAGTTGATGACGGTAGCGGAAACTGGAATAGGTTAAGAAAAGTGGCAAACTTATCTTTCGGCAACATGTGTGAAACCCAGTCAAGGAAAACCTGTGCTTGTGGCACATTAAACCTTGTCACATTAGTTTCTGTATGAAACCTGATACGAGCTTGAAGTGCGAGAGCTTTGGTTATGCGCTCACGCTTCTTAGGTGCTTTGAGTATTTCTCGTATAGCGTCAAGTTCAAGCATTGTACTTTAGTTTTAACTTTGGAAGACTACCCAGAGTCGAACTGGAGAAACTACTCAGCTTCTGGTTTCCGGCGAACCATAGTCCTCTGTGTTTTCTTTTTACGTAAGCCAGTTACACGGTCATACTCATAACCACTGTCTTTAGGAAGCTCCCAGCCACTATTAGGCATCCGGAGCAGCCTCTCAGCGTGGTCAACGCTGAAAGACTGCTGGATACCAGCGGAAAGAGATACGAGAGTAATGAAAGAAGGATTCATATGACTTACGAAATAGATTTTGTGGTTTAGGCTGAAGCCGCGTTAGCCAAGTCTGTCAACGGGTTAAAGTCTGTAGGGGTTACTATCACGAAGTTGTCGCTCCAGTTCGGGAAGAAACTCCAAGAGATAGCGTTTCCATCAGGAGCATCGTAGCCACCGAGATTCTTGTCGCCCACAAAGAATGCGCAGATAGGAATCGGGGAGTACGCAGTCGGGCTAGCGGGGTTGTCGGCAATACAACCGATACGACCGTTCTCGTCGATGAGGTACACGCCGATGTTCTCGCACATGTAGGATTTGAGAACCTTGATAACAGACTGGCTTTCCTGGTAGATGTTACCAGAGAAGTTGGTAGGCTCAGCGCCAATGACAACAGGAATACCACCCAGAGAGTCGTTACCGCCACCCCAAGTGCGCGCAGCACCGGGTTCTGTTGTAGGCCCCTGAATGTAAGGAGAGATGATACACTTAGAATCGTCTGCGGCGGTAAGGAGCGCAGTCCAGGAGGCCTTCAGCGCAGGGTTGGCGATGGTATTCTTGGTACCCTCGGCCTTGTATATACGCTGGAAAATGACCTTCTGTACCTGTCCCATGGATTCTTTGCAATCCGGGATGCTCAGGTCAGCAAGATGGGCGCCAGCAGGGCACCCGCAATTAAGTCCCATAGTAATTCGAATTTATGAGTTTAACTAAGATGCTTGAGTTACGTTTTGAGCTTCCCTTAGCCCGCGCAACCTTCACGGTAAATATAATAGTAAAATTTGGACCATATACTATTTCTCGCAAATCTAACATACTTTTTTAGTTGCTCCTTTTAATGCCCTTATGCAAACTCTTGCTAACTCGCATCTCGATAATACCGGTCAGCATATCCGGCGCGTCGTCATGCTTTGTAGACTTGTTATTATTTTTGCGGTATGTTTTTACAGCTGCCGCAAATTTAGGCCACTTCTTTTCCCAGCCTTCAGGAAAGTAAATGTCTGAGCACACAAGAGCGGAGTTAGAGAATATGCGGACCTGTTTATTCTTTGTTTGTGTAAATGTTTCAAGAACAGAAGACATGTTATGTAGCACCTCGCGCAATATACGCTTAACGTTTCGTGCGAACTGACGACCGCCGTTATTACCTTCAATCCTTGCTCGCTTAGTTCTATTAACTGTAAGCATTCTGGCTAGCTTAGGCTCTGTTACTTCCATCGGCTCGTCAGAATAAAGGATGTCTGTTATGTACGCACCCATTGGCGTATTTACGAAACAGCCAGAGGCTAAAAAGTCAGCGCCGGTGTCCGCCGTATCTGTATAATTCCATCGTTGAGCCGAAGACAAAAACGCTTGAGGCGGGTCCGCCGGATTATATGTTTTGAACTCCTCATACATTAAGCCCTCTTTAGGCGTAGGGTCCTGCTGGTACTGGGTATCATAGGTTAGCGGGTCTACCTCTTGCAAATGATGCAGCTCTTCAACGGTATGTTTTACAGGCCACAGCGCTACCTCCTCGGTTTCTTCAACTACTATGTCCTCGCCGCTCTCATCCTGAACATGTTTAATAACGGTCTCAGTGCGTAAGGCCGGCAGGCTCAACACGGTCCAATTGTCTGGTTCCGTGTCAAGCAGATAGCCGCATAAGTCGTGCTCGTGCAGGCGCTGCATTATTATAATAATAGGTGTCTCTCTGGAGTTGGCACGTGAACGGATAGTATTCTCAAATCTGGAATTGATACGCTCTCGGACAATGTCAGACGTTGCGTCCTCTGGCTTTAGCGGGTCGTCTATGACGATTGCGCCCGGAAAGACATTGGACGCCGCGCCAATTAGAGCCAGTTTAGTCTGGGTTGCCTCGTCGAAAGAAAAGGCTTGCGATATGCGCTCAGCCATTGTCGCGTCTGCCGCGGCAGACATCTCCTGCATAGCACCAGCACCGAAACCAGTAACCTGACCTTGTGTTGATACTGCGTAGAATGAGCCTTTAGCTTTTGTTTCCCAAGACCTTGTACTGCCCTTGTTCTCGTTAAGAAGCGCAGACTGCGGAAACAACTCTTTGTAGAGCGGCAGCGTCATTATCTCTCTTATGGTTGACGAGTTGTCATTAACCAGCAAGTCTGAATATGACAGGTGCATGAACTGACACTTAGGATTAAGTGCGAAACACCAGGATACGAACATCTTAATAGCGATAAGTGTCTTGCCATATCGTGGAGGCATATTAATGATAAGGTGCTTAACGTCGCCGTCGACAACTGACTGTAAAGCCGCGAATAGTTTAGTGTGCAGGTCAGCCACAATAAGAGACGAGCCGTATTGCGCCTTAAACATAGCTCGTGAGTAGCTCTCAAGCGAGCTCTTTAGCTCTAACGCAAAAAGGTCTCTTGCAGAGACCTGTCCCTTGACTTGCGCGATAGCCGCCTGCTGTATATCTTCGATTGATTGAGTCATAACTACTTTAATAATGTCTCACGAATAATAACATAGGCCTCTCGAGATATAGGCTGGTCAGGAATAAGGCCAGGCACAGCAGATGGCACACCCGTAATAGGCGTTGCGTCAAGGCTCATAGGACCTTTGCCGAATAGCCTGTCCCAAATGCGCTCGATAGTACACGTCTCGCCAGCTCTTGCGTCCAGCATGATACGCTTAATAATAGCCTTTAGAGCGAGCGGCAACTTATCATTAGCCATTAGAGCAGTTAGCTGTGTCTCGTTGCAAGTGAGAAGGCAAGCTAGCAAATTAGCTGTATCTGTCTTGCTGAGACGGACTGATAGGTTAATGCCAAGATTATTGAGTAGTTTAGCCATCTCCGGTCTGTTAGTACCTTGGAGAGTTTGAAGCGTTAATAGCTGAGACGCCGACATCTCTTGACCAGTCTTAGTCACTACTTGTACCTCCTTAAGGTCAAGCGGGTCTGCCGGCGCCTGGTCGTCTATTGCGCTCTCGATAGCTTTACGCTCGGCCTCAGCCTCAGCCGCCGTAAGGGACTCGTCTGTATCCGTTGGGGCAAGGTCCTCTACGCGCATCCCATGCTTTGTAGCTAGCGCCTCTCGCTCCTGTTGTTTTTGTTGCTCCTCAAGGCCAGCATTACGAGCCTTGAGCTGGATACGTGCTAGTTCTTTGGCCGAGAGCTGCTCATGAATAGCCTCAGCTTGTGCCTCGCGCTTCTCTGGAGCAACGTTAGGCAGGATGTCGCTAAGCCTAGATGATATATTGTCTTTAGTCATGATATTAACCTAAATATTTTTCCGCATAGCGTTTTAATTTAGACCAATCTTGCGCATCAAATGCTTTGTCAATATCTGCGCACTCTCCGCTGGATAAACACATTTTACCAAATATGCGGTTTTTGTCCAAATAGTGCATAAAAGCGACTGACAAAATGCCTTTTATGTTTTCGTAATCGGTATTCATACATATTCCCAATATTTTGGTTTGTTTTCAGTCAGCCTATAACAAGTCTTCTGGGCTTACCGGCGGACGACTATTAGGGTCCATATAAAAGTAATAGCCCTGCTGCAGTCTTCCAGGATTCATTAGTCCTCGGCAGACATTGCGATGGTCTATCTGCAACTCATGGGCTGTATCAGCTATTGTAGCAAACACGCCGACAGCCTCGCCATTATAGTCGTACGCGTAGACACGCACTGCTCGCCCAGCGCCAAGTCTTGCCGTTGTGACACGCCTAAGATTAAGCTCTTCTGACGTAATGTAGTGACTAGTTGTAACGATTGTGCCTCTGATAACTGCTGTATTACCCCAGCTGCAGGCATGCACAGAATGAGCGCCTACGCCGAGGTCTTTAGCGCACACGCTCTTTGTAGGGTATAACTCAACTAGTCTACCGGACTCAAGGTCATAGTAACACCACGCGCCCCTGCAGCGTTTGTGAGCTCCTACTGAGCAGGTTGACTCAATAGCAGACTCTTCCTCTGTGTGTGGCGCCAAGTGCACTTCAATTTGGGGCTGAGTCCAGTTTTGAATTTTAGGTATACTGCAGAACGGTTCTTGCTCCAATACTTGGTACAAGTCTTCTATAATGTTCTTACAGCAGTATAGGCGGCGTACGATTGTATTACCGTAGATTAGCCAATACTCTCGAGGAGCATTGAGCAGAGCCGGTTCTAAAGGTGGTACATCGTCAAAAAGAGTCATGAGACCTTTGACCTTAACAAGTAGCGGCTGTTTCATAGCAATAAACTTTGTGTCTTAATTATACATGCGTATACACACAAATATAAATAATCTGACCGAAAAAACAACATTTTTTAGCGAATTTAGCAGAAAAAAGGGTTCTAAACAATATAATTGATTGATTTCCAGCCAGTTATGGATTGCTTAAACAATCAAACAATTATTGTTTTTCCCTAACTAATTGAAAACCAATAAGTTGGACTTTTTCCAAACAAACAAAACACGATTTCCTATATAGGTATATGGAATTCCTATTTTATTCATTTATATCCAAATGTTTTAATGTTATATATCAAAAAACAATTCTAAATGTTTATTTTATAGATTTTATTGTTTTATTGTTTAAGAGGACCTAATTTCCTGATTTTCAATTAGTTAGGAAAAACAAACTTTTGTTTAAGATTGTTTAGAGCTTTTTTCTAAATAGTTGATTTTCAACTAGTTACATATTTTTTATTGTTTAAGCGTAGCCCATTTCGAGAGCCGCCAGGCCGGCGGTTGTCAGACTATAAAAAGAATTGTTGCCAGTTTAGACGAAAAGCGACTT
>ULPT01048112.1_pt1 | contig 21685 bp, 24 predicted proteins | sample 1953751 | NCBI WGS metagenome assembly ULPT01 (sample SAMEA4835636, study PRJEB28245) | human gut metagenome | biome: gut microbiome; material: fecal sample | place: Denmark | collected 2008 | reverse complement strand
ACCCTCATCGTGTGGCTGCTCACCGGTCTTTGGCACGGCGCAAGCTGGAATTTCATCCTCTGGGGTCTTTATTACGGCGTGCTTATAATACTTGAAAAATTCGTATTCAGGCGCCTGCTCGAACGCACTCCGTCCGCCCTACGGCACATTCTCACGATGCTTGCCGTCGTATTCGGCTGGGTTATATTCGAGATAACCTCCCCTGCCTCGGAGCTTGAATTCGTCAAGGCGATGCTCGGCTTCGGCGGCTCGTTTGCGAATTCGTTCACGCTCAATGCGCTGCACAATTACGCTGTCACATTCATCGCGGCAATCGCAATCTCCACGGGCATCCCGCTGAAAATATGCAAGAAACTGCCCGAGAAGCGCGCGGACACCCTCTCGCTCGTAGGCGAAGCTGCGGGCATGACCGCCTGCATAGCCTGCCTTGTTGACTCGGGCTACAACCCGTTCTTATACTTCAATTTCTAAGGGGGTGCAGGTATGAAAACAAAGTTTCTCAGAATTATACTATTTTTCCTCGTGATCCTCATCATCCCTGCTTTCACCCTTTTCGGCAAAAAAGAGAGCGTCAGCTACAACGAGAATAAAACGCTTGCCGAGATGCCGAAGCTCAGCTTTGAGAGCTGGAAAAACCGCACCTTTATGGACGGGTTGAGCGACTTTTTCTCCGACCATTTCGTCTGCCGCGAGGGCTTCATCAGGCTCAAAAACACCGCCGACAAGCTGATAGGCAAGGATGAGATAAAGGGCGTTTATGAATTTAACGGCTCGCTCATACAGCTTTTCCGCAACGGAACGCCGAATATAACCGACCGAAACCTGCGCACGATCAATTCATTTGCCGAGAAAGCGGGCGAAGCTCCCGTGTATTTCGTTCCGGTCGTGACGGCGCAGGAGAAATTCAAGGCGGAGCTGCCGAAATATCTTGACCTTGACGACGAGGGCGAATACGTCGCCTACTGCAAGAGCAAGCTCAAGGGCGTTGAAACTCTCGATATCAGCGAAGCGGTGCTCGGCGAGGATTACGCCTATTACCGCACCGACCACCATTGGACATCCAACGCGGCATACGCCGCTTATCTTGCGCTCGGTAAGCCTCTGAGCTACGAGCCGAGGGAGCTTGAGCCTCAGGTGATGAGCGACAGCTTTAAGGGCACTCTTTACTCCAAAACGCTGAACGAAAGCATCAAAGCGGATGAGATCATCCGTTACGGCGGCGAAAGTCGGGCGACCCTCACCGTCGGCGGCAAGAGCAGCCCGCTTTATTGCCCTGAACGCCTTGACGAGAAGGATAAGTATTTATACTTCCTCGGCGGCAATTACGGCATATGCACCGTGACGAACGAAAAAGTTCAAGGCGGCAAGCTGCTGATGATAAAGGACAGTTACGCTAACTGCCTTGTTCCCCTGCTGGCGGAGCATTTCTCCGAGATAACGCTGATCGACACGAGATATTGCGGCCAGGGCGACATCGCCTCGCTCGACCTTGCGGGATATGACGAGATAGTCGTTCTCTTCAATGTCAGCGGCTTCTCACAGGAGCGCAGCCTTTCGCTGCTCGACATGATCAAATAATTAAATAAAGCTGCGGGCTGCTGCAAGTGACAGAAATCACAGGCAGCAGCCCGCATTTTATATCCTAAAGCCTAAAAATGCCCCGCTTCGAGGCGGGGCATCAAACGCTTATGTGTAATTGATAAAGAGTGAGAAGTGCATCACCGCCACGGACAGCAGCCCTTCGGCGAGGAACAGCTTCCAGGTGTATTTCAGCCATTTGCCGTAGGAGATATTGACAAGGCCTATGGCGATTATCATTATGCCGCTCGTGGGGTAAAGGATATTTGTGAAGCCGTCGCCCATGCAGAATGTTAGCACCACGGAATTGCCCGAGATGCCGACAAGCTGTGCAAGCGGGGCAACTATCGGCATTATGAGGAACGCCTTCGCCGTGCCCGAGCCGATGAAGAATTCGAGCACCACGACGAACGCAAAAAGCATCAGTATCGCCGCATATGGCGAGACGCCTTGGATAAGCCCGTAAACATAATTGAGGATGGTATGGACTATCATACCCTCTTTGAGGATATAGGTTATCGCAAGGATAAAGAATATCAGCGGGATCGCGGGGGCAATGGTCTTAATGCCCTTGCCGAAGCTCTTAAAGAGCTGCTTGCCCCTAAGCCCCGAGAGGTAGCCCGCGATAAGGCCGCCCGCCGTGAAGAGCACCGCCATGCCCGGCATTGAAATATAGCCGCTCATGTCGAGCAGGAAATCGACTATAATGCACACAAGCACGCCGCTCACGCACAGCACAAAGGCTTTGGTCGCCTTTTTAATATTCCCGTCGGCAAGTATCTCCAAGCCGTTATCGAGCTTATACTTCTCGCGCAGAGCCTTATCCGTCTCGTAGCAGATGGATTTCTCCGGGTGCTTCTCGATCTTCTTCGCATAGCTGATTATAAAAGTGATGAGCACGAGATAGACGAGGACGAATACGATTATCCTCAGCCACAGACCCGAGAAAACGGGAATGCCCGCGAGCTTCTGCACCGTAACGACGTTGAACGGATTAAAGGTCGCAGCTGTGAAGCCGAACGCCACGGCGATAAGGCTGATGCTCAGGCCGACGAGTGAATCCCAGCCGAGCGCCAGAGCAATCGCGGCGCAGATGGGCACAAGAGTGACGGATTCCTCAAGAATGCCCGCCGTTGAGCTGAGAAGCATACACACAAAGACCATCATGCAGAGCAGGAAATATTTTTTCTTCTCAAACTTCTTGATGATGACAGCCATTATGTATTTGAGCACTCCCCGCTCGTCGAGGATGAGGAAAGTGCCGCCTATCAGGACGATAAAGAGTATTATGGCAAGACCCGTGGTGACATTCTCGTCGCCGAAAAGGAGCACAAGCGATAGCACTATCTTCCATATCGGCATTTTATAATTGATTTTATGATATGTACCGTCGATAACCATGCCGCTGACATCGGTCGCCGTGTCATCATCGACGGATTTCACGGGCTTGATATTGACCCCCGCCGAGTCGAGCAGGGCGAGATATTCGCCGAAGCCGAGCGATTTCTCCTTATCGACCTCATATTTCGCCTCGGCATCGGGGATGGCTACTATCGTGCCGTCGGTGAGCTTATAGGTGTTCTCGGGGTAAACATAGTATTCGCCCCTCGGCATCACCTGAGTGAGCACGCCCGCAAAAGCCATTATCGCGACAAGCAGGATGCATATGCCGATTATTGATTTCTTGTTGAGCTGCAAGCCCGAGGAGGAATCGCCCTCGGTCTGCTTCTTTTGCTTAACGGCCTCAGCCATTTGCCTCGCCTCCGTCTATCAGATTGCGTTTGGTATTCACGATAAAATCCTGTATATTGGTCACAACGCCCGTGGCGCTGAGACTGCCCCTGTCCTTTAGCTTGTTGACGGCGAATTCGGAGATATCCACCACATAGAAATAGACGGGGCGCACCTTGCCGCCGACCACCTGATATGACGGGGTCATGTTGCCCGTGGCTATCGTGTGGAGCTGAGTCGCAAGGGCGATCACCGTGGTCGCTTCGCAGGTGTGCGCTCTCATGGCGTCCTGCGCCTCATAGACATTCGGTATCACATCGGGCAGAGGGCCGTCGTCCCTGATAGAGCCTGCGAGCACAAAGGGCACATTGTTGCGTACAAGAGCGCTCATAATGCCCGTGCTGATATTATTCTGCTCGATGAAATTCTTGACCGAGCCCGCCTTACGCACCAGATTTATGACATGAAGGTGATTATAGTGACCGTTGTAGGTGACTTCCTTTGTGTATATATCCTGCCCGAGGCCGGTGTGGAAAACGTCGCCCTCCATATCGTGAGTGGCAAGGGCGTTGCCCGCAAAAAGGGCGTGGCAGTAGCCGTTGTCGATAAGTGCTGCCATCGCGTCCCTTGAGTCGTGGTCAAAGGCGCAGGCGGGGCCGAGCACCCAGACTATCTTGCCGTTATCCCTGTCGTGGCGCAGGATATCATAGAGCCTGTCGTAATCCCTCGAATATGAGGTCTCCCTCGACTGCCCCGTTCTGAAAGCAAAGCTCTGATTATTCTCCTCGGCGGCGGTGAAGCCGTCCGTGTGGACAAATACTCCGCAGCTGCCGTCGTCCGTGCGGCCGACAACGACTTCATCGCCCTCACGGATATTGCGCATTTCAACAGCGTGCGGCTCGCCGTCCTTAATAACGACTGAGCAATCCATTCGGCTGCCCTTAATGAGCTTCCATTCGCCGTTTATCTTGAAATACTCGGGGTAAATGGTCGTTGCGTAGAAATTCTCGGGGATATATCCACTGCCCGCCCGCTCGGTCGTAACATCGGGGCAGGATATGAACCTCTCGGCGCTGAAATCCGGCGCCGTGTATTCAGGAAGCTTAAACATATAAATTCCTCACAAAATCAGATTCTCGTGTCAAGGATATCAACATATTTCTCACGGAATTCGCCGAAAGTGTCGTTATCAATGCTGTCACGGATGCGCTGCATAAGAGTATTATAGAAATAAAGATTATGGATAACGCAAAGCCGCATTGCGAGCACCTCTTTCGCCTTGAAAAGGTGGCGGATATACGCCTTGGAGAAGCGGCGGCAGGTAGGGCAGTCGCACTCCGGGTCGATGGGCAGCGGATCGCGCTCATATTTGCGGTTGTTGAGATTGATTATCCCCTTTTGGGTGAAAAGATGACCGTGGCGGGCATTGCGGCTGGGCATGACGCAGTCAAAGAGGTCAACGCCCCTGTAGACCGCCTCGATTATGTTGCCGGGGGTACCGACGCCCATCAGGTAGCGTATCTTATCGGCGGGCGCATAAGGCTCGACGGCCGAGATGATGCGATACATATCCTCCTTCGGCTCGCCGACGGCAAGGCCGCCTATGGCATAGCCGTCAAGGTCGAGCGCCGCAATCTGCTTCATATTCTCAATACGCAGCTCGTCAAAGGTGCAGCCCTGATTGATGCCGAAAAGGAGCTGGTGTGGGTTCACCGTACCGGGCAGAGAATTGAGCCGCTGCATCTCCGCCTTACAGCGTTCGAGCCAGCGAACCGTTCTCTCGCACGATTTTTTTGCATATTCATATTTGGCGGGGTTCTCGACGCATTCGTCAAAGGCCATCGCAATGGTGGAGCCGAGATTGGACTGGATCCTCATGCTCTCCTCGGGGCCCATGAAGATATGCCTGCCGTCCACATGGGACTGGAAGTAAACGCCCTCCTCCTTGATCTTCCTGAGCGAGGCGAGCGAAAAGACCTGAAATCCGCCGCTGTCGGTCAATATCGGGCCGCTCCAGCCGGAGAATTTGTGAAGCCCGCCCATCTCCCTGACCAGCTCGTCGCCGGGGCGCACATGGAGGTGATAGGTGTTTGAGAGCATGACCTGGCAGCCTATCTGCTCAAGGTCAACGGCGGAAAGCCCGCCCTTTATTGCGGCGCAGGTGGCGACATTCATAAACGCCGGTGTCTGCACCGTGCCGTGGACGGTGTGAAACTCGCCCCGCCTTGCATTTCCTTCTTTTTTTATCAGCTTATACATATGATAACTCCGAAAATTATACTATCAGCATGGCGTCGCCGAAGGAGAAGAACCTGTATTTTTCTTTCACGGCGACTTCGTATGCGTGCATGGTGTGGTCGTAGCCCGCAAAGGCGCTCACGAGCATTATAAGAGTGCTCTCGGGCAGGTGGAAGTTGGTGATAAGGCAATCGATGCACTTAAACTCATATCCGGGGTAGATGAAGATATCCGTCCAGCCGTCGTCCTCGCATATGCAGCCTCGGAAAGTCGCCACGGATTCAAGGGTGCGGCAGCAGGTGGTGCCGACGGCGAATACCCTGCCTCCGCCCGCTTTTGTCTCGTTGATTATCGCAGCGGTCTCGGCGGGCAGATGATAATGCTCCGAGTGCATATGATGCTCCTCGATGTTATCCGCCTTGACGGGGCGGAAGGTGCCGAGGCCGACATGGAGCGTGACGAAACCAATCCTGACGCCCTTTTCTTTGATCTTTTCAAGCAGCTCGGGGGTGAAATGCAGACCCGCCGTGGGCGCTGCGGCGCTGCCCTGCTCCTTGGCGTAGACGGTCTGGTATCTGTCCTTATCCTCGAGTCTCTCGGTGATATAATGCGGCAGGGGCATCTCGCCTATCTTATCAATGACCTCAAAGAAATTGCCCTCAAAGCCGAATTTCGCCACTCTGTTGCCGTCGGGCAGCACTTCGATTATCTCGGCGGTCAACGAGCCGTCGCCGAACGTGAATCGGTGACCCTCTTTCGCCTTTTTACCGGGGCCGGTTATGACCTCCCAGGTGTCGGCGGAGCGCTGAGTTAGCAGCAGAAACTCCACCACCGCGCCGGTGTCGACCCTCGTGCCGTACATCCTTGCGGGCAACACCTTGGTGTTGTTGAGTATCAGGCAGTCGCCGGGCTTCAGGTAATCCGTCACGCCGCGGAATATCTTATGCTCCAGCTCGCCCGTCGCCTTGTGCATGACCAGCATACGTGAGCTGTCCCTCGGCTCAATAGGCGTCTGAGCGATAAGCTCCTTGGGCAGATTGTAAAAAAATTCGCTTCTTTTCATTAGAAAACCTCGAAAATATTAAGAATATATTTGACTAATAAATCAATGTGTGATATCATCATAATATTATCACAAAGTTTTGTCAAGGCAATATTGCCAAATAATTATAGGCACTTCTGAAAGGGGTCAAGAATTATGAAAAAGTACAGAGTCGGCATAGTCGGAGCAACGGGAATGGTCGGTCAGCGCTTCGCCACCCTGCTTGAGAATCACCCGTGGTTTGAGGTAGTCGCCCTTGCGGCAAGCCCCCGCTCGGCCGGCAAGACATATAAAGAAGCAGTCGGCGCAAAATGGTGCATGGCTGCGCCCATCCCCGCAAACATGGCCGACATCGTTGTAATGGACGCCGCAAAGGATATCGACAAAATGGCGGCGGCAGTCGATTTCGTTTTCTGCGCCGTTGATATGAAGAAGGATGAGATAAAGGCTCTCGAGGAGGCATATGCCAAGGCGGAGTGCCCCGTTATCTCCAACAACAGCGCCAACCGCCACACCCCCGATGTGCCGATGATAGTGCCAGAGCTGAACCCCGAGCATTCCGCTGTCATAGCCGCTCAGAGGAAGCGCCTCGGCACAAAGAGAGGCTTCATCGCCGTCAAATCCAACTGCTCGCTTCAGAGCTATGTGCCCGCTCTTTTCCCGCTGGATAAGGCAGGCTACAAGGTCAAGGACGTGCTCGTATGCACCTATCAGGCGATCTCCGGCGCAGGCAAGACCTTTGAGACCTGGCCCGAGATGGTCGACAACGTGATCCCCTACATCGGCGGTGAGGAGGAGAAATCCGAAATTGAGCCGCTCAAAATTTGGGGCAAAGTCGAAGGCGACAGGATCGTTGAAGCAACCAGCCCGAATTTCACCGCTCAGTGCCTCAGAGTCGCAGCCTCCGACGGTCACATGGCGGCGGTATTCGTAAGATTTGAGAATAAGCCCACAATAGATGAAATGAAAAAGATCTGGAAGGAATTCAAGGGCTACCCGCAGCAGGTGGGTCTCCCCTCGGCTCCCAAGCAGTTCCTAAACTACTTTGAGGAGGATAACCTCCCCCAGACGAAGCTCCAGAGAAACCTCGAGAACGGCATGGCCGTCTCGATCGGCAGGCTCAGAGAGGATACTCAGTATGACTACAAATTCGTCTGCCTCTCTCACAACACCCTCAGGGGCGCTGCGGGCGGCGCCGTCCTTATGGCGGAGCAGCTCTGCGAGCAGGGTTACATTGAGTCAAAATTCTGATAAATCATACCGAAAGGATAATGCAGCATGAAACCCGTACTTTTTACCGGCGCAGGCGTCGCCATCATCACACCGTTTAACGAGGATCAGAGCGTTAACTACGACCGTTTCGCTCAGCTTGTCGAGGATCAGGTCAAAAACGGCACGGACGCCATCGTAGTCTGCGGGACTACGGGCGAGGCAAAGACCCTCTCCACCGAGGAGCATATCAACGTCATCAAGCTCTGCGTTGAAGTCGCAAACCACCGTGTGCCCGTCATTGCGGGCGCAGGCAGCAACGACACCCACTACGCGGTAAAGCTCTCTAACGAAGCGGAGAAATGCGGCGTTGACGCCCTGCTCTCGGTCACTCCGTATTATAACAAGACCTCTCAGAGGGGCCTCATAGCTCATTACAATTATATCGCCGACAGAGTCAGCGCACCTATGATACTCTATAACGTGCCGTCAAGGACGGGCGTTAACATCAAACCCGAAACCTATGCCGAGCTTGCAAAGCACCCGAGGATAATCGCCACCAAAGAGGCAAACGGAAATATCTCCGAGATAGCTCAGACCGCCGCCCTCTGCGGCGACGAGCTGACCATTTACTCAGGAAACGACGACCAGGCGACCGCAATCATGTCCCTCGGCGGCAAGGGCGTTATCTCCGTGCTCTCAAACGTAGTGCCCGGCGTAGCGCACGACATCGTTCAGAAATATCTCGACGGCGACTACATCGGCAGCCGTGAGCTTCAGCTCAAGTATCTTGACCTTTGCAACGCCCTCTTCATGGATGTCAACCCCATCCCCGTCAAAGAGGCCATGAACCTCATGGGTATGGACGTCGGCGAATGCAGGCTTCCGCTTGTCGGCCTAACCGACGAAGCGAGAGAGAAGCTCAAGGCTACCCTCAAGAAGCACGGTCTCGTCTGATCACACAACAACCGAGGTAATCTAAAATGACAGGAATTTTACTGAGCGGCTGCAACGGCAAGATGGGCAAGGTCATCACCGCGGCGGCTGCGAACACCGACGACATTGAGATAGTCGGCGGCATAGACCTCAACACCGAGGCAGGCGCAGGCTACCCGGTATTCGCCTCCCCTACCGAGGTCACACCCGAGGTGCTTGCCCGCACCGATGTGATAATTGATTTCTCCAATCCCTCGGCATTCGCCGGTCTTATTGAATTTGCGGTCAAGGCGGCAAAGCCCGCAGTCTTTGCGACCACGGGTCTGAATGAAGCTCAGCTCACGCTGCTTCACCACGCCGCCGACAAGATACCCGTATTCTTTGCGGCGAATATGTCGCTCGGCGTCAGCCTGATAAGCGAGCTTGCCCAAAAGGCCGCCAAGGTGCTCGGCGACGACTTCGATATCGAGATAGTCGAGATGCACCACAATCAGAAGGTGGACGCCCCCAGCGGCACGGCGCTGATGCTTGCCGACTCTATCAAAGAGGCTCTCGGCGAGGATATGCACTATGAATACGACCGCCATGCCAAGCGCGAGAAACGCGGTAAAAACGAGATAGGCATCCACTCCGTCAGGGGCGGCACGATAACCGGCGAGCACGAGATAATCTTCGCAGGTCACGACGAAATAATCAAAATATCCCACAGCGCCCGCAGCAAGGAGCTGTTTGCGACCGGTGCGATAAACGCCGCACGCTTCCTTTGCGGCAAGCCTGCGGGGCTTTACGGGATGAAAGAACTTATCGGTTGAGTTGTTAAAGCAGGAGGCATTGCAATGGGTCTTGTTGAAAATATTTATGTCACGGAGGACGTAACACTCTTCTCGCTCTGCGACGCTCCGGCGGATGTCGCCCACATGGCTGAGGTATTCGCAATGATAGCAAAATCGGGGATCGACGTCGATATGATATCACAGCTCCCGATAAGCGGCAGCTGCTCGGGATTCTCATTCACCGTCAGCGACGACGACTTCATCTCGGTGCTTTCGATAGCCTCCGAGCTTCGCAGCAGAAACCCCAAGACCAAGATAAGCGTCAGCAGCGGCAACTGCAAGCTGACCGTCAGCGGCGAGGCGATGAGGGGCACTCCCGGAGTCTCCGCCCGTGTATTCAAGGCGGCGGCAAGCGTCGGCGCGGATGTGCGCATGATAACGACCTCAGAGATCGAGATCGCACTGCTCGTTGTCAAATCCGACGTTGACACCGTTATCGACGCAATCAACAAAGAATTTGTCGAATGATCATATAAAGCAACTCTCCCCCGGCTTCGTCCGAGGGAGAGTTTTTGTTTGTGGTATCTTTTAATCTGCTTTCTCATCAAAAAGGCTGAAGCGCTGCCTAATCACGCATTTCCGATTTTTTTGCGGGATGCCGAGGACGTCGTCCCCTACAATGTGAGATAAAAATTTGTGCCTGCCCTTGCCTCCCTCTGACGGGGGAGCCGACATAACTGCAAGACGGATCGTGAGTTTTCCGAACCTTTCTCACCCTCTTTTTCTCGTCAGGCAAGCGCCGACAAGCGAAGCGACAAAGACAAACGGAGCGAGTCTCACAAAGGCAAATTCAAACGCATGGAAAGCCGCGCCGAAAACCGCGGTTTCGGGGTCGGCATAATTCCAGCCGAGATACGGGCTTTTGAGCGCAGCCAACGCCGCAAAGCCGACAACAGTAACGACAGATAATATCAGAAAAAACAGGTGAAGCGCTTTCCTGCGTGCGAGCTTCCTGCGGGCAAGCTGCAAATTGATGACCTCCAGCTTCTCCGAGACTGCTTTAAGGTCGTCGGGCTTCGCTTCGGGCGCATTCTCGCCGAGCAGAGTGCTCACGGGCGTTTCAAGCGCCTCAGATATCGAGATGAGCATATCGGCGTCGGGCACCGACAGCCCCTGCTCCCACTTTGAGATCGTTTGCCGCACCACATTCAGCTTGACGGCAAGCTCCTCTTGAGAAAGGCCTTTTGATTTGCGGATCGTTTTGATGTTTTCACTTAACATTCGGGCAACCTCCTTTTTGGGTGACCGTCGATGATCGCAGTCACTCAGCCGTACCGATATTATACGGTCGGCAGTCCGTTGCCGCAAGCAACGCATATTAACATTTGCAATTGTATCACAAAACGCCCGAAAAATCAGCGGATCTTTCGAGCGTTTTAATATTATTCGGCTATGTGGGAGAAGAAAAAGTCCTTCTTATCCTCCTTGATCACTCGCAGAGGCTTTATCTGATTAAGGTTGGCGCCTCTCTTCTTGAGAGCCTCTCGCTGCTCCTCATAAGTTCCCTGGCGCAGGAAGTGCATCTCGGTGTCGCCGAGAGTGCCGGTATTCTTTGCGTCGGAGATAAAGAGGTTGGAGTCGCTCAGATACTTGTCAAACGCCTTTGCCATCGCCTCGCACTTGTCGCTTGAGACAGGCTCGCCCGGCTCGACAAAGAGCACATAGTGACCGGGACTGGTGGAGAGGTCGGCGTAGATACTGTGACCCGTCACATTGATGCCGAATTCCTCCGCCATCTTGGCGACCGACCAGTCAAGCATCTGCTGGCTCGTCTTTTCGCCTGCGATATTGACCACCTGGTTGAGGCGGTACATAAATGTGACCGTCGGGCTTTCATAATAATATCCGGTGCAGCGCACGACATCCTCAATGCGGTATCTGTAAAGGCCGCTGAGGTTGGTGACTATCACTTCATAGTCCTTGCCCGGCTCAAGCTGATTCATCGTCAGCGGGCGGGTGCCCTCGGGGGCATCAACGGGCAGGAATTCAAAGAAGCCGTTTTGCGGGAGCATCACGCAGTCGTCGGTGTCGAGCGAAAGCGGGACTGCCATGAGCGCTTCGGACGCGCCGTAACCGAGATTATGCATCGGCAGGTCGCCCGTGTAGCGGCGCAGCCTCTTTGAATAAATCGAGAGCGAGCTTGCGCCCATGCCGAACGCCCAGCCGAGCTTCGGCCAAATTCTCGGAGCTATCGGGGTGTCAAAGCCCTTCTCAAACTCCCTGCGAAGCTCTGCGGCTCTCTTGGGGTTGGGCTTCATGCGCTTCTCAAGCTTCGCACGCAGCTCGGGAGGCAGCTCGATGCTCGGGTCGATCTTCCCCTTCTCGATATCGTCGACGAACATCTCCCAATTCTCCTCAAGATAGCGGAACATCGTCTCGAGCACGGTAACGATTATCGTGCTAAGGTAGCTGACGTTCCTGTTCTCAAGGCCGTAGCGCATCTTGAGATAATGCATATTCATCTTTGAGGGGTCTTTGGGGAAGAGCACCTCTTTCGGCGAGGTCGAGATATAGGGCACGATGGGCTTAAGATACATCAGCGGAATGCCCGAGAGGCAGCTTACGGTCTTGCCGCAGGGGAGCTTGTGGCTCGTTATCTCGATAGTGAGCAGCCCCTTCTGCGGCGGGAGCTTTTTGCCCTTTGAGCGGAAATATTTGACGGCGCAGCCGACGGGCGCGCTGAAGCTGAAGCACTGGCAGTTCCAGAGCTGACGGGCGGACTGCGGGATATATTTCGGCTTGCCCACGCTGCCCGAGGACTCTGCGTATCTGCCGATATGCCAGGTGGTTATCAAATTCTTCTCACCCTGAACCATGCGGTCGATATAATCCGCATAGTCGTCATAGGTCGAGAGCGGGACTATATCCTGATAGTCCTTGACGCTTTTGACATCCTTGAAGTTGCACTTCTTGCCGTATTCGGTGTTTTTGTTGGTACGCATGAGCTTCTTGAGATTATGCTCCTGCGTTTTAACGCCGTGCTTTGCATAGATCTCCAGCTTCTTATGCTCGATCAAGCCGAGCATACCTCCGAAGCCCGAAACCATGCTGCGAAAGAAATCTGCCATGGGTCATCCCTCCGTTGTTTTACGTTTTTGTCTGTATGTCCAAAATTTGTTGATAAAGAAATTCAGCGGTGTCGTGATGCAGAGATTGATAACGGGAGCGACATACTCCGCGAGCTTGCGGGCGCTTATCTCGAGGCCCGACTGAGCGAGTGCCGCGCTCGCAGGCTCCATGCCCTTGGGCAGCCCCGCAATATCGAGCCAGAACTTCAGCAGCAGACTGGTGAGCAGCAGGCCGGTGAAAAAATTCGTGGCGAACACCTTAAACAGCACCCTCCACCACACTCGCTTCTCCTTGGAGCCGTCCTCTTTAAAGACGAGCCTGCCGTTGAGCAGGAACGAGCTGATAACGCTCAGCACGAAGCCCACGGCGTTGGAGACGATGTAGTGAACTCCAAGCCAGACGAGCAGCGAATAGCTGAGGTAATAGACGAGGGCGTTCAGGTAGCCTATTCCGAGGAATTTAAGGAATTGCTTTGCGCCGTCGCTCTTGTTATTCATTATCTTGCTTCACCCTTATCCAATATGAATGCCGAAATAGGCAAGAATGCCTGCGATGCTGTCTTTGATGTGGAAATAATATCTGACATTATCCTTGCGGTCGTAGCAGCCGGTGGCGTACTTGACCTGGATGTCGTAAAGCTCCTGCATTATCTTGAAGCTGTTCTCGGTGCGGAGAGCCTCGCCCCACTTGCGCTCTATCTCCTCGACGGAGTCGTTGTCGATATCAACTCTGAGGTCGGTATCGCTGCCGGCGGTGTTGACTATGAACCAGTCGGTCGCCCATGAGGCGTAGCCCTTGTAGCTCCAAGTGGTCCAGCCGTAGTTAAGGCGGTTGTATTCGCCGAGCACGAAGCTCCACGGCGCTCTGCTGCCGGGCTTGAATTCGCCCATGAAGAACGGCACATTATAATGCAGCGTGTTGATCATGCTGAATTCGGCAAGGTAGACAAGCGGGCTGTCTATATAGTTATGGAGCGAATATGCGACGTTATCCCAGCCGTAGTAGTTGGGGTTTGGCACGCAGCCGGGGGTCCAAGTGCAGCACATGATGATGGAGTGGTCAAGGTCGACTCGGCGCACTGCGTCATAAAGCTCGTCATATGCCTGCCAGAGCTTCAGGTGCTTTGCGGGCACCCAGTCGCACATCGGCTCATTCATAAGGTCATAGGCCGCCACGACGGGATTGTGTCTGAAATGCTTTGCGACCTCTACCCAGAGATTGCAGGTTAGGTAGCGGTATCTGTCGCCCTCGGGCGTATCGTCGAAGTAATGGCCGTCGCCGCTGAGACCGCTGTGATCCTTATTGCTCTGTCTGCCGACGGCGCCGTGAAGGTCGATTATGACATAGATGCCTCTCTTGCCCGCCTGCTCGACTATCCAGTCAAGGCGCGAGAAATCGAGCTGACCGTCGGCGGTGCGCTTCCATGTGCCGTTATCGTCGGACTGCAAATTCCTGTACCAGAAAGGAACTCTGATGCAGTTGAAGCCCATATTTGCGATTATATCCATATCGTATTCGGTGAACCAGTTATCCTCATAGAGGGAGATAAGCCTCTCGGCCTCCTCGGCGCCGAAACGGTTTGTGAGGGTCGTAAGGATGTCATACTGCCCATCGGAGTTGCGGGTGGGGCAGATCCATTCCTCCTGGATCAGCCAGCCGCCGACATTGGTGCCTCTGAAAACGACCTCTTCGCCGCGCTGATTAAAGAATTTCTCACCCTTGATGGTGATGAAATCCTCATCGGTTATCGGGGCTCTGGGGTACACCGTCGAATCGCCGTTTGTAACGGCAGCGTCAGACAAAGCAGCGCCGTTATCCGCAAAAACATTGAAAATGCCGCAGGATACGATTATGGCTGCGATGAGGGAAAGGGAAACGATAGCGGAAAGGATTTTCTTATTCATGACTTCCTCCGTATGTTGATGTTTAGACATATTATTTTATCACAAAAGTAAGACACATTTCAATAGATATATACGGTAATCTGTCGGAATTTGCACAATATTGCAGCCGTAAACAACACCTCCGCAATAAAAAGGCAAAGAAAAAAGCAGCCCCTGAAGGCTGCCTTTGGTGAACCACAAGCATTAAAATCCGAACTCTCGCCCTCGGGTGGATCGTCGGCGAAGTCGGCGCAGAAATCAATATAGGAGATCTGCTTGCCGTTTTTTACGTTAAAAAAGATAAAAACTTTATCGTCATAGAGGTAAACGGCATTGACGAGCACATCAATGATACGGCGGCGAAAGTCGAGGTCAAGGGGGTCGCCGTTGCAAAACGACTTGAGCCACGCGGTAACCTGCTCCACGGTCAGACGGGCGGCGGCACAGATACGGAGCTTAGAGAGCTCGTCCTCAAGCTCGGCGATCTGAGCGTCGAGCTGCTCAGCCTTTTTGTTGATGCTCTCGACCAGCCTCGGCGAGGCGGCATTAATAAGAGAGTCGGCGAGCTTATCCATCTCCCGCCCTGCGGCGGCAAGCTGGCGCTCGAGGTCGGCGACGGCATCGGCCGAAAAATCCTTGTTATAAGCCGCGACGACCCGCTCGGCTATTAAGGCGATACGCTCGGGGTCAAGCACATATTTGAGAGTCTGCTCTACAACGTACCACTCGATAAAGCCCTTGTCCTCTCGCTTTTTGGGGCAGGCCTTAACTCCGCCGTTTTTTTTGCGATTTGCGCAAGTGTAATAATAATAGACCGCTCCCGTTTTGCCTCTTCCGGAGTCGCCGATCATCGGCGAGCCGCACAGGCCGCAAAAGAGCTTGCCGGTCAAAATGTAATCGACCTCGCCCTTGCCTTTAGCGGGCGCTCGGCGGTTTTGCTCCGCGCGGAGGGCGCAGCGGTCAAAAAGATCCTTGTCGACTATGGCGGGGCAGCCGCCCTCTATCTCGACCTCGCCGTTGTAGTGATATATTCCGATATATTTCTTATTTTTAAAAATGCGAGCCAAAGAAACGACGGAAAAGTCGCGCCCCGTCGCAGTTTTGCAGCCTTTTGCATTGAGAGCGTCGGCGATCGCCTTTTTTCCGACACCTGCGGCGTATTGCTCAAAGATAAATTTGACGTTTTTCGCAGCAGGCTCATCTATCACGAGCCGCCCGTCCCGGAGCTTATAGCCATAAGGCACAGTGCCGCCGGTGCTCAAGCCCTTGAGGGCGCTCTCGTGCATGCCTCTCTTGACGTTTTGAGAGAGCTGGCGGGAGTATGTCTCCGCCATAGCCTCGAGGACGGCCTCCAAGATAATGGACTCGTCGCCGTCGCCGATGCCCTCGGTTACAGAGAGGACTTTAACGCCTGATTTTTTTAATTTTGTTTTATAGATCGCCGAGTCATAGCGATTCCGGGCAAAGCGGTCGAGTTTCCACACCAGCACATATTTAAACTGCTTTTTTTCAGCGTCCGAGATCATCTGTTGAAATTGCGGGCGGCGGTCAGACGTGCCGCTGATAGCTCGGTCGATATACTCGCCGACTACGCGGTAGTCATGCTGCTCGGCGTACTGGTAGCAGTAGCGCAGCTGGCCCTCTATGCTCTGCTCCGTCTGCTTGTCGGAGGAGTAGCGGGCATATATGACGACGTTATCCATGATAATATCACCTATGACAAGCCCCGGAGCTTATCCGGGGCGAATTTATTACGGATGGCAGTTGCCGCAAGGCGAATAACCCTGACCGATGAGATCGTCACGGCTGCCGGTGTAGCTGCCTTTATTCTCGGCCTTGATTTTGGAGCAGGACGAGCAGCTCGGCAGGTGGAATTTCATCGTGCTTTTATTTAACACATATGTATTCTGAGCGGAGGGCGCTGCGGTTTTCTTTTCGGTCGCTTTTTCGGTTTTCTTTTCAGCGACTTTTTCTGTTTTTTTCTCATTTTTTGACTCGGTCAGCTTTTCCGTCAGCTTTTCGGTCGTTTCGGCGGCCTCGGCGGTGGTCTCGTGCGGGCTGAGGGCGGCGACAGCCTCAATGATGCTCGTTTTTGACTCCGGCTCGGCCTCGGTAGTGGTCTCGGCGGCGGTGGTGGTTGTGGTCGGCTCGTCATCGGAGTCGGTGCAAGCGGCTATTCCGCCGATAAGTATAAAGATAAGGATGCCGACGGTAAGGATCAGGCGCCAAGGCAGCACGGATTTAGAGCCCTTATCTGATTTTTTGCCGCCTCCGCTCGATTTAGAGTAAGACAGCCCCGTTCCGGGGATGCCGACGGTCGAGGTTTTGCGGCCGCTGCTGTTAACAGAGTAGCGCGCGCCGGTGGTGCCGGCGGAGACGCCCGCCGATTTTTTGCCGAGGTTTAATTTGACCCCCGGCAGAATCTTGATGCTTTTGCGAAATCTCAAACCCATTTAAATTAACTCCTTTATGTTCTCGCCATAAGGCGATTAGTGCAAAATACTCGTAAATCCTACAGCCCGGCCGATGATCCTGATGCGGTTTATCTCCTCGCCGACAAAGGCAAGAGGCGGATAAGCGGGGTTCTCCGCCTGAAGGACGATGCTGCTATCTGTTATATAGATCCTTTTAAGGAGCTTATCACAACCGTCGACAAGGACGGCAGCAATCTGCCCATTTTCGACCACAGGCTGCTGCTTGATATAGACGATATCGCCGTCTTTAATCCTTGCTCCTATCATGCTGTCGCCTTCGGCGAGCAGAGTAAAGTCACAATTGATATGAGCCGGTGCCTCGTCAAAACCATCGAAATTCTCTTCGGACATGATAGGCTCGCCGCAGGAAATAACGCCCAAGCGAGGGACGCGCACCGTCTCAGGCAAGGGCAACAAGCCAAGGCTCGCAAGATCAAGAGAGCCGCGCAGCTCGTCACGGCTGACGAGATCGTCCATGTTTACGTTAAAAAAATCGGCAATCGCTTCGGCGGTCTCAAGATCAGGAGACCTGCGACCGTTTTCGTACATACTTATAGCAGACTTGGACATGCTCAACGCTTTCGCGAGCTGCTCTTGCGTCATGCTTTTTGCAAGCCTCAAATTTCTGAAATTTTTGGAGAACATAATTTTACCACTCCTTTGTCCTTAATAATATTATAATCATTATTTTCAATTTGTCAACACAAAATGTGAACAATTTTCAAAAAAAATCACAAAATGTGTTGACAAATTCAAAAAAACGAGTATAATAAAAGTACACAGAATGTGAACACCGAAAGGAGATGACTTAAATGACAACTGGTGACAAGCTCATAGAGCTTCGCGGCAATCGTCGACCCGAGATCGTCTGTGCCGCGTGTGGCATAAGTAACGCGGCTCTTTGTATGTATGAAAAAAATAAGAGAATACCGCGCGACGAGATCAAGGTGAAGTTGGCGAGATACTACGGTACGACGGTCGGAGAACTTTTTTTTAACGAAAAAGTACACGAAATGTGAACAAGCGGAGGAAACGATGAAACGAACGATTAAATGCGGGCTCGACACCTGCAATTTTAACATCGGCGGTAAATGCCGTAGCAACATCGTCGAGATTGTCGACGGAATCTGCACCTCGTACAGCAACGGCGGGAACAGGGTCGTTTTTTGCAGCCGCTACAGCTGCGGCAACAATAAAGACGGCTTTTGCACTGCTGACAACATCGCCTTTGTCTGGGGCGAGGGCTGCACAGCCTACACAGAGAGGAGCGACGATGCATGACGGAGCAGATCGGCGTATTCGCCCGCCGCACAACTTCGGGCGAGTTTTTACCGGCGCAGCCCATCATGCGAGAGGTGCCGGAGGAGCGAGAGCAAGCCGCCGTCGACTATATCGACGAGCAGCTTGCGAAGATCTTTATTGATTTTATGCGGCCGTATGTGGCCGAAATGAAAAGGCAGAGCAGGAGGTCAAAAAAATGAGCACATCTGACACCATCCGCACCATCATCGAGATGCTGCTTGTGCTGGCTGCGATATTTATGATGATTTTTGAGCCGCACATAGCGGCATGGGAGCAGCGGGCGGTCCGCAAGGCGCTCGTCTGGGCTCTGGATAATATCCCCGCCTTTAAATCATGGCTCTATGGCGAGCCGACCGTCTCGGAGCAGATAGCCGCCGAGTATAAGCCGCGCATAGAGATCCGCCACGACTGGCGAGGCAGGTCATGACCTGCGCAAGATGCGGCGCGGAGACTAACTGTATCATCCACTGCGAGCAGGAGCTGATCTGTGAGGCATGCTGTCGGCGCTGCCACTTTTACGACGATAGCCTTAGCTTTTTATATTGCCGACGCCCGGTGGCGGTAGAGCAATTAAGGCAAAGGCTCTCCCCCGGCTTATGGTATGTTGTGCGGCAGGACGGCAGCCCCGCCGTCGTTAAGGCGGCAGAAAAGCCGCTCGAAGTCTGGCCGACGGTACAACACATGGTCCCAGACGCAACCGCCAAGAGCTATATGCTTAACACGGTGCAGGAGCTTAAAAGCGAGGGCGTGACCTGCTGGCTCTATCAATATAGAGGCCTTGCCGTCGGCTTTAATAAGGCGGCGGCGCTCCTGCTCCGCGATTTAATTAACAAGGAGGCGTCAACATGACGATTGACCTGCTTGTCAGGGTCAATAAAATCCATGACAGCGACGATATCCTCGGCATAAAGGAGCAGATCGCCGCAGCAGTCGGCGAGGACTGCTCTTTTGTCGAGGTAAAAGAGCCGTATAACAAGCAGCTGACATTTCACAGCCGCGAGATCGGGGGCGGCCGCCCCGTGTCTCAGATAATCAAAGAGCTGGAGGGCATGACCATCGGAGAGCTCCGAGCGGTCACGGACGCCATCATCCAGCTCAGCAAAACGGCCCCTATTTAATCAATCAGCCGCCGCCGAGGGATCCCACTATTTAATTAACGCCCATTAATTAAAGCAACGGTTATCAACTCCCCCAAAGCGGCGGCATAAAGGAGGAAATCAAAAATGGCAGAACTTAGAGAGCTTATTAATAAGCAGCGAGACGGCAGTAAGAAAAATCATGTGTATTGGGTCGGCGAGCAAATCCTTGACATCTGCGCCGATCACCCGCACTATGCGGAGGTCGTCAAGCAGGATCTCAACGGCGGCGCGAAAATCGCCGACGTCGAGAAAAAAATCGCTGCTTTTGCAAAAGCAAACGGCGGGTGTACCCCGCCGAAAGAGGCAGAGAGGATAATCTTTGAATTTTTCGGGCTTGAAAAAGTCTCGAGCGAAAAAGAGGGAGTGATTGACCTTGCCGACTTCCTTTGATTTTAATTTGCTGCCCGAAAAAGCGCCCGAAGAAGTGTGCAATTTTATATTTATGCAAAAAGAATTACCCTATGAAATGCCGTTTCGGCGAGTCTCTGTACCGACTGAAATCGGACTTGACTTTGAAATCCACACGCCGTATGACGAGGAGATTTTTGCGGAGAAAAGCAAAAAAAGAACATGGGCGGCGGAGTGCATCTGCCCCCACTGCACGGACAGGCTCTATTTTAAATGGGGCTCCGGCAAAAACTGGCCGTATATGTGGGTCAGACAGTACAAGGGCGGCGGCATTGATGAGGATTTGACTGCACCAACGTCCAAGCTTGTCAAGATAGAGTCGGGCGATGAGATAACCTGCCCCCACTGCGGAGAGAAATCCATATTAATGCACGCGAGCAAATACGGCTCCGGCATCTACAGCACCGGCTTGCATGAGTATCAGTGCTGCGTCCAGAGCGTCGAGCTTATCGACGGCAAATATACGGCACTCGTTTCGTGGCTTGCCAGCCGCGCATGCGACAAGCACGGTAACACGAGCGACAGCGTGCGCCCCGTCGAGGCGATAGTCGTGCTCGAGGGCGGCAAGCTGCAACGATATATACACGAGGTCAAGAGCGGCTTTGCAGGGCGAACCGAAATCCCGCTGCGCGACTGGGAAAAAGTCAAAGGCGCGCGCGACTATCTGCAGGTCAAATATAACACCTATGACGGACGGTGCGGCATGGCGGTCGGCGGCTATGTCCTCGCCAACGCCGCGGCCGTCGGAAAGGGAACGACAGGCGAAAAGACTGGTTTGCTTGAATACATAAGAGCGGGCGGCGGAAACCCGGCGCTCTATTTAATCGAGTGGAAAAAGCATAAAAACCTCGAGAACCTGATGAAATCAAGCGCCCGGAGGTTTGTCGTCGGAGAAATCATCAAGGCGGTCAAACACCGATATCAATACGGCGCACTGCCGGTCAATAGAGTGACATGGCCGAGCGTCAACTGGAATGAGAAAAAGCCGCATGAAATGCTCGGAGTAACCAAGGCAGAGCTCAAAAGCATAGTCGAAAACCACCGCGAAAATGAACTTGAAATAATCCAAAAGGCAAAGAGAGCCGGGATCGAGCTTGAAGCTGTTGAAAGATATCTCGAAAAGCTGACCCCGAGAGCAGCCGGAAAGATGATTGAGATAGCTGAGGCGATGGGGCTCAAAGAGATGCGCGAAGTCGATAAATATATAAGCAAGCAGTGTCACCCCGTGGCGGCGCTTGATATGCTTTTGGATTATTGGGACTGGATCGACGTCGAGCATGCCGAGCACGGGCGGAAATACCCAAGGGATCTCCGCACGGCTCACGACGCCGAAAAGATTAACCATGTAAACGGCGGCAAGGATTACAAACGCGAGAAATTTGCAGGGATCAAAAGCAAGTATCAGGCGCTCGAGTGGAGCTTCGGCGACTACTGCATAGTTTTGCCAAATGACAACGGCGATCTTATCGCCGAAGGCAAGACGCTGAATCACTGCGTCGGCAGATATGCCGACGGGCATATAGAGGAGCGCACGGTCGTGTTTTTTATCAGACACAAACGCAGACCGGAGCGCAGCTGGTATACGATGGATTATGATTTTTGCAAAAAAACGCCCACGAGAAACCAGCTGCATGGCTACGGCAACGAGTACGTGACCAAGGACGGTCACTACAAAAGATTAAAAATCCCGGATAAAGTCATGGCCTTCGTCGACCAATGGGAAAGAGAGATCCTCTTCCCGTTTTTCGGGCGGCAGATCAAAAAAGCATCATAAGGAGGAAAAATGGAACAGTTAACGGCTTTTGAATCAGAGATGACGGCGCAGAAGAGAGAGGCGGTCGAG
>ULPT01045291.1_pt1 | contig 21799 bp, 15 predicted proteins | sample 1953751 | NCBI WGS metagenome assembly ULPT01 (sample SAMEA4835636, study PRJEB28245) | human gut metagenome | biome: gut microbiome; material: fecal sample | place: Denmark | collected 2008 | reverse complement strand
ACAGGTTCCACTCCAAGACGTGGTGCTATCATGTGTTGGGGCAAAGAGGGTGCTGCTGGACACGTTGCTATAGTTGAGAGAGTAAATAATAGCAATTCAGTATATACTTCAGAATCTGGATGGGGTTCAAGTGCTATATTCTGGAACAGTACAAGAAGTAATAATAACGGTAGATGGGGAATTGGAGCAGGATATTATTTTAGATGCTTTATCTATTTACCAGACGATGTACAAAAAGCTATAGATGCAGAAGAACCAACACCTACTCCACAACCAACTCCAAGCGACAAGTTTAATATTGGAGACAAAGTAGTTATTAATGGACCTTTATATGTAAGCTCTACTGCTTCATCACCAGCAGGTCATGTTAGTAATAAGGTGACTAATATAACAAGAAAGAATCCTGGTTCAGCACATCCATATAATACTACAGGAGATTTAGGTTGGATGGATGAAAGTTCTATCAAAAAATATGAAGAACCAACACCAGCACCTACTCCAGCACCATCTACAGAATTAAATGTAGGAGATGCTGTTGAAATTATTGGAACAGGAAATGGTAGTGCTTATGGTGGAAGTAATACTGCTTATGGGATTGGTTGGAAAAGACAAATATTAAAGATTTGGAATGGAAAACCTTATCCATACCAAGTAGGAAATAATACTGGAACTACCGGATTCTATAAGAAAGAAGCTTTAAAAAAGATATAAAAAAAAGATAAGCGACTACCTAAAAAGGAGTCGCTCATCCTTGTAAGGAGGGGATAAAAATGTTAAATGCAATTTTACTTACTTTAAAAACAATGGGATGGCTTGGTATAATTTTAGGTCTTTTGGTTATCGTTAATACTATTTGTGGAACATTGTATAACGTTGCTACAAAAAAAGAAACTTTTAGCTGGAAGAAACTATTTAAAGGAATTGGCAAGTCTGCTATATTTTATGTAAGCGCTGCTCTATTATCAGTTGCTTTTACAATATTACCTTTTATAAACGAAATGATTGTCAATACATTTGGCGTAATATTATTATCTAATGATTTATTAAATGCTATGTCAAGTATTGGTGTTCTTGGTGTTGTAATTGGAACTATTATAGTTCAGGGTAAAAAGGCAATTGAAGGTGTTACTAAATTGGCTAATATTAGTGCAGACACTGAAGTTATAACTTGGAAAGTTGAAATCCCAGAAGAAGACGAAGAAAAGGACACAAAATAGTCCTAATATAATAGACGAAGGGAGGGGAAATCATGGAAATATTAAGAGATAAGACTATCAATGCTGGCACTGTAAAGCCACAAGATAAAATTATTAAGAATATTACCGGAAATACTATGAGTATTCAAATTGATGGCGATGCAAAACTTTCTATGAAAGGCTCTCATGCAAATTTTGAATCAAACAACTCCTATGCTATTGCCTTAATAAACATGACGACTCTTGATAAAGTAACTGAGACAACTACTCCAGGTCTTTATCTTGCTATCGTAGAAGGCATAGATGAAATGGAATTAGAGATTTCTGGTAGTGGTGTTATACATTGGAAGGAATTAGGTGATTAATATGGCTAAGACAGACGGAGTAGCAAGAATAATCGCTCTTGCCGCTTTGGGTAAGAACGGTGGAGGTAGTACAGGCGGTACTACAAATTATTTAGAATTAGCCAATAAACCTAAAATTAACAATGTAGAATTAACCGGAAACAAAACATTAGAAGATTTGGGTATTAATATACCTGATTTAGAAAATTATTATACGAAAGATATAGTTAATGAAGCTTTAAGTAAGAAGCAAGATACTTTAATAGCTGGGAAAAATATCATTATTAATGGTGAAGTAATAAATGCGGCAGATGATGTTATTCCTACATATATTTTACAAACAAATATTCGTCCTGAGTATAACAAATCTGTTAATTTTACAGATGTTTACGATGACTTGGGTAAAATAATAAATGATAATCCAGGTAAGACTGTCCATTTATGTCTATATATCCCAACGGACGGAATACATGTCAATTTAGCCTATTATGGAACAATGGTTTGTCCAGACGTTAGGACTTCAACAGCATCAGGTCATATATTTCAGCCTTTCATGATAATGAATCAAAATAAAGCCCGTATTATATTAAGGTTGGAACTTAATATTGATAAGACTGTATCTCCACATAAAGCTGTTGTAAGGAAATTTTCTTGTGATGAAGGCCCAACAGAATATGCCGTTACTAAAGATATAGAAAATGTTGAAAATAGAACTATGGAAATGGTAATGATGATGTTGGAAGATAGTAATAATAACTTTTTGGCAAAAACTAACACAACAGAATTTGTGCCTACTGGAGATTATAATCCTGCAACAAAGAAATATGTGGACGATAATGTAAAAACATATACTGCTGGAGAAAACATTACAATATCTGAAGATAATGTTATTAGTGCTAACGTATCTAGTGGAATAGATAGTAATGCTGTTTATACATATTACACTCCATATTCAGATGAAGATTGGTTTACTGAAGAAAACGTAGCAAACATATTACAGACAGTAAAAGATAAAGGATATTCTAACTTCGAGTTATGTACTTTAAATGGTAGTCATTATGCATTAAGACAAGGTGGAAATTTACAAAACTTAACTACAGAAGGGGAGAGCTACGAATTAGAGTATTTACCAAATGATTTAAAAAATTATGTTTATTACTTTTTTGTCGCTCGTTTAAATGAAGGCGGTAAGATAGTAGTAGATGGACTGGGTACGCAAACTTATACAGCTCAAGAAATGGTTGAGGCCAATCTGTCACCAACATTAGAAAAAATGTCTGGCTACGATGGTTCAGCATCTCATTTAATTCTACAATCAAATAATGGAATCTTTGAGTGGGATTCATCATTAGACGGTGGTATATTCGGAGATAGCTATACTGATCCTGCTTATTATACAGAAAAACAAGTCGATAAAATAGTTACAGATACTGTAAATGAAGCATTAGGAGGCAGGTACTAATGGAGACAGAAGGCAAAAAGATATTAGTAAATTATCTTACTGACATCGCAGATACTTTCAGAAGTATTACAGGAGAAACTGATACAATTTGATACTAGCAATGTCACTAATATGAGTTACATGCTTAGTGGAAATATAAATCTGACAAAAATTCCACTACTTGATACTAGCAATGTCACTAATATAAGTTTTTTATTTCAAAATTGTAGTAATTTAAAAAATATTCCTTTATTGGACACTAGCAATGTTATTGACATGAAGGGGATGTTTCAAGATTGCTCATCCTTGAAAACTATCCCTATGTTAAATACTAGTAATGTTACCGAAATGGATTATTTGTTTGAGAGGGATAGCCTTCTAACAGAAATTCCATTACTCAATACCGTTAATGTAACTAGAATGCCCTATTTATTTTCAAATTGTTCATTATTGGAAACAATTCCAAAATTAGAAACAGGTAATGTGACTGTTATGAATAGCATGTTTAAGGGATGTTCATCTCTAAAACAGATTCCTTTACTAAACACAAAGAGCTGTAATCTTATGCAAGAAATGTTTAGCGGATGTTCGTCAATTACAGAAATCCCAGAATTAGACACAAGTAATGTAATAAGTATGTGGTATATGTTCTTTAAATGCACATCTCTTACTACTGTACCTATGCTTGATGCAAGTAAGATAATTAATGTTTATAATATGTTTAATAATTGCTCATCTTTAGTAACGTTAGGCGGCTTAAAAAATCTTGGCATGAGTTATCCGACTAATTGGATCGATAATGTCAGTGAAGCAACTCTAAACTTATCTGATAGTCCATTATTAACACATGATAGTTTAATGAATGTAATAAATAATTTATATGATATAAAATCTAAAGGAGTTAAAACGCAAACACTTAAATTAGGAAATACAAATAAAGCGAAATTAACCGCAGAAGAAATAGCAATCGCAACCAATAAGGGTTGGAATGTTATATAAATAAGGAGGGAGAAAAATGGCTAATACATTAAAAATTAAAAGAGGTTTAAAAGCCGATATTAGTAAACTAACATTAGTAGCTGGAGAGTTAGCAGTAGCATTGGATACTCAAGAGTTATATGTTGGTGATAATGAAGGAAATGTAAAAATAGTTAAAGGTGGAGCATCAGGTGCAGTTGAAAGCGCTAACAAATTAACAGTAGCAAGAACAATTACAGCAACAGGAGATGCGACTGGTTCTACTTCATTTGATGGATCTCAAAATGTTGAGATGGCATTAGAATTAGCAACTAGCGGAGTAACTGCTGGTACTTATTCAAAAGTAACTGTTGATGCAAAAGGTAGAGTAACAGCTGGCTCTAATATTACTGTTGAGGATATTGGAGATTTATCAACAACTTTAGCTGGATTAGCAACAAAAGAAGAATTAAGTGGATATGTAAAAACTACAGACTTAACTACTGAATTAAACAAAAAAGTAGATAAAGTAGCAGGAAAATCTTTAATTGATGATACAGAAATTACAAGATTAGCTTCTGTTGAAAACTATGATGATACTGCAATTAAAGCAGACATAGCTAAGAAAGCTGATGCAACTGCAATGAGCACAGCTTTAGAAGGAAAGGTTGATAAGGTTGAAGGAAAAGTATTGTCAAGTAATGACTACACAACAGCAGAAAAAGAAAAATTAGCAGGATTATCTAACTATGATGACACAGATATCAAAGCTTCTATTGCAACTAAGGCAAACAGTGATGACGTTTATACAAAAACAGCTATGAATACTGAATTAGATAAAAAGGCTGATAAAACTACAGTTGAAACATTAACAACAACTGTTGATGGCAAGGCTAACAAAGCAACAACTATTTCAGGATACGGTATAACAGATGCTTATACTAAAACTGAAGTAGATGCAAAAGTATCATCAGTTTATAAATATAAAGGAAGCGTAGCCAATGAAGCAGCATTACCTACTGAAGGTCAAGTAACTGGTGACGTTTACAACCTAGAAGACACAGGAATGAATGTTGCATGGACTGGTGAAGGATGGGATAACTTAGGTTCTGTAGTAGACTTAACACCATACTTAACTAAAGATGATGCAGGTAACACATATGCTGCTAAAGCAACTACACTTGAAGGTTATGGAATCACAGATGCATATACTAAATCAGCAGTCGATACTGAATTAAACAAAAAAGTAGATAAAGAAATAGGAAAACAATTATCTACAAATGACTATACAACTGCTGAAAAAACAAAATTAACTGGTATTGCAACAGGAGCAGAAGTTAATAAAATTGATGCAGTAAAAGTTAATGGAACAGCTTTAGGAATTACAGATAAGGCTGTAAATATAGATTTATCTAATTACGCAACTAAATCTACAACATTGGCAGGATATGGCATTACAAACGCTTATACTAAAGATGAAGTTAATACTGAATTAGGTAAGAAAGCCAACAGTAGCGACGTTTATACAAAGACTGAAGTTAATGATGCTTTAGTAAATAAACTAAGTAATACAGACGTAATTGATGGGGGCACTTTCTAATAAGTGCTCCTTATTTTTTTAAAGAGGTGAGAACGAGATGGGCTCTATTAAAGAGAAAATAAAATATATAAAAGAAACAAAGAAATTGATAAGAGAGGCTATCATCGCTCAGGGCGTAGATGTGCCGGAAAACACTACATTTAGAGATTATGCAAACAAAATAGATAGTATAAAAAATACTACACATGTATCAGATAATACAACACTTGCGTCCGGTACGGCAGTAGAAAAGAAAATATATTATTTAAGTAAAACAAAGGAAAATATAAAGAGAGCTATCGTAGCAGCAGGAGTAAGTGTATTAGAAACAGATACTTTTAGAAGTTATGCTAATAAAATAGCTCAAATAAAAAAATAGGAGGGGTGAAAAATGGCTAATAAAATTACATGGGCTGATAAGGTAGCCCTTCAAGAAAAACCAGATGTTGTAGCAGAAAATAAGGTTACGGCAGCAGATATGAATCAGATTAAAACGGCTGTTAATGAGACAATAGATACAATGCCAAGTAATTTGGTAAATGGACAAGCTGAAGGAAGTATCAGATCTATTAGTGCTCGCGATGAAACAGGAAGCTTATTAGGTAAATATGCGCAAGCTTTTGGTTATCTGACAACAGCATCAGGTGAAAAATCTCATGCAGAAGGTGAAAAAACTACAGCATCGGGTTATGTATCTCATGCAGAAGGAAATGGAGCAATAGCATCAGGTACTGGTTCTCATGTAGAAGGATATGTAGCAAAAGCATCAGGTAGTTACTCCCATGCAGAAGGATTTCTTACTGAAGCATCGGGTGAAAATCAACATGTTCAAGGCAAATGGAATATTACAGATAAAACTAGTGCTCATATTGTGGGAAACGGTAGCGATAGTTCTAATAAATCAAATGCGCATACTCTTGACTGGTCAGGTAATGCTTGGTTTGCTGGTGATGTTTATACTGGCTCAACAAGTGGGAAAAATAAGGATGATGGGTCTGTTAAGTTGCCTGTGGTATATAGTGGAACAACTGCTCCGACTAATGACATAGGAAAAAACGGAGATTTATATGTTTTATTGGATAGTTAGAGAGGTGAGATAGATGGCTGTAGTAGGATATCAAGAAGCGTATTCTCAAAATGGGAGTAATAAATTCGCATTTACGATAGAAACTGAAACAAGTGGAAGAAGTGTTAATTGTTATCTAAGAGTGAGGGGTAAGGGAAATTATGTTCCTTATTATGATTGGACTCATACGGTCACTCTAACTGTTGCTGGTTCAACTGTTGTAAATAAGACTGGTCGATATCCTGATGCGGATACTGATTGGTGGGAAAGTTCTGTCACAATTAATGGAACTAATTATCGAAGAGCTTACACCGCTGCTGCTTATACTTATACTTTTGGAGATGGCGGTGGAACTATTTCTATTTCAGGTAGTTATAATGTAACCGGAACAGCTGATTATTTACCGAGAAAAGGAACATATACTCCATCTGGTTCAGCGTCAATGGCTGCACTTACGGCTTCTTTTAACTTAAATATCTTGAATCCTGATGGTTCAGAGCCTTACCAAACTGGTGAAGCAGGAACTGTTGAGCAATCAATAAATGGTGGAGGTTATACAAGAGTATATAACGAAGGAGCTAGTTCTTATACAATAGGAACAACTTTTAATTACAGAAATTTTACACCAGGAGCGCATAGAGAATTATCTTCTGTAACTGGTATTAGTCCTAGTAATACAACAGGTCCCTGGAGTTTAACCTTATCTAGCAGTGGAGCATCTGTTAATTTTAAAACCGCTTGGAAGAATTACACTTTTAGGACATATAAAGGAGAAGGAACGACCGAAATTTCTACAATAACTCAACAATATAATACGACTTATAATGTTCCACACCCAACTCCACCAACAGGATATTTGTTTGCTGGATTTTATAGTACAGGTTCGTTAAGCAGTATTTCATCAAAAGATTCCGTATTTGAATCGGGAAATGGAGGAATTGAAGTTTACAATAACAGTGCAAATGGGACAGTTACTCATACAAGAGTGCAAGATGATGATGGGGTGCCATCGGCTTGTAAATATTTTGGAAATGGCGGAAGAGCTTACTATATAAGGATAGACAAGGCAGCTGGAACAGCTTCTCCTTATTGCGGGGGATTCTATTTATCAACTCATTCTGCTGCTAATCATATATATAGACATATAATATGGGCAAAAATACCCGTAGGTTATACAATTGGGGATTATCGTAATTCAATCGGTGATGGAGGATATAGTAAATGGCTTACTGACACTGCTGGAACGGGTGATTGGTATAGATACGTATATGATGTTCACGCAGGTTCTTCTGGAGATTTTTCTACTTTAGGGTTTGTTGCAATAAGAGCAAATAATGGAGACAATAATGCTGCTGTTACTTGGTATGTGTGTGCTACACAAGTAACTGATATTACAAACAATTATGCAACATATACCTTTGATGCCAATGGGACAGCCGAATATTTCTATGCTCCAGTAGCTTATAACATTGCATATGATGCGAACGGCGGTAGTAATGCACCATCAACACAAGTAAAAACATACGGACAAAATCTTGTATTGAGCTCACAAATTCCAACTTATAACGGTTATGATTTTGTTGGATGGGCGCAAGCCGGTGAAGATACTATTTATTCTCCAGGACAAACTCTAAGCTCAGATTTAAGTAGATATAGCGGAGCAACGATAACTTTCTATGCTGTTTGGATTCAGGATCAGGCAAGATTAAGTATAAATAAAAATTCAACTTGGTCTCAAGGAAAAGGATATTTTAAAAAGAATAACGAATGGAAGAAGATAAAGACGATATATACAAAAGTAAATGGGGAATGGAAAGCTGGACATTTGGAAAGATTAAAAAAAGAATGGGAAGAAGTTTGTTGTTTCATCAAAGGATCTCAGGTTAGAATATCTTTAGATGGAACTACCAAGAATATTGAGGATTTAAAAGCTGGAGAACAGATTGTTGTTTACAATGAAGACGAAAAGAAATTTGAGTTGTCTACAGTTTCTGATATCCCAAGAAACAATAATGTCACAGATAAAGCCACAATTGTATTAGAAAATGATATAACTATTGAAATGAATGCATATCATCCTTTATTAACAATAGAAGGATATCATTCTTTAACAGGGCACGAGGGATTGCCTTTATTGACAGATAAAGACATTCTTGTTACAATTAATGGAGAAATGAAAATTAAGCAAATAGTTAGAGAAACAATAGAGCCAATTACTATGTATAATTTATCCGTAAATGGAGAACATCATAATTATGTTATTAATTCTGTAGTTGCTCATAATGCAAATTGTCCAGTGCAATAAGGAGTGGTATAAATGGCAAATCAAATAAAACTAAAAAGAGGAGGAGGTAGAAGATTATGGCGAACACAATAAAAATAAAGCGTGGATTGTCTAGTAATATTGATAATATAACCCTTGCTCAAGGTGAATTGGCAATAACGACTGACACAAATGAATTATATGTAGGAAAAGAAAGTGGAAAAGAAAAAATAAATGTACAAGCGAATTATAATCAAAATGATGAGAAGGCTGCTGATTATATAAAGAATAGAGCAATTTATGAAGACGGAAGAGTAATTTATAATGGAAAAATCACTTTTTCTAATGAAGGATTAGCAATAATTAATGTTTCAAGAGCATTATCCAATATGCTATCATCTACTCCGTTTTTGAATGAAAAAGGAGAATTTATTTTAGAAATGATTGTTTCAATAGGTGGACAAGAAATATCTTTATACTCAGATAGAATTGGTATTCAAAAATATGGAAGTCGTGACGAATTATATAATGAATACATTTGCAGTGTTAGAAATTTTCGAATGAGTATAATTTATGATAAAAATTTATTACAATTTACACAAATACATATTTTCAACCCTGAAACCACAGCTGAAGTTGAGGTTGACTGTAATATTAAGATAGGGGTTGTTAGCAATGTGATCAAAAATTGGATCGAAAGCTACAATATGCCGAATTAAAGTGAGGTGACAAAATGATAGAAATACTTACAAGAGAAAGTTTATCAAGAGTTGTTGGATCTTTTGAGTTAAAGCAGAATAAAGTTAATGAGATAGGGAAAAATAATGTAAGCGAAACTAAATATCCATCAGAGAAGGCTGTTGTTGAATATGTGAATGAAAAGGTAGTCCAATCAGATTATAATCAAAATGATTCGACAGCATCTGATTATATTAAGAATAGACCATTTTATGAAATCTCTAATATTATTTTTCAAGGTGATGTTACTTTTTTCCCACTTACAGAAGGAGGAGAATTTAAGGGATATTTGGGCACCGTTCCTTTTTCTAATTCTTTTAAAAAAGATGATTTCAAAAAAGTGTGGAGATTACAAATATCATATGAGGAAAAACAGGAAAAACTTAGACGATATAGTTGGAATTATGAAAAAGGACAAAACAATAATTTTGAATACAGCTCTTATTTCATAAGTTCTCAAGGAATAGCTGAATTCCACTACTGGAATGGTACCAATATAGTTTCTTCTGACACTGCGTTAGAAATTTATATTCCAGCGGACGGAGACGCAGCAAGTTCCAAAACTATAAATATTACTATAACAACGCAAATGAAAAGTGATGCCTTAGACCTTATGTCATTAAAAGATATAGAAGAAATAAATGGTGTGCTTCAAGGTAATCCGCCACGCTAAAATGAATAAAGGAGGGAGAAAGAATGAATACTTATGAATATAATGACGATTTTAAAGTAGTAGACAAGGATTCGTTAGCGTTTGTTACTTATCAAGTAAGAGGAGTTATAGAAAATAAATATAACGACCTTAGAAACAGACATGATTGGAAAACGATAACTATATCAGAAGATTCTTCTATCACTGAAGAAAAGACTGGGAAATTAGATATCTCAAGCGTTTTCTCTGGTAGCACTGACAATTTTTATAGAGTTTTAGGATATAACTCTATGTATAATGGTATCCTTTATTATGGGACAGAACCATTTAAAAATGTTATCGACAATTCTTTAGTTCGTGTCCAAAAAAATGCTATAATATATTATGCAGGTGGAACGGCTTATTGCTTCACTGGAGAAGGTATTTATAGTCTTTTATGGGACGATACTGAAAAGAAAGGTTGGGTTACAAAAGTTAAGATGGATAATGAATCTTATTATGTATATGATAAAGAAATAGATGCATTGCCAAATATAACTGTCACTGCAGGAGATTTTGTTTGGGATGCGACTGCTAAGACATTAACAGTAAAAGGTGCAAGAAATACAACAAAGACTGCAACAATTAAGTTTAATGAAGATGTAGATGGTGTATATTATTCTTTGACTAATTCGAGCTCAACAACAGGAAGAATGGGAATACTCTCAGCAAAAATAAATAACGAAGATTATTATATTGGGCTGCTACAAGGATTTGGAACTCATTATTCTCAATGGAATATGAAAAAAAATGATGTAGTAACAATCGAATATACTGGAGATTCTACAGCAACTGCTAATGATGAATTTGTATTTAAAATAGAACATTGGCAAAAACCAAAACAAACAACTTCAGCAGCATCTTATGCTAATTATGTTGTTGGAAACTCAGAATTAAATGATCAAATGAATGAAAGCTCGCTACGTACAGATGTTTTAAATATGAAATATGATATGGATGAATACCACACACATCATTATGAAGATTATCGTGGAGGCATTTTACCAACTTGCACAATAACTAACGGGGCTAATGGTTTTAATCATTCAGATCAATCTGTTGATTTTAGTGCATCTTCTGCCGATGGGATGACGTATGAAACAACACTTACAATAGCAGAAGAAAACATGAGTGCAATGGGATTCTTAGCAACTATTACTTCTTCAACAGAATCTGCCACATTTGGAGAATGTACATTAAAAATTGAAAATACTACTCAACATAGAGTCTTATTAGAAACAAGCGAAATAGGAGAAGCGAGAACAATAGAAGGAGTAAATACCGGAGATAGTATAAAAATGACCTTCACTTGTCCAGAAAATGTTTATATTCCAATGGAAGTAACAGTATCTGTTGCAATGTATTTAACTATGGAGACAACTTCTAAGGTAGAAGATGTAATTTATTCGGCACTAATGACAGAAGAATTTATAACAGATCAAAAAATCGATTATTTAAGAACTGAATTAGAGCATGCTAAAGCAGGACAAAAGCCACAAATACATATTGGAACATATCCAAACTTACAATTAATCTTAAATGCAGCAAGCGACAATTCTGAATGGAGAATCTGGCAAGGAAGCCAAGGAAATTGTACTTTAACAATTGGATTCGATACTTCTGAAATAGGAGAAGAGAGTACTTTTGGATGTACGGTTGTATTTAAAACACCTCATCGTTCTACTGCGACAACAGCGTTCTCTTGGGATGCCGATTATGGTGACATGGTGAGTATCGTTGGGGATGATGTAGTAGATGGTATATTTACACCACAACTACTAAAAGTGTATGAAATGGTATTCACTTGGAATGGCTTTGTAATGAACTGTGTTGTCAAAGGAAGTAAATATACAGCACCACAGGAGTAAAAAATTATGATAGGGATTAAAAGAAAAAGCAGTGTTTATTATCCAATAAAAGAATATTATAAAAGAAGATTAATGGTTGGAGATATATTGACGAGCAGAACATTGTATACAGACTTCCCTGACGATTTTATCAATATTGCTGAACTTGATGGGACATATGCTGACAGAAGTATATGTAAATTTAATAATAGTTCTCCTGGGAGTTATGACACATGGATCCATGAATATTTAGATGATCCATATGAGTATGGCATTTATGTTGGAGCCAAAGTCAGTGGTGGGACTATATATTTTTATAATCTTGAAACAAATAAATTGGAAGTAAATAAAAATGAGTATAAAATGTCAGATACAGTACAAGATGTTACTGAAGTTACTGATTGTCAAGCATATAGACATATTTATATCAAAGATCCTAACATAAGACCTTTAAAAGTTGGGGATGCTCTTAAGAATGGTACTAAATTATATTTTAATATCCCAGATAATATTACTGAATTATATTCTGAATATAAATATACAAGTTCAACAAGGAGTAAAGTAAGATCTAAAACTCCTATATTAAAAGCATCACCTTCAGCACCAAGCACAACAGATACTTTAATAAGTAAATTTCTTAATGTAACTTATTATCCTGATGACTTCGAACTTCCATTAGTTACAAATCTAATTTTAACAGATGGAAGTTCTAATATAGATATATTTAAAGCAACTTTAAATCAAAGTATTAAATATAAACCAGAAATAAATGTATCATCATATACTATCACAAGTCCAACAACAATAACAGACTACAATGAATTCGATTTTTGGTCTTAGTTTATCTTGGTTGATGAAACTACATTATAAGAGCCTTGAGCTCTTTTTTGTTTGACAAAATGCATATTATCTGGTATACTGTATTAAATACTGTGAATGGTTTATCAATACTATATAATAGGAAAAGGAGGGGATAGATATGGCTTATACACCTACCGCATGGCAAGACGATGAAACATTAGTAAATGCACAACGTATGAATAACATTGAAAGTGGAGTAAAGAATGCTAATGATAATAAGTCAGATATTAATCATAATCATGATGATAGGTATTCAAAATTAGATCATAATCATGATGATAGATATGCGAAGAAAGATGAGACATATACAAAGACTGAAGTTGATTTAAAAATAGATCCAATTAAGAAAGAAATAAAAGATTTGCAAAGTGACGGTACAACAATTAACAATAAACTTACCGTTTTAGAAAAAGAAACTTCTTCGTTGAGAGGAGACGTTAGAACTAATACTCGAAATATTAGTACCGCTGAGGAGAATTTAGGGATATTGAGTGAATTAAATACAACAGATAAGAGTAGTTTAGTAGCTGCTATTAATGAAGTAAATATTTCCGGTGGAGGAGGCTCTGGAACAAAAAATTATGAAGAGTTGTTCAAGAAACCTCTAATAAACGGAAGAGAACTGATTGGAAATAAGACATCCGAGGAATTAGGGTTGGTTTCATCCGGCATAGGTAATGCTCAAGAAGTTATATTTAATGATGGTGAGACATTACAATCTAAATATGAAGATGGTGGAATTAGAGGTCCACAAGGTCCAAAAGGTGATAAAGGAGATCCTGGTACGCAAGGTGAAAGAGGATTAACTGGTCCTCAGGGACCTCAAGGAATTGCTGGTCCAAAAGGAGAAAAAGGAGAACAAGGATTAGTTGGTCCTGAAGGGCCTCAAGGACAAAGGGGTCCAGCAGGTCCTCAAGGTCCACAAGGTCCTATTGGAAACATTGGATTAACTGGTCCAAAAGGAGAAAAAGGAGATACTGGACCTAGGGGTATTCAAGGAGAGCAGGGTCCAAAAGGTGAAACTGGAAGCGTCGGTCCTCAGGGAGAACAGGGTCCAAGAGGAGATAGTTTTAGAATAACAGACGTGTTAGATAATATTACTTTATTGCCAGAACCGTCTACGGTTACTAACAATTTTGCTTATCTTGTTCGAAAGAATGAAGAAGAAGTAGAGTATGAAGATGGGGCACACTTATTTATATTATTAACTGGAAATAATACTTGGACTGATAATGGTCCATTTAGTGGAGTTGCGGGGCCTCAAGGTCCACAAGGAGTACAGGGTGAACAAGGAGTACAAGGGATACAAGGAGAAACAGGAAGTCCATTTCAAATTTATGATACTTTAGAATCATTTGCTTCTTTACCAGAGCCATCCACAGTTACAAATAATAATGTTTATTTAATATTGAAAGATGAAGAGGGAAATGTCTTTCCAATACCACATATTGCAGTTTTACTTGTCGCAAGTCAAAGCTGGTATAACGTAGGTCCTATGGGTACGCAAGGCCCAAAAGGTGATACTGGTTGGGGTGTTCCTGAAGGAGGAACGGTAGGACAAGTGTTGGTTAAAAATAGTGATACTGATTATGATACTAGTTGGAAAACTTTAATTCAAAAAACAACGGCAGAGTGTGTTTTGGCAGAAGGATGCTCTATTGCTTCTGGACAAATGCCAGTCGCAATAAAAGAAGCTTTTACTGGTATCGTTCAATTAAGAGGGTTGATCAGTAGAGAGTTGACTTTAGGCGCATGGAATGCTTTATGTACAATACCAGAAGGGTATAGACCTTCAGACACAAGAGATTATATGTCTCCTAATAACTCCAATGACATCGGAGTACACATTAGAATAGGTAGCGATGGAAATATACAAGTATTCCCAACTGCTACTACTGCAGTTGCTAATGAAACGCCGATTTACATAGATACAATATATATGATTTAAGAGAGGTGAGAAGATGGAGAAGATATTTATAAGAGAACGAATTAATGCTGTTGATTACAATAACGTAAATCAATGTCTTTTGTTTACTTCTTCAGATGCGGATATAGAAGGAGGAATTGTTAATGTCAACCTTGAGAGTGATGTGGCTGGATGGTATCAATTAACATTTGATGCTCCTGCTTTTATATTAAAAAATGGAGAGTTAATAGATAACCCAATATTAAAACATTTATTTCCCTTGTCTAAGTTAAAGTATACACGCATTACAAAGACGGGAGATAAAGAAGAAGAATTAATATTATATTTTATAGTTCAGCCAGAAGAAGATAGTAGAGATGAAAATGGAATAGTTCTAAAATCTTATACTTGTATTGATTATCCAAGACATAATTTATCTAAGGCTAAAAATGGTATAACTATTGGAGAAGACACTTTAGATGAAAAACGTTCTATGACACCTAATAATGAGGTTCCAAATGTAGACGGGAAAGTTCTTTACGTTAAGGCTGACGTTCAATCTCGAATGAATTTTAATAATTATTCAGAATTGGGTGGATGGTTAGATGCATTACCTGGGGCATTTGCTTATATACCAAGTGAAAATAGAGCTTTTAGATTAGTGAATACTGACCCAAGTAAAAAAGACTTGAATGATGAGAGTAAATTCATCAACTGGCATGAGTTAGAAATTAACTCAGAAACGGGAACTTTTCAAACTTGTATAAAAGATAGCGATGGCAATATTATTCCAGAACCAGTATGGAGTCCTGAATGGGGTGGATATCCACTAGCACCAGATCCAAATAAATATGACTACGGTTCAATTGGTATAAATGATATTGATCCTGCCATAGTTCAATTTTATTGGGACACTGTATGGTTTGACCCAGAAAAAACGATGGGACGTTATGATGGATTGTTATATAGAGAAAATAGTAGACTTTTGTATGATATATATGAAACCTTAGATTTTGAATTCCCAAATGATTTTCTAGGAACTAAATATAAGGTAGAAAATTTAGATGATACTGTTCCTTCTTATACTGGCGGAGCAACAATGTATGTCATCGAAACTGGAACTGTTTGGCAATATGTAAATGATACTTGGGAAGATACGCATAAGAATAAAAGAGAAGTGTTTAAAACAAAAGATACTCTAAAGGGAAAATGGGCAAAATTAGATCCACAAAAACCTTATCTTGCTCCTAACTATGCAGATAAATACTTAGATTATATCTTAGAAGGTACCGGATGGAAAGTCGGAGAAGTAGATAAGATATATATAGACAACGGAACTGTTGAATTAGCTGAAGACGGAGTGGTGAATCCCAAGAAAGTTGAGTTAAGTACATATTTATATTTTGATAATTCTAATGCATATAACGCAATATCTGAATTATGCAATGCTTTTAAATGTTATCCTCGTTTTGATCATGTTAATAAGATTGTTAATTTAAGGTCAGTTCCTGGAGAAGATAATGGATTAACATATCTATATAGAGATAATTTGAAAAGTAGTAGAATTACTCAAGATGGAGAAAAAGCCGTATCTAAATTATGGGTATATGGCGGAGAAGACTTGAATGGACAAGTGTACATACAAGATTGTAATAGAGTAAATCCAGAGTATTATTTAGCAGATTACAATTCTTTGGATGATTTAAATGCTAGAGTAGCTAATCCTAGAGAAGGACAATATGCTAAGATTAGTTTAAAAAAATATACTTGGGATCAATTAATAGAAAAAACGAAAAAAAATGGCGAAAGATTGCCTATTACAAATACATTCTTAGTTGGTGAATTACCAGTTAGTTCTTGGGGAACAGGAGCTATACCTGAAATAAATAGTCTGGATCAATTACCTGCCACAGGAGAACTAGGACAAACAGTATTTATTAGAGAACAAGATTCGTATTATTCTTGGATTCCAGAAGCAAACGCTTGGTTTGACACCTATTTAAGTTCAGAGCCTTCTAAAACAAGTGATATTATTACTTTTGAAAGAAGATTTGATAGAGAAAACGACCAATGGGTAGATAAAGGACAATTCTATCATTGGTGGGAAGTATTATCTCCATATGCAGATAACTATATAATGGATTTTTCTTATTTCTTAGACAGAAAATTAATGACAGAAGAACAGGTTAATGATATTAAATATAATTTTATTTTACCGATAAGTCATTTGAATAAAAAAAGAGCTCCATTGCTTAAAGAATATAGCACATTAAGTCAAGAATTATTGAATTGGAATAATACTTATGACGAAAGTAAAATAGCAGCAGAAGCCATTGACAAATCTTTGAGAACGACTTATGCAATTTATGAAACGAAAAATGGAGTTACTTCACTAAAAGATAGTGGTCTTTATCTTTATCCTCCTGGAGCTGATTTTAAAACAGAGGGATGGAGTTTAGCTGAAGTTCAATATTCTAAGTCAGAAGCAGTAGAAGTGCCAACATTTGACAAAATAGCCGAAGCTTTTCCAAATCCTAAAATAGGTAATATGGTAAAAGTAAAAGATACTGGAAAAGTTTATTGGTATGCTAATACATACTCTTTCAAAGATACAATTAGCTATTATTTGGGATGGAATGAAGGAGATCTTAAAGATTCAAAAGCCGATGCAGAAAAGAGAGAAAAGGAATGGCTTTATAGTCCTGATGGAAGCTTAGAAGCTAGAAATAGAGGTACTGGTCTTTTTGAAGAGTTAAGGGAGCAAGAGTTATATCCTAAAACAGATTATGATACTGCTAGTGATGCATTGAAATATTGGTTTAATCCACCTGCTAATATTGATATGATACCAGACGGAATGCCAGGTGATCCTAAAGAGACTTCTTTGGCTCATAATTATTATAATGCAAGAAATAGATTGATAACGGAAGAAATTAACAAACAATACGCCTTAGAAAAAATCGCAGAAGTAGAAACTGCTATTACATTATTGCTTGAAAGAGTTAAGATATTGGAAAATAAGATTACTTCATTAGAGCATGGTCTTAGAGAAAAATATGGCGATTACATTGTAGAAGGTGTATTTACTGACGATACAATGGTTTATATTTATAATTTATGGTATGCGGGATTAAAAGCATTAAACCTATATCATAGACCTTTAATTACTTATGAATTAGGTGTTGTCGATGTTTCTGGTTTACCTGAATATTCTACAATGACAGAAGATGTGTATCATGATATTGTATACCGTTTAAATAAGCCAGAATTAGTATTGCCTAATCCAGGAGATTATTGTTATGTTACAGATAATAAACTTGGTATAGTTAAAGAAAAAGCCAATATCACAAGTGTTGTAAGAAGTTTATCTAATCCTGCAAATCATCAAATAACGATTGAAACAGTAGATACAAACACAGAAGAATTAATAGGCAAGTTAGTTACAGCAGCCAATACTATTTATTCTAAGGAACAGATATATAATCGTAGTGCTGTAATTAAGTCGGATGGAACTATCGCACAAGATACTGTTAGTGCTTCATTAGATGACAATAGTGGTAAATTAACTATAATGTCTAACAATGGTACGGTTTTATTAGGCGAAAATGGCATTATTACGACAGACAGAGAAAATGCAGATTTAAGAATGCAATATACAGGAAAAGGTATATTCTCATCAACTAATGGTGGAACGACATGGGAGAATATATTAAACGCAGGAAAAATTAGTATTAAAGCTTTATCAGCCGGAACAATTGATTCTAATACAATTTCTGTGTCTAATATAGGAAAGACGGCTAATATTATAATTGATGGTAAAGGAATTACTGCTATTAGTAAAGATGGAGTGGATGCTTCTTCCCCAAATATTATACCAGATGATAAAACTTCTTTCTTCTTAGACGCAAAAAGTGGAAATGCTTATTTTGCAGGAAGAATAAAAGCTAAAAGCGGAGATATTGGCGGATGGGACATTAGCGGTACTGCTCTTAAAAAAGGCGGAGTTGGAATGAGTTCCGATAATAGTAGTTTAAATAATTACGCTTTTTGGGCTGGTAATACAGACCCAAGTCAGGCTAAATTCTGGGTAAAGCATGATGGTACAATGAAGGCAACTAAAGCAACTATAGAGGGAGATTTAACTGCAACAACTGGAAAAATTGGTAACTGGACTATAAATAATGGAGCTATTACAAATAATAACGTACAACTAACTAGTGATGGAAATTTAATAGCCAGTAATGTCGATATAAAAGGAAAAATTGAAGCTTCTTCCGGTAAAATTGGTGGTTGGAATATTGATAATGTTCAGTTTCAAAAACAAATTGGAGACTACAGCTTTGAAATCCGAAGCGACAGGGGAGCATCAGAACCTGCTTTACTTGTCTATAAAAATCAAGGTAGCAATCAAGGATATAAATTTTATGTTAGACCAGATGGCTACTTATATGCTGCTAATGTGGGCCTTTCTGGTTCAATTTCAAGTTCTACAATTGCCGGCTCATCTATTACATGTGGGAGTGTTTTCAATTTAAGAACTAATGGTCACTTTAAATATTATAATGGAGTAGGATTCCTAACATGTGGGCAAGCATCGGGAACAGAACATCCATGGTTAAGTGCTGTCAACGTAAACTTTACCAATGGTATATCTTTTAGAAATGGTACAGCTTGGGGCGCTGCGGGCGATGAGATAGATTCTATTCGTCATTCCGGTTCTTCTTTACGTATAACTAGTGGAGGAAATATGAATTTAGAAGCTACGAATTTTAATCTGGCTCCTAGAGGTGAATATGTTGCATGTAACAAATGTTATTTTAGGGCAGATGCTAGCAATAATTCTTGGATATATTTTTCCACTAATGGTGGCTATGGATCTCGTATTAAAGGAAATGGAAATAGTATTTATTTGTATGCAAGCGATAGTGGAGCAGTTTATTGTGGAGGAAGTGGTTCTAGTGATAAGGTTGCGACAAAATCTGGAGGTCCATCAAGTTTAAATGTTAAGCGAAACTTGTTAAATATTAATAATCAATATGAAGATATATATAAAGATTTACAAAATATAAACATGTATACGTATGACTATAGATTTAATAATATCGATATAGAAAAAAGAAGTAATTATGGTTTTATAATAGACGAAATAGAAAAAACAAAAACATTAAGTAAATATTTTAAAAGTTACGAAGTAGATAGATGGATAGATGAAAATAATAACTTGATTTCTCAAGAAGAGATGGATATAAATAAATATAAATCTATAAAAGTCAAAGAGTGGGAAAGAGATTCCTATATAAAGGGTATGTTTATTTTAATAAAGACCTTACAGAATAAGATTGATACATTAGAAAATCAAATAAAAAAAGAGAGCAATTAAGCTCTCTTTTTAAATATCTCTTTTATTCTATCTAATAATGTTTTTTTCTTTAACGGACATTTATCTGTTCCGCATTTTCTGATTCTACAGTTTTTTGGTCCTGGACATTTTTTAGACACAGCGTCTCACTCTCCATTTCTTTTAATGCTTTATATAATTTCATCAAATCTTCTTCTGAATTATAAATTCCCAAACTTACTCTACAAGTCGATAATCCAAACAAGTCTTTAGTCAATTTAGAACAATGATTTCCAGCTCGAATAAAAATATTTTTCTTGTCTAAATAATCCATAACATCTAACGCTTCAAATCCATCTATATTGAATAATAAAATTGGACTTTGGGGATTAGAATATATTTTTATTTTGGGCAATTTAGATAGTAATTTATGTGCGAATAATCCAAGATATAAATCTTGCATTTGTATTATATCCCAGCTTTGACTTAGAGTTAGAGCGGCATCTGTACCTGCAAATGCACCTGGGACATTTTCTGTTCCTGCGTACATTTTATCATTATTGTCTAAGAATTCATATTCTCCTTCGGGAAGAAAATATTTATTCATTCCTCCTCCAACTTTCATTGGTCTTATAAAATTTGGTATTTTTGCATATAATACTCCAATTCCCTTGGGTCCATACATTTTATGTAGGGAAAATGCTAGGAAATCAATATTGCACTCTGTTACATTTATTGGAACATGAGCTGCTCCCTGAGCGTGATCTACAATAAAAGTGATATGTTTTTCTTTTGTGATAGTTCCAATCTCTTTTATCGGTCTAATTTCTCCCGTTGTATTGGTCATACTAGACAAAAGAACAATATCGGGATTATATTCTTTGACAGCTTTATTAAAGTTTTCTATCGACAGAGTATAATCTTCTTTTAAATCTATATATTTTATATCAACAATATTTTTCCCAAAGACCAACCAGGGCATTATTGCCGAAGCGTGTTCTAATTTAGTTGTCAATAAAATGGCTTTTTTCTTCATTTTATGAAGCATACTACAATATGAATAAGCTATAAGATTTAGTCCTTCTGTTGCTCCTGTTGTTAATATAATATTATCTGGTTTAGTTCCAATAAAGTCCGCATATACTTGTAAAGACCAATCTTTTAATTGTTGAGTCCAACGAGCACCGCTATAGGAAGCTCTTCCAATATTGTAATTGTAATTAGAGTATACTTTTATCATACTAGATAAACAGCTTCCTAAAATTTGAGAAGTATTGGCACTATCTAAATATGTAAATTTTTTATTCTGTTCAAAGTATGGAAATAGTTTTTGAAAATCATTGTCCATATTTTACCTCCTATTTGGTACCGCTACTACCAAATCCTCCAGATCTTTTCGTTTTTACAGTTTCACCACAAGTGTAATATTTTTGAAATACTCCTTGGGCAATTCGGTCTCCTTCTTCAATGACAAAATCTTTTTTACTATTATTCTTAATACAAATGAAAAAATGACCTTCGTTTTTAGGATTATTGTAATAATCTGCATCTATAATATTTACACCCGCAGGT
>ULPT01031742.1_pt1 | contig 21934 bp, 18 predicted proteins | sample 1953751 | NCBI WGS metagenome assembly ULPT01 (sample SAMEA4835636, study PRJEB28245) | human gut metagenome | biome: gut microbiome; material: fecal sample | place: Denmark | collected 2008 | reverse complement strand
AGGTTATAAAAAGGAGCTGCGCCTATTTTGACACAGCCCCGTGCCGCATAAAGGACGCCGGTAGCACATCGCCCACACTTAATACAACACCTTGCAATTATGCGTAAAATCACTATCATCGTTCCGGCATACAACGAGGAGGCCAACCTCGAAGCGCTATATGACGCCCTGTTGCCACTAATGGATGGTCTGATGCCGCGATACACGCCCGAGGGTTCCGAAGCCAAACCGCTGGACAATTACGACTGGGAGGTCCTGATGGTAAATGACGGCAGCCGCGACCGCACGCTCGAAATCATGGCACAGCTGCATCAGCGCGATCCACGCTTCCGCTACCTCAATCTCAGCCGCAATTTCGGCAAGGAAAACGCCATGCTTGCCGGATTCGATTACGCCACAGGCGATGCCGCCGTCATCATTGATGCAGACCTGCAACACCCGGTGGCGACAATCCCGGAGATGGTATACTGGTGGGAGCAAGGCTATGAGGATGTCTATGGCAAGCGTCTAAGCCGCGGCCGAGAGTCATGGCTGCGTCGCCGACTGTCTATGTCTTATTACAAGATGTTGCAGCGCTCGACGCGCGTCGATATATTACCAAATGTAGGCGACTTCCGCCTGCTGGACCGCCGTGCTCTGGATGCGCTGCGCCGCCTGCGCGAAACCCAGCGATACACCAAGGGTATGTACGCATGGATAGGCTTCCGCAAAAAAGAAGTACTCTATTCCAACCTCGAGCGACACGGAGGGCAATCATCCTTCAACCTACGCGGCCTATGCAACCTCGCCGTCGAGGGTATCACATCATACACCACCGCGCCGCTACGTTTGGCCTCAGTCATCGGACTGCTCAGCGCAGCCGCCGCAATGCTCTACGCCCTTTATTTCCTTATAAAAACCATAGCCGTGGGCGACGATGTCCAAGGCTTCCCCACCCTAATCATCGCCATCCTCTTTCTCGGCGGATGCCAACTCCTTGCCATAGGCATCATCGGAGAGTACCTCGGACGCATATTCAACGAGACCAAGCGCCGCCCATGCTATATTGTGGAAAGCTATGACGGCAAACCTATAGACAATAGCCCGCAGACTACATTCTGATACGAATTGCGTGCGACACCTATACACACGCTCGCACCACTCACAATACCTTTTTCGGCTATGACAAATATTCAAAGCCCCTTGTCCACTATGAATAAAAATATTTCGAACAAACGTATAATCGGGCTGGACGCCGTCAAGCTGATAGCGATGCTGTCGGTAGTGGTATCGCACTCTATCAATGTCCTGATCGCTTACAAGCAGGACTTGACGATGTCCACCATATGCCATTCGCTGACCGCCGGCGGTGTACCGCTATTTTTCATGGTCAGCGGTTACCTGCTGTTGGGACGCAAGGGAACGACTTACAAATACGTCGCTCACAAGATTTGGGCGATAGTGCGCTATATCGCTGCAGTCTGCATACTATACTGGATTGTGATGGCGCTCATACATTGGGACTACGCCCAAGTAAAGAATTGCGCCTCCGAATTCGTAAATACATTTATGCTCCGGGGGCCGTTCACGCCATTTTGGTTTCTGTGGACTATGACCGTCATCTATCTGCTGCTGCCGTTGATACACCGTTTTTATGCGCGTCACACCCGCGCTTTTGCATGGTCGGTATCCCTGCTGGGCGTATTTTGCATACTGCTATTCGCCGCCCAATTTACGAATTTAAGATACAGCGACCGCACCCTACTCCAGCCGCTTAAAATGTGGAAATGGATGTTTTTCTTCGCCTTGGGCGGTGTCTTAAGGGCTTACCCGGCTCCTCGCATGCATTGGGGCCGGATTGCAATATGCGCCGCCGTGCTCAACGCCGCACAACGCTACCTCCTTGAACCGATAATACATGACACGTCAAATCTCGCCTTTGCAGGGTCGCCCATATCGCTATTATTCTACATTGCGGTATTCTGCTGGGCCATACAACGTAAATGGGGAGGGAACTACGTCCTGCGCACTGCCGGCGCCCTATTTATGCCCGTGTACACGATACACTATATCATCATTCAGCAACTCACATCGTTGCACGACCTCGGCTTCGGCTCATATATCACATATCCGCTGCTGATATGTGTGCTTTCGGTGGCCGTATCGCTCATCATCCTGCACCTGCCGGTTAAAGGCGGAATGGCCAGATTCTTCAAGCTGTGACAACGTATTGCCTCCCATCATTTCGGAGCATTCCGGATACGGAGAACTTCGAGACCGCGTTAATGGAGAATTCGAAATAAAAATTCGGCGAGGCGCGTCCTGTATGGGGCACGCCTCGCCGATTGTTGTCAGACGATATCAGCGGCAGCAGATGTCTGCGCCATCGCTTACGTTACTGATTGCGACCGTGGCAGTTCTTGTATTTCTTGCCTGATCCGCAAGGACATGGATCGTTACGACCAATGCGCGGGCCTGCTTTGACAGGCATGGTGCGCTGCGGCTCGTTTTGGCGCTGTGCGGCGGCAGCCCGTTGTGCGGCTTCGGCGGCAGCGGCTGCATTGGCTTCGCTGGGCAGGGTGGCGGATGCGGTCTTAAAGTCTCCTCGCGAAGTCCGGTAGTTGGGCCGCGGGGCGCGCTGCTGAGGCATTGCGCGAGACATTTCGGGTGCGGAGGGCTGCTCCTGCTGTGGCCTCGGCTCGGGTATGTATACCTGTCCGCGCATCAGCGTGGACACAGCCTTGGCATTGAGATTGGCCAGCATGCGTTCAAACATGTGGAAGGACTCTACTTTATAGATTACCAGCGGATCTTTCTGCTCATAGGATGCGTTGCGCACGCTTTGACGCAGGTCATCGAGTTCGCGTAGATGTTCTTTCCATAATTCGTCTATAGTGAGCAACAGCAGCTTCTTCTGCCATTCCTTGACAAGCGATGCCCCATCGGTGCGATTGGCTTCCTCGATGTCAAAGAGTATGCGGAAAATGCGTTTTCCGTCGGTAATTGGTATAGCGCGTATACCGGTTTGTCCTTCTTCGACGGAGGCTTTGACGACGGGCATAACGATTTCGCGTATGCGCTGGCTCTTGCGATCGAGTGTCTCGATGGCTGCGGCATGCAGGCGTTCGATGCGGTCTTCCTTCTCGAGGTTGGCGTATTCCTCGGCTGTAAACGGGGGCTCGATGGTGAGTACGCGCATCAGCTCGACGGTGAGGTCATCGAAGTCAGCGGCCTGCTCGTAGTTGCTGACCAAATTTTCGATGGCATCATAGATCATGTTTGAAATGTCTATGCCTATGCGTTCGCCTACGAGGGCGTGGTGGCGTCGTGTGTATATGTACGTACGCTGCTTGTTCATTACGTCATCGTATTCGAGCAGATGCTTACGTATACCGAAGTTGTTTTCCTCGACGCGTTTCTGGGCTTTTTCGATGCTGTTATTGATCATCTTGTGTTCGAGCATCTCGCCTTCCTTGAATCCGAAAGTGTCAAGGAGTTTCATGATTCGGTCGTTGGCATATACACGCATCAATTGGTCCTCAAAGGATACGTAGAACACCGAAGTTCCGGGGTCGCCCTGACGGCCGGCACGACCGCGTAGCTGACGGTCGACACGGCGGCTTTCGTGGCGTTCGGTGCCTATGATGGCGAGACCTCCGGCGGCTTTAACCTCGGGGGTCAGCTTGATGTCGGTACCGCGGCCTGCCATGTTTGTTGCTATGGTAACGGTGCCTTTTCGACCTGCCTGAGCCACAATCTCGGCTTCTTTCTGGTGAAGTTTGGCGTTGAGCACGTTGTGTGGTATGCGCCGCATTTGTAGCATACGGGACAGCAACTCGGATATTTCGACGGAAGTTGTGCCCACGAGTACCGGACGCCCTTCGCCGACAAGGCGGACAATCTCGTCGATGACAGCGGCGTATTTTTCGCGTTTGGTGCGGTATACGCGGTCGTTCATGTCGATACGAGCCACAGGCTTGTTGGTGGGGATGGTGACTACATCCAGCTTGTATATATCCCAGAACTCACCGGCCTCTGTCTCGGCCGTACCGGTCATACCGGCGAGTTTGTGGTACATGCGGAAGTAGTTTTGCAGGGTAATGGTGGCGAAAGTCTGCGTGGCTGCCTCGACCTTGACGCCCTCCTTGGCTTCGATGGCCTGATGCAGGCCGTCCGAGTAGCGTCGGCCTTCCATGATACGGCCTGTCTGCTCGTCCACGATTTTGATTTTCCCGTCATCGATGACGTACTCAACATCTTTCTCGAAGAGGGTGTATGCTTTGAGCAACTGGGTGACAGTGTGTACGCGCTCGGCCTTGACGGCGTAGTCTTGCATGAGTGTATCCTTGCGTTCGGCGCGTTCTTCCGGGTTGGTGATGTGTTCCAAATCGGAGAGCTGGGCTGTGATGTCCGGCAGCACAAAGAATTGTGGGTCGGAGATGCCACGTGTCAGTTCATCGATGCCCTTGTCGGTGAGTTCGACCGAGCGGTTTTTCTCATCGATGACAAAGTAGAGCGGATCGGTGACGATGGGCATTTCGCGGGCGTTATCTTGCAGGTAGTGAGCCTCGGTCTCCAAGAGGATGTTTTTCATGCCTTCGGTGGAGAGGAATTTGATAAGTGCACCGTTCTTGGGCAGGCCCTTGAATGCACGGAACAGCAGCAGTGCCCCTTCTTTGCGGGTATCCTTGTCTTCAGATACGAGTTTTGCCTTGGCTTCGGCAAGTATCTGCGTAACAAGACGCTGCTGCGCTTGCACTACATTCTTGACGTTTTGCTTAAATTCATCGAAGTATTGGTCATCGCCTTTGGGCACCGGGCCGGAGATAATCAGAGGTGTGCGGGCATCGTCGATGAGCACGCTGTCGACCTCATCGACTATAGCGTAGTAGTGTTTGCGCTGTACCATGTCCTCGGGATCCATGGCCATGTTGTCGCGCAAGTAGTCAAAGCCGAATTCGTTGTTGGTACCGAAAGTGATGTCGCAGTTGTATGCGGCGCGGCGCTCGGGGGTATTGGGCTCGTGCTTGTCTATGCAGTCTACGGTCGAGCCGTGGAACATGTACAGGGGGCCCATCCATTCGGAGTCACGTTTGGAGAGATAATCGTTGACGGTGACCACGTGCACGCCGCGACGCGAGAGGCTGCGCAGGAATACGGGGAGCGTGGCCACGAGGGTTTTGCCTTCGCCGGTGGCCATTTCGGCAATTTTTCCTTGGTGGAGTACGATGCCGCCCATGAGTTGGACGTCATAGTGCACCATATCCCAGGTGATTTCGTTGCCGCCGGCCATCCAGTGGTTGTGCCAAATGGCCTTGTCTCCATCGATGGTGACGAAGTCGCGGCCTTGTGCGGCAAGGTCGCGATCGAGCTGGCGAGCGGTGACTACAACATCCGCATTGGCAGCAAAGCGTGCGGCGGTTTCGCGCATGACAGCGAAGACTTCGCACAGGTGTTCATCGAGCTTTTTCTCGAGGGTGTCGAGGATGTTCTTTTCGCGGCGGTCGATTTCGTCCCAAAGATGTTGGCGCTGGTCCACGGGCAACGTCTCGATGGTAGCGCGTGCTTCTTCGATGGCCTTACGATCTTCGGCTGTAGCGCCGTCGATGTCTGCACGCACGGCATCTATGCGTGCTCGCAGCTCATCGTTGGTCAGCGGCTTGAGATCCGGGCCTATGGCGTTGATACGGTCAACAAGCGGCTGCAACAGTTTGCGGTCGCGCGAGGACTTGTCACCGAATATTTTGCTTAGAAAGCCTGTAAATGACATTTGTATAGTGGTGTTAAGATATTATTATTCAGATATATCGTATGTATAGCAGCGCACGTGCCTCACGTGCGCGGCCAAATATTTTGCAAATATAGGGATTTTTGGCGGAATTGTCAGGCAGTCAGTACCGAAAAGCGCTGCGCTCGCCCGGCGTCTATCCGCGTCCGTCGTATCGTTATTTTTGTAGTGACAGGGGCGGACGTCCGGCGCCATTGGGAGACCGTATGCGCAATTGGCGCGTCACGGTAGGCGCTATGCGCCGTGCATCCACGGGGACACCTATGGTCTGTGCCGGAATTTCCGGGGCAAGAATAAATACCGGGGCCGTGGTCAGAGCCGCCACGGCAGCCGTTTGCGGCGTAGTGGTGCCTGCGCGGTTGTAGTCATCTTGGAGCTTCCATCCGGGGATGATTTGGACAAAGACGTCACCGGCATAGGCGATGGTGGTGTTTCGCCGCAGGCCTTGAGGGTCGTCCACAGGTGCTGTCCCGGTGATAATTTGGTCTATGGTATATGCCTGAAGGACGCCGGACATGCGCTGCAGAAAGGCTGCGGCCTGACTACGCATATCGGCTATATCCTTGTTGTTCTGCTTGATGAGGTCGGCATTGAGATACACCCGACCATCGTGATATCCGCTGACCCATTGCCCGGTGCCGTGTACGGCCATGAGATACATATTGAGTAGCGACATGGCCTTGCGCGTCGAGAATGTGCCGTCCGGCAGCCCCCACGTTTCATCATCGGGGCGACGCCATTGGCGAGGCGGAAGTCCGGCCACCAGAATGACCATGCCGCCGTTGTCGGCTGTGTTGCGCTCGGCAGCTTTAAACAGCGAGGCAAGCGCAGCGTCAGCACGCATATAGGCGTCTATGGTCTCATAGCGAGCCTCGGTAGTACGCGTTCCCGGGAATGGTTCGAGTGTACACGACAGGGTCAGCATGTCTGTGGACTGTCTGGTACCCAGTTTATAGGTGCTGACGTATTGTGTGGCGAGGCGCACGATGTCGGCATTGGCCAGTGGCGTAGTCAGATACCGAGCAAAGCGATCGGGATCGTTGCGCTTGAAGGTGTGACGGAAGGGGTATGTCCTGAGGTGCTCGGGCAGCATCCATGCGGCGTTGCCGGAGGCTTGCATCGGAGTCCAAGACATGGTGTCCAAACGCGCCGACAATGGGGCTGTGCGGTTGGACATAGATGCGGACACGGGGAACTCCTTGTAAAAGGTCGAGGTGGCCCAATTGCCGGTGACATCGTTGACAAATACGGCGCTATTGGCACTATGTCCGCCTTGGATGACAGCGCATGCGGCATCGGAGGCTATGGCATATACCATGCCTACGCCGTTGCCGGCTACCTTAACCTCATCGGCGATGGTGGAGACCTGCAAAGTTGCAGGAGACAACGTCATATCCGTATAGTTGCCCATGGTTACGCCATCGTCAAAGACGTTGCGTGTGCGGAGTTTGGCCGCATCGTATACCACGGCGGCCGGTATGCCGTTAGCTGCCGGAGCCGCACCGGTGAGTAACAGCGCTGTCGCCGAGGCGGCATCCAAACCCGGCCCGAAATCGGCATCGGTGATGACAGCGCCTTGGCGCAACAGGCGATTGAAACCGTCATGCCCGAAGTATGGAGCAAGGTCCTGCAGCGTTTCCATGCGCAGGCCTTCGATAAATACGCCCAACACAAGACGTGGCTGCTTAGCCCCGAGGACAACACTCAGGGCGGTCGACACCATAGTGGCGGCTACAAAGCTTAGCATTCGCGGGCGTTGTGTCATATCTTATTTGCGGTTGCTTTTGGGGTGTGACTCTCGTATTTCGTATATATAATCGGTCTTTCGTGAGCGCCGGGGCCACCACCGACGTTGCTTTCGGTCGCGTTGTCGGTTGTGCTCTTCGTACTCGATGATCTGCGGTTTTGTCGCTTTTGCCATCCGGGCATTGCGCCATATCCATGCGTAGGTGAGGATGAAGTCGGCGGCTATCCAAGGCCAGAATGCATCATTGGCCGTTTGTGCTATCCAAGGCCATATAAGCAGCATGGCAAGCATAGCCAACAGATGTAACTCCATATATATGAGTGTGACTTTGTCTTGACTTGATTTCCAGACTGATATGGCCGGAATAATGGCGAAGGGGTTTAGCCATAGCAGCAGCCAATTAGGCGAGGTGGCGTAATGCTCCGAGCAGAACACCAGGTATGCAATGATAAAGCCTACAACGGCATTTGCGCCGAAGAACAGGCAATAAAATCCACGCATACGGCGCCATTTGACGGTCACAGCACGTGCCACGAATAATGATATGACCAGCAGCACCGACATTGCGGCCATAGGCGTCAGATACCATGGAGTGGGGGGTAGAACGGCGAGGCACTCCTTGGGGGTGTCGCGTCTCGGGTCATTGTCCAAAAGTGAGCCTCTGATTTGGTCTTCCGGAACTTGCTGCCCGTCGGCATCAATGATGGTGGTTTTCGTTACAATCGAAATATCATATCCGTCAGGGTTTGATATGCCGAATTTGAACAAGTCGGATTTGGACAATCCGTCGGCTTTGAAGGTGCTGTGTTCAAGCATCCCGGCTAGTAATATGGGAGCAAAGGCAAGGCCGCGTCTATTACGATACCCTCCGACAGGTTGGTCGATGCCGCTGCCCAGCGCGAGGTCGATGCCGAACTGATACCACGGATAGTTGGCGTGGTATCGACGCATGACGTTACGGTATGTAGTCCCGTCACCAAGGTCAAAGCTATATATGCCGGTCCATCCCAAGTCCGTTTCTTGGCCGATGGCTTTTTCGATGATTTGCAGCGGACGAGTAGCGCAATTGTCTTCGATATAATTGTAGCGGTAGACGCGATTTTCGGGGCGCAGGTTTTCCTCGACCAGTGCCATAAGGCGCTGAATCTGCTCTCGGGTTAGATTCAGCTTTTGCAGTACAGTGCTGCGCCCTTGGCATACATAACTATATAGAAATGGTGCCCAGGGTACGGCGGCAACGCTGTAGTCCGTCTCGCCTTTGACAAAACGGTATACAAAATGCGGAGCGTTGAAATCAAACATACCCCATGTGATGGCGGTATCACTGTACGGAGTGACGATGCGCAGTGCCGAGTGACCTTCGAGTTCGTAGACTTCTTTGCCTGGAAAAAATGTGGCAAGATATACGGTGGTGTCACAGTCTTCCGCTAAATTCCAATCGAGAGTCAACCTGTTTTCGGCCATAGCCGTGTGCGCAGCCGTTCCGCATAATAATATAACGAGAAGCACGAGGCCCATGGCACGGCGTGCCTGTGCGTATAAAATACCGGCAGCGCATCTGCATATCAAGTTTGCAGCCACATGGCTATGTATTTTTGTGCGTTGCCTCATGCTTCATTGATTTTAGAACTCGATTCTCGGGATTCTTTGGAGTTAGAATTCTCTATGATGTATGTGTAACCATTGGTCTTGAATCCCCATAATTTATTTGTTCGTTTTATTCCTTTAATTTTTTCTTCACGGCACTCGGAGTCTTCGCCTTTGTTGGAGTCATCTTCGGGTGTTTCTGTGAGCTCTTCTGCGCGTTCCATTCGGGCAAAAGTGAGGAGTAAATCCGAAATAAACCACGGCCAGATTGCAATGTCTGTGCGTTGTGAAATCCATGGCCATATTAAGATTAGAATCAGTGTCGGGAACAAACGGACTAAAAAAATTACATCTGCAATAAGTTCCATGCGTTTGTTCCAGATTAATATGGCCGGGATTATAGCAAACGGGTTAAGCCACAAAAACAGCCAGTTTGGAGAGGTGGCATAGTGATCCGAAAAGACAAGATAAGTCAAGATGGTCCCTACTATAGCGATAACTCCATAAAAGGCTGTGTAAAAGCCGCGAATGGGCCGAAGCTCGCGTTTTACTTTACGAGCTACGAAAAATGAGATCACGAGTAGTACCAGAGAGGCGACCAAAGGACTTAGATACCATGGCGTTGGCGATGATGCTGTTTGTGTTATCTTGTCGCAGTCTCCTTCTAATATACTATTAATAATAGCATTAGCACCTTTTTCTGAAGTCTTGGACATGCCTCCGTCTAAGAATACTGTACCCAATACAACAGGGACTCCATGCGCTTTTGCGTAGTCGATGACGCAGTTTCCAATGAATCCCGCAAGCAATAATGGTGTAAATGTCAACTTGCGTTCGCCACCGTTGCCGAGAGGTTGGTCAATTTCGCTGCCCAGTGCAAGTTCCAAGCCGAATTGATACCACGGATAACCGGCGTGATAGCTACGCAGGGCTTGGCGATAGGAGGTTTTCTCCGGATTAAACTTGCCTAAATATTCATCCGGAAGTCTAAGCTCGAATCCGAGCGCGTTTTCGATAGCGGACAATGAGCGCGTCGCGCAATTGTCTAAAAAGTAGTCGTAGCGTGAGTCTCGGTTTTCGGGATGCAGGTTCTCTTCGAGTATGTCCATAAGACGGTGGATTTGAACCGGATCCAATACGAGGCCTTGCAAAAGAACTCCACGGCTTCGACTTACGTATGAGCTCAAGAATGTGCTCCAAGGCATCGAAACGGCGGTGTAAGTCGTTTTGCCTTCGAGATATTGATATATATAATGTGGAGCATTAGAACCGAACGTCCCCCATGTGTAGGCCGTATCGCCGGATGGCGTGATAATTCGGATTGCGCTTTGGCCTTCGAACTCGTCGGTATGTTTCCCGGGTAGAACCGTCACGAGGTATACAAGTGTATCGCTTTCTAATGCGGCATTGATATCCATGTCTATGTCTTTGTGGTCGATGGCCGGTGGCGGACCTGACATGGGATTATAGTTATAATCAGCTGCATAGACATGCAAAGATGCACTACTCATTAACAATATAATAACGAGAAGCACGAGGCCCATAGCGCGGCGTGCCTGTGCGCAGAGCACACGGGCAGCATTGCTGTTTATGTTATGAGCCGGTGGCCGCATAGAGGGAGCGTTTCGTAATAAAAGTAAATCCCGCCGTACGACAGCGGGATTCATCATATGAGGTACCTAGCAGAATCGAACTGCTGTAAACGGTTTTGCAGACCGGTGCCTAACCACTCGGCCAAGGTACCATGCTCGTGCGGTTTGCGACTGCAAAGTTAAGCACTTTTTGGGATATACACAATATCTGCACGAAAAATCTTTTGACAAATTTCGGAAGGGCCTTGGAGCAGGGCTTGCCCGCCCTCAAGGGCAAGGCGCCCGGTCAAAGCCCGTATATCGGCGCTGCCACGGCCGAAAAAGCACGGTTCACACAAAAAAGCCGGGGGTTCGTACAGGAAGCGCGCCTACGTATTGACAACGCTCTTCCGGGAGCGTAATTTTGCTTGCGAAAGGAGGAAACAAGCCCTCGGGTAAGTAGACTTCCACCAAATCTAAAAGCATAACCACATTAAAAACGAAGCATTATGAAGACCAAGAATTACATCAGTCTGGCAGCGCTGGCACTTGTTGCCGCCATCACGGGGCGAGCATCGTCAATGTCTTTTACGCCGAACCTTGAAGAGCCGTCGTGGACGGTGGTCGGCCCGGTTTTGCTGGAAAACAGTGAAGGCTCCCTGATACGAGCCACGTTCGAAGTATTGTATGTCGATGCATGCGCGTATTACCGCATACGCCACGACGGCCGGTGTCATCTCGTATCAAAATGCATATCCAAGAGTATAGCAACCGAAACGTTTGTATGCCACATGCCCCAAGGCGACTACTACTTCCACCTAAACGGAAAGTAACAACGGCATTTTATTCGTAATTGCCGTACTTTTACTCACAAATAGGATGAAGAATATTGTAAATGACGCAGCAATGCGCTAATTTTGTAATTACATTAGATTAAAGGCTATGACATACAGAAAAAAGGGGTCGGAATGCACCTGCCCGGCATGCGGTACACCGCTTGCGAGCGAAGATGAAAAATGCCCGAGATGCAACAAGATTGGGGAGTCGGCCGATGCGACATGCGCAGATCCTGACGCGGAAGATGCCGCAGAATCAGCCTCGGCAGAAGATATAGCCGCTGCACAGAACGCTGCAATTGCCCGATCACATGTCGCATTGATAGTGAACGGAAAGTCGATGAATGGAACGCTGTTCCATGGCGTGATGATTGGAGTCTTGGCACTTCTATGCATATCGACATTCCGGTATGGCTATGACTTCTTGATGTTTTTTGGCAAGATACCACGATTCGGAACAATATACACCATCTATAACGGCGTTATGGCTTTCTTCAGCGCATATACGTTGTTCGCGGTGTGTAAAGCAAAGCCTAACGGGGTGTACTTGTTGATATATTATGCCTTGCTTTGCCTATTCTTGACTATCGGGTATTTGTATGTATACGGCAAAATCGGTGATGTGGGAAAGATATACCTATGTGCATTTGGTATTACAGCGGTTCTGGTTTTCCTTGTCTACGTGGTATTCTCGTTGCAAATATGGCGCATATTCCCATTAGGAAGCCGCCGCAGCCATTATTACGATACAATACTGTTCTTGGCGATCTGTGTCGTGCAAGTCGTATACTTCAACCATTATCTATACGCCTACACCTTTTCGAGCTTCATCCGCAGCCTTGCCGGCCATGGCATAGCACTATGAGACGGCGCTATGGCGCAATAAGGATTGACAACAATTACAATAAACAACATAACAACACAATAAAGATATGGATAAAGATAAACAAATAATCTGTCCGGTATGTGGGACAGCCATCCCTTCAGACGCGAAAATATGTCCGCATTGCAAAGAGACCCTGTGGTCTGACGAAGTCCCCGAAGAATTTGGCGGAGGCAGTGCGACTGAAACATCGGACGGCACACCGCCGCCGATGTTAGGAGAAATCTACAACCGAGACTTCCGTCCCGACCCGGACATGGAGCCGGAAGCCGAAACCGAGCGGCTCCTCAAAATTCGCGGATGGCTTTTCCTCTTTGTCTTTTTGATGTGGTTGTCGATAGTAAGGGTTATCGTGTCCATGCTGACCGAGTCGCTTCCCACGCCGTTTTTACTCAGCAACATAGCCAAGGTCGGCTTGGCGATTTATGCATTAGTGTGCATCAGCCGCGTCGGAAGCAATGTGGTATTTCTATGCAAATCATTGCTACTCATCACGTTGGTAGAGACCACGTGTATGATGTTTGGAGGTATCCAACTTTTCAAATATTCTCCTGCTGTAATCTTCTTTGTTGTGAAAATCGTCGTGAGCATCTTATGGCTCGGCTATTTCAACAGCAGTGCGCAAGTTGAGCGCCTTTTCCCGACAGAGGAACGAAGCCATTCGACGGTGGACGTTGTCATTGTTGCCATTACGGCCATATTGGCACTCGTAGCGTCATATACAATTCTAAGTGAGTTGCAGCATGTGCTGATATAGCCATAAGGCGCAACAATAGTTTACCCGGATACGGACGCAGGCGCGAACATTGGCACGCCTGCGTCCGCGTGTTCCCGGCGCCACAGTCGGCAGTTTTGTCCGGTGGTGTTGTGTAAACGGCAAAAAAGGATTATTTTTGTAACCTCAAAAACAAGGTCGCCGGCCGGTATGGCCGCCATACCCGCAACTGCATAGACAATTAATACACCCAATACTATCGGCTTTATGAAAACAGAGATAGCTCAACGGCTCACAGTCCTTCGCGGACTTATGGCCAAGGCCGGCGTCAATGCCGCCATTATCAATAAGACAGACCCCCACCAGAGCGAATATATAGGCGCCCACTGGGCTTTTTTGCGCCGCATCAGCGGCTTTACAGGCAGTGCCGCCACCATGGTAGTCACTGCGGATAAGGCATTGCTGTGGACCGACTCGCGATATTTCATACAGGCAGCGCAACAGCTTGACGGCACCGAAATCCGGCTAATGAAGGAGGGTCTTCCCGAAACTCCGGACATCCCGACATGGCTGACGCATAATCTGACACAAGGCAGCACGGTGGGCGTGGACGGAATGTTGTTCAGCCGTACCGAGGCTGACGGACTGGCTGCAACGCTCGGTGCTCGCGGCATCGAACTCAAGACAGACTTCGACCCTATAGCCGACACATGGCCCGACCGTCCGGCGTTGCCGCAAGACAAGGTTTTTGTACACCACATCCGGTATGCAGGACAGAGTGCTGCCGACAAAATTGCCGCTTTACTGACTGCGGCTGCCGACCTCGGCGCAGACGCTATATTCACCAGCGCACTTGACGAAATTGTATGGACGCTGAACATTCGTGCACACGATGTGCCGTACACTACCGTGGTCACGTCTTTCTTGTATCTGTCACCCAAGGGCAACACCTTGTTCGTAGACGAGAATAAATTGGATGAGGCCGTTCGTGCCCACCTCGCTGAGTCCGGGGTGTCTGTCGCCGGATACGGCGATGTTCTGCCCTTCATCGCAGCCCTGCCGACAGATGTTCGCGTGCTTGCACAGCCGGATAAGAATGCCGTAGCAGTCACCAATGCCCTTGGCGCGCGTGCCGTATTGGCTACTTCGCCGGCCGGAATGCTCAAAGCCGTGAAGAACAAAGTGCAACTGGCCGGAGTGCGTGCCGCTATGGAGCGCGATGGCGTAGCACTTGTGTCGGCCCTTATGGAAATCGAAAGACATATAGACAATGACCTGCCCCTGACCGAATTGGACGTTGTACGTATCTTCCGCCAAGCACGTCAGGCTCAGGCGTTGTTTTTTGACGAAAGCTTCGGTACCATTGCCGGCTTCGGTGCGCATGGAGCCATCGTCCACTACGACCCCACCGAGGAGTCCAATGCGGAGATACATCGCGGCAGTCTGCTGCTGATAGACAGCGGCGCTCAGTATCTTGACGGCACCACGGACATCACGCGCACAATAGCTATCGGCGAGAGCACGGCCGAACAGCGCCACGACTTCACCCTGGTGATGAAAGGCCATATCGCTTTGGCTACCGCCGTATTCCCGCAAGGAACTGTGGGTATGCAACTTGATATACTCGCACGCCAATTCTTGTGGAAGCAGGGCTTGACCTATCTGCACGGCACCGGACACGGCGTGGGCCACTTCCTCAACGTGCACGAAGGGCCGCAGAGCATTCGTCTCAATTATGTGCCGGCGCCGATGACTCCGGGTATGATTACATCCAATGAGCCCGGACTTTACCGCGAGAATGTCCATGGCATACGTTGCGAAAACCTTGTGCTAACCACCGAGGCCATGACCACCGAGTTCGACAAGTTCTACCGCTTCGAGACACTGACGCTATGTCCCTTCGACCTATCGCTGTTTGATGTGGACATGATGACAGATGCCGAGATCGAATGGGTCAACGACTACCACCGTATGGTGTGCTCGCGCCTTACTCCGATGCTGAACAGCGCTCAGCGCACTTGGCTCGAAAAGAAAACCCGGCCACTGACGCGCAACTAACCCCTTAGAAGTAAAAAATCAGAACAACATATACAAATGGCATTAATCATTCCACTGCGCGGACACACTCCGGTGATAGGCGCAGACACTTTTCTGGCCGAAAACGCCACCATTATAGGAGATGTCACCATGGGCGAAAAATGCAGCGTATGGTTTGGCACCGTCCTGCGCGGCGATGTCAATACCATCACCATCGGCGACCGCGTCAATATTCAGGATGGCAGCGTACTGCACACGCTTTTCCGCAAATCCACCATCACCATCGGCAACGATGTTTCCATCGGCCATAACGTCACTATACACGGGGCGGACATACACGACCTCGCCTTGGTAGGCATGGGCGCCGTGGTCATGGACAACGCCGTGGTAGGCGAGGGCGCTATCGTTGCCGCCGGAGCCGTAGTCCTGTCCAATACCAAGATAGGTCCTTACGAACTGTGGGCCGGCGCTCCGGCCAAGTACATCAAAAAGGTAGACCCCGAACAAAGCCGCGAAATCAACCAGAAAATCGCGCACAACTACCTGCTGTACTCCCGCTGGTACACCCATCCCGACGAACCAAACCCCTTGGATGACTGAAAAATCGCAAGATATAAATAAAAAGGAGGCTTCGGCCTCCTTTTTTATTTATACACCGTTTTTTGGTGTATAGGTCAAAACGGGTGCTATAAACGCTGTAACTACATTGGGCTACAGGATATTATCATGGTTCAAAAAAAATTGAAACATCACTTGGCGAAACCGCTTTGACCCTATGGGCCTGAATGTTCTCTTCGTGGTATTCAAAAACTTGGTAAAATATTTGGCAGGGACGAAAACTATGTTTAACTTTGTGACGCAGACCGCATCGCAGAAGCCCGGTCAGGGCTAAGCGGGTGGGTCGACAGACATAATTAGAAAGCGTTTATCCGCGCTGATTCTTGACGTTTCGGAATTCTCGCAAAATTCATTTAGATGTCAAGGATTGAGCAATGGTAGATGCCCGAGGATATGTAATTTTTCTTGCTTTCGGCAGTGTATTTCGAGAGAAATATGGCCGGACGCATTGATTGCATATACGAGCGTGGGCTTCTGCCTCGGCATTGGCGGCATCCTCGCCGGGGACAGTGTACAGCTTGAGGAACTCGTACTTCCTTTCGCCACGGAAATAGATGTCGAGGTACAGCGATTGGCGGCCGTCCTTTAGGTCTTTCGCCCGGATTGTCACAGGCTCACGCGAGGTGCGCTTGGCGCGGACTCTGGCTTTCGCGGTCTGCTCTTCGGTAGTGTCTTCGCGTTCTTGGGTATCTGCCTGTGAGGCGGCTTCTTCAATTCCGAGCTGCGACAGCCTTTCGCTGCGCATCTCTTCGGCCATGCGCATCGCCTCGGCGTTGGCAAGCTGCGCTTCACTGTCAGCTTCGGGGTGGATATAGAGCTTGAGGAACTCGTACTTGCGCTTGCCGTTGAGGTAGGTGTCAAGGTAGATCGACTTGCATCCGTCAGCGAGCTGCTTGAAGCGGATTTTCACAGGCGATTTCTGCCTTTTGTCAGGGAGGGTTTCCATATCGGTTTCGACTTTGATTTCGGGTACAAAGATACGAAAAATATTCGGCTTGTTACCTATGCGAGAACCAAAAACGAACCAATTAAAACACCAAAATCGGATAATAACGCTTACAACAACAAACAAGTACCAAAACCGATTATTCTATAATGTATTGGCAAATAGGATAATTGCTTGCAGATATTGGCAGATGCTTGGAAGTTAAAAATAAACGTGGGCTTCTGCATGCCGTCCGACATCTAAAGGGCAATGCGAGAAGCCTCGAAACGTAGGACGGTAACAGATACAGATTCCTACGCTTTTTTTATTATCAATCGCCAACGAGAGGATGACCGCGGCGCCTTCAGACTTCAATGAAAAACGTCAAATTTAAGCCATGGATCGGTAAAGACTACCATGATGGAAACGAGTTCGGTAAAAAGATTCTCGTCATAGGCGAAAGCCACTATTGCGAGGATTGTGAAGATGTCAACGAATCAGATTGCCCGGATTTTACGCAAAATCTCATCCAAGAGTTAGTGGATGGTAAAATCGCAAGATGGACAGGAACGTTCCGAAAATTTGAGCGTTCGCTCGTCGGTCACGAAACTACGCCGGAAGAATCGGCAAGAATCTGGAATTCGCTCGCGTTCTACAATTACCTGCAAACAGCCGTGCCCGGACCGCGTAAATCCGGCACCCCGGAAGATTATGACAAATCGGAAGACGCGTTCTATGAAGTTCTTAACGAACTTCAGCCGGATGCCATTATCGTATGGGGCGTGACCGATATGTGGGACAATATGCCCTCGCGCGGTTGGAAAAAGGGCGATGAAATCGAAGTAGACGGACATCCCTTGAAACAAGGCTCGTATACTCTTGACAACGGACATGTAATCAAGGCTATATGGATTAACCATCCTTCATCGGGCTATTCATGGGAGCGGTGGAACAAAGCAATCAAGGAAATCCTATGATGTAAAGAAGCCTCTCAAGAGGGTCTCTCATACTTGGTCGAGTAGCTGAGTAATCAGTATGGCTTTAAATGTCGCAAACCGACATCAAAGCTGTTGACGACCAGCTACCGGCCAATTCTATGCGCTTAAATATATTGATAAACAGTTATTTGTTTAACCGGTTAAACGATTCGACTTCTTAGGGTCATTAACTAACTCAAAAAGTTATCGAAGTATTTTATGACACTACTCACACCCCTCAAAAATGATAAATCGGCACATACCGAACCATCGGTGATGCGACATCGGGCATATCGACACAAATTCCCGTCTCTCATCCCGGTTCTCCTTGACCGCACAATCATCCGCCCGGCTCTCCTGCTCTTCTTGTTGCTCTCCTCCACGTCCACAGCCCTCGCAGATCAATTCGTCTGTACAGTTGGTGGAATAAGCTATTCTGTTAATACGACCAATAAAACAGCGAGTGTGGTAAGTAACAATTATGGCGATTATAGTGGCAATATTATTATACCCGAAACTATAACATACAATAATACAACGTATTCCGTCACTTCTATCGGCGAAGACGCCTTCTACAAATCCGGGATCACTTCCGTGACCATCCCCAACTCAGTCACCTCAATCAGCGAGAATGCTTTCTTAGATTGCCATCAGCTGGAATTCGTGACTATCGGCAACTCAGTCACTACTATCGGCGAACACGCCTTCCGCTACTGCTACAGGCTGACAGAATTGGTCTCTCTGGCCGTTGATCCGCCGATATGTGGCATTGGCCGATATAGCTCTGCATTTGGAGATGGCGTTAATAGAAAGACTTGCCGGTTGTTTGTCCCCAAGGAATCAATCAATAAGTACAAGGCCGCCAAGGATTGGAAGGAATTTAAGTATATATCCGAGTGTAGCAGCGTGGACGATGTGAGCATGGACACGCTTGACGCGGTCTACGAGGTGTACAACCTGCAGGGCGTGCGTGTTGGCAGCAGTATGCGCGAAGCGGAAATCACTGCCGATGCGTTGCCTCACGGCATCTACATCCTTGTATCGCCGCAAGGACGTAAGAAACTGAAAATCTAAAAAAATCTAAGAGATAAAAAATACGAAACGAAACACTAAAGTACTAAAACACAAAAGGATGCTCATAGACCATGCCGAGAAGCGAGGCATAATGCCGTATATTGGCCGTTTTGGCATTAAGTATGGTCGCAGGCAAAAATAAGTTATTACTAACCACAAACATAGACCGAAACACATGAAACGAACATTATTTATCTTAACAGCCCTTTTCACGTTGCTGTCCTCCTCTTCTCCCGCCCTCGCAGTTGTAGCCGACTTTACATTTGATGGGATAGACTATTGGTTTATTGATGGTCATGCGGAGATGTATGGAAAAAGCGATGGCAAATTTGAAGGCGATGTGGTTGTCCCTGATTCTGTACCCGGTATGAGGGGAATGATCCCCGTCACTGGTATAAGCACTATGGCCTTCTACGGCTGCTCCGGACTGACATCAGTAACCATTCCCAAAACCATCACCGATGCCGATTTCGGCCTCTTCCGTTACTGCTACCGGCTTACTTCCGTGGTTGTTGACAAAAACAATGTCACATATGATTCACGTGACAATTGTAATGCAATTATAGAAACATCCACAAACAAATTAGTCTCCGGTTGTAAAAATACTATCATCCCCAACTCTGTCACTTCCATCGGCGAATACGCCTTCTACGGCTCAGGATTAACTTCTGTGACCATCCCCAACTCCATCACTTATATCGGCGAACACGCCTTCCACGATTCCTCGCTGCTGACAGAATTGGTTTCTTTGGCTGTTGAGCCGCCCGTCTGTGGTGATAAAGCATTTGCATATGTTAATAAAGCAGCTTGCCAGTTGCTCGTCCCCAAGGAGTCTGTTAATAAGTATAAGGTCGCCGACCAATGGAAGGAATTTAAGTATATATCAGAGTGCAGCGGTGTGGACGATGTGAGTGTGGACACGCCGGACGCGCTCTACGAGGTGTACAACCTGCAAGGCGTGCGCGTTGGCAGCGGTATGCACGAAGCGGAAATCAACGCCGATGTGCTGCCTCACGGCATCTATATTCTTGTGTCGCCGCAGGGTCGTAAGAAGCTGAAAATCTGAACTGATTCGCTTATTGACGCGAGTTCGAGATAAGAAATTGGTAGAAAAAGGCACAAGACAAGAATCTATGCACCGGATTTTTGTCTTGTGCCGAAAATTGCCGAAATCGGGCCTCTGAACGGCAGCAAAATGCGGCTGGAAACGGGCGCAGAAAAATTCGAGTTAAAATATTTTGGTGTAACGGATTAAAATGCGTACCTTTGCAGGCCGATTATGTCCAAAAAACATCAATTGGGCGCAGTCCGGCGGCACTTTTGGCCGAGTGCCGACGATGGCTGTGACCGTATTAACTAATTGTTAAACAAAATCTTAAAAGTGGATACTTTAAGCTACAAAACATCTATGCCCAACGCCCAAAGCGTCGAGCGCAAATGGGTAGTGATTGACGCCACCGATCAGGTACTTGGTCGCCTCTGCTCCCAAGTTGCCAAGATTCTGCGCGGCAAAAACAAGCCCAGCTACTCGCCCCACGTAGAGTGCGGCGACTATGTAATCATCATCAACGCCGACAAGGTTGTCCTGACCGGCAAGAAGATGACCGACCGCATCTATCTCAACTACACCGGCTATCCCGGCGGTCAGCGTGAGGCTACACCCGAGGTCTTGATGAAAAAGTCTTACAACAAGCACATCAAGCCCGGCAAACACCCCCTGTTCCTGCGCGTACTCAAAGGCATGCTGCCCAAGAATCGCATGGGTCGTGCCCTGCTTGCCAACGTCCATGTCTACAACGGACCGAAGCATGACCACGAGGCTCAAAACCCCGTACTTATCGACATCAACAAAATGAAATAACGACGCATGGAAACAGTTAATGCATTAGGCCGCCGTAAGGCCGCCGTCGCCCGCGTGATACTCAAAGAAGGCACCGGCGTCATCACAATCAACAAACGTTCCTTAGAGACATACTTCCCCTCGTCCATTCTGCAGTATATCGTTAAGCAACCCCTGATGGTGCTCGATGTACTCGCCAACTATGACATCCACGTCAACCTCGATGGCGGTGGCTACAAAGGACAGGCCGAAGCTCTGCGCCTGGGCATCGCCCGCGCTCTCGTAAAGGTTAACCCCGAAGACAAAGCACTGCTGCGTAAGCATGGCTTCGTAACCCGCGACCCCCGCGCTGTCGAGCGTAAGAAACCCGGTCGCCCCAAAGCACGCAAGCGCTTCCAGTTCAGCAAGCGTTAATGTCCACCGGCGGTATGGCCGCGGGTACCACACGATGCCTGCAAGCCGCTTAGCCGCCTGACTTTATAGCCCCGACGCCACAGACGGCGTCAATGCCCGACGTCGGAGCCCCGTGTTTAGTATCTAAACCCCGGAGATGGACACGTTCCCTACCCCAGGGTTGTAATTACCAAAAAGAACGTAAACAAACACCTACCATCAAATCATGGCAACCCCAACATTTGAACAACTCCTCGAAGCAGGATGCCACTTCGGTCACCTCAAAAGAAAATGGAATCCTGCTATGGCTCCCTATATATTCATGGAGCGTAACGGTATCCACATCATCGACCTTGTAAAGACCGCAGCCAAGATCGAAGAAGCTGCTGCAGCACTCAAGAGCATCGCCAAATCCGGCAAGAAAGTGCTGTTCGTAGCCACCAAAAAACAGGCCAAACAAGTAGTGGCCGACAAAGCCACCGCAATAGGCATGCCCTACGTCATCGAACGCTGGCCCGGCGGCATGCTCACCAACTTCCCCACCATCCGCAAAGCCGTCAAGAAGATGGCTTCCATCGACAAGATGAGCAAGGATGGCACTTTTGACAACCTCTCCAAGCGTGAGAAACTGCAGATTACACGTCAGCGCGCCAAGCTCGAGAAAAACCTCGGCAGCATCGCCGACCTCAACCGTCTGCCCTCCGCACTCTTTGTAGTAGACGTACTCAAGGAGCACATCGCCGTAGCCGAAGCCAACCGTCTCGGTATCCCCGTGTTCGCTATGGTCGACACCAACTCCGATCCCACGAACATCGACTTCGTAATCCCCGCCAACGATGATGCTTCCAAGAGCATCGAAGTGGTTCTCGACGCAGTATGCGCTGCCATGGCCGAAGGTCTGGAAGAGCGTAAAGCCGAGAAGGTAGATACCGAAGCCGCCGGCGAAGGTGCCGAAGAAGGCGCA
>ULPT01055590.1_pt1 | contig 22030 bp, 19 predicted proteins | sample 1953751 | NCBI WGS metagenome assembly ULPT01 (sample SAMEA4835636, study PRJEB28245) | human gut metagenome | biome: gut microbiome; material: fecal sample | place: Denmark | collected 2008 | reverse complement strand
AAAAAATTCCAAAAAGAAGAAGAAAGGCTTATAAAAGATTATGAAGAATTAGAAGCTAAATTGGCGGCCAGAGCAAAAGGGATACAAGATAATTATGCTGAAAAAGAAAAATGGTTAAAATGGGATTTAGATAAACTAAAAAATGACAAAGAAACATTAGATAGACATATTTGTGAATTAAAAGATTTTGGTCAACGACAAGTTGATGAAAAAATTAAAGACTATGAACAATTAAGATTAACTCAAATTAATCATTCACTTGAATTAGAAGAAAAACGTAAGCAAGAACTTTTACAGCGGCAATTGGATGATTTTATAGCGTCCGCCGCGGAAACTAAAAAATCAGTTAATGATGAAATTGAAGAATTAAAGTTGCTTTTAGAAGATTATAAGTCTAAAAGAGATTTAATTAATCAAGCAATTGTCCATGAAAAGGAAATTCATGAACAACAAGATTTCTATCGAATTGTTTTAAACGAGTCTGACAAAGAAGATATTCAACTTTTAAACACTATTGGAATGCGTCTCCATAGTCGTGAAGCACTTTACAAATTGATATATGATGTTTTCTACAAGAAGCCACTTAATGATATGATTAATCGGGTTCTTCAAGGAAAAGAATTCTGTGGGATTTATCGTATTACTAATTTAAAAACTAATGAAGCTTACATTGGAAAAAGTACGAATATTAAGACACGTTGGCAAAACCATTGCAAAACGGCGATTGGTCTTGATGGTATGGCACGCACAAAAATTCACAGTGCAATGAAAGAATACGGAATTGATAATTTTTCTTTTGAAGTTCTTGAAAAATGTACAAAAGAAAATTATAGCGAACGAGAAAAATATTGGATAAACTTTTATGAAACAAATGTTTATGGTTATAATATACAGAAGTGAGGAAAAGAAATGAAACTCGATATCTACCAAGAAGAAATCGTTAAATCTACTGCACAGCATATTGTTGTTATTAGTGGTGCTGGTAGTGGAAAAACAAGGGTACTAACAGAAAGAATTAAATGGTTAATTGAACAAGGAAATGACCCAAAGAAAATTGTTGCAATTACTTTTACGAACTTCGCAGCAGATGAAATGCGCGAGCGTTTAGGGGATATTTGTAAAGAAGCATTTATTGGAACAACACATTCTTACGCAAACAGATTGCTAATTAAAAATGGATATGATACTTCTGCTTTTATCGAAAATGATAAATTTGATAAATTCTTTGAAGCAATAGAGGAACATCCTGAAGTAATTGAAGAAGTAGATTTCTTATTGGTAGATGAATATCAAGATGTTAACGCTAATCAAGTCAGTTTTTTCGAGATGATTAATGCGAAGAATACTTTTGTGGTTGGTGATGATTGGCAATGTATTTTTACATTTTCTGGAAGTGACCCGCAATACTTTAAAGACGCTGCGGCCGACCCTAAAAATACTGTTTATTATTTAAAAAACAATTATCGGACTCCAAGAAAAATTGTTAAATTTGCTACTGAATTTTTGCGGCCGATTAAAAATAAAATTAAGAAAACAACTTCTTGTCAAGTAGAAGAAGAAGGAATTCTTGAAGAAGTATATGATGATTTACCTCGAATTGTAAGAGAAATTGAAAAGAATGGTGAATTTGGAAAATGGTTTGTTTTGACAAGGAGTAATGACCAAATTACAGAAGTAATGGATATACTTCAGCGTAAAAAAATTCCCTGTGATACTTTTAAAAAAGGTGAGGCGGGGCACGAAGATATTCAACGACGAATGAAGGAAAATACTGTTAAAGTTTTGACGATACACAGTGCAAAAGGTTTGGAAAATGATTATGTAGCTGTGTACAGGATGTCACTCGGTGAAAGAGTTAAGGAAGAAGAGCGATTTGTCGCTTATGTCGCGGCAACTCGCGCAAGAAAAAGATTGATTTGGTGTTATTGGAATTCAGGTAACAAAAAAAGAAAACCTCAGATAGTAAGTTGGGAAAACTAAAAAGAACCCTCAGTATAATGCTGAGGGTTTTTTATATTTTGAGCTAAAATTGGCTTAAATGTCCATGCGCGATTAATGAGTGAATTCCAGTAGAAGAATCTTCTATTAAATTATAACATAAGTATAAGTGGAAGATGATGGTTGGCTTATTGCACTTGTATATGCGCTCAAGTCGCCGGCAGGCCAAAATATAAAGAGCCGTGTAGCCCTTCTCTCTCGTTTTTTATCCCGCATATCCGTAGTTTATAGTTGCATTTGTCGCACCCCATGGCGCATTTGCTACCGCGCCATTCGCCCACGGTACATTGATGGTGGTTAGGTTAGTGCAGCTCGAAAATGCATTGTTTCCAATACTGGTTGGTGTTCCGGTGAATGTGATTGATGTTAATCCGGTGCATTTTTCAAACGCATTGTTTCCAATGCTCGTTAACCCACTCGGTAATGAAGTGAGGGCTAAGTTTGAGCAGTCTGAAAACATATAACTTCTTATCGCATCATACCCATGCATGTTTGCACTAATAAGCTGTCCATCTGAGTTATAGATTTCCTCGATATAAGGTTCAGTTGCACCTAATATTGGGACCCCTGAACTTTGACTAACTTCTTGTCCATTCATATATAAAGCCATAATTAATTACCTCACTTTAATCCAAACTCTGCCATTAACCCTAACATTATTTCCCCAATATTCATAATCAGGAACAGCACTAACTTGACCAATTATTGCTTCAGGATGATTCCAAACTTCTTCTTTATCCATTAATGAAACAGTACCATTAGGACCAGAACAAACAAAACATCCAATATTATGTCTAAATACTTCTCTATTTTCATAAGGATATGCAAGAACTCGTCCAGATACTGCAATAGGAGTGTGTGCCTTATCGGTTTCACCAATCATAAAACCAAAAGTATCAGAAACTATTGAACACCCATAAATTAAGCGTCCATCAGCGAGAGATAAGGTATCATCACCATTTTCTTTTACAACATAACCAGCGTCAATAAATTCATTACTTTCGCGACATTCTGCATAGTCGTTCCAAACTGCACCGTAAACTTTGTTGGCATAAATATTGCCAGCAACACCTAAACCACCGGAAATTTTTACAGCACCAGTTGTTGTAGAAGACGAAGCTGTTGTATTCGAAAAAGTTGTTACACCAGTTACTGTTCCACCAGAAAGTTTTAAAAAATTATTATTTGAATAAGTTTTTGCAGAATTTAAAGTTGTTGTATCTGCATTATTTGAATAAGTTTTAGCAGAATTTAAAATTGTTGTATCTGCGTTATCTGAATAAGTTTTTGCAGAATTTAAAGTTGTTGCATCTGCATTATCTATATATGTTTTTAATTCATCTGTATTTCCACCGTTGGCGGCCTCAGTCATATAAATAGCTTTTGGGTCTAGAGTTCCTGCTGCTGCAAGAGAATTATATTCTTCTTGTGAAAGACGAATAATATTTAAAATTTCTAAAACTTCATCTTCCGCATTATTAATTAAATCTTTTAAAACAACCTTGGAATTATTATTGTCAACTTCCGTAATTAAAGCTCGTAAAGCTTCATCCATAAATGGCAGTTGAGTATATGTTTTTCTTCCATCTCCAATCTTTACGCGAAGTTGACCCTCTGCTGTGTCAACAAGAATAAGTTCGCCGTTAAGTAAAACAGGGTTGTGATTTGTCCAGTTAGCACTTGTGTCACGTTTTAATGCAATACGAACATTAATGTTTTTTGACATTTTATTCCTCCTTGCCAAAGTAATTCTCCCGTCAAAGACGAAAGAGACTTTGATTTTTTCTCTACTGATTTAAGTAAAGAAAAATCCCCAGTTTTATAAAAAACTGGGGGAAAATTATTTATTCATTTCTTCAATTTGTTGAAGAAGAGTTTCATTCTGCGCGCTTAACTGACTTACCATCGCAGCAAGTGCATCAATTTGATTTTGAACTGCCGCAGGTACAAGAGTTTCCTCTTTAATTTCTATTTTTTGACTCTTCAAGCGTTCAAATTCTTCTTTTTCAATTTTTATCAATTGAACAGTCTTTAATTTTTCAGGATAATTATTCGTTTTCCCTTCTAAATGATAAACCTCTTCACCATTAGAAGACATAATACCGGTTGCCGCAAGTCTATCTGTACCAACTACTCTTCCTGATTTTGGGAGAAACCGAGTATATCTCGGTTTCTCCATTATATCAATAATTAAATTGTTAAAAACAACTTTATACATTCTTTTAACTCCTTTATAAGCAGAATCCAAATACCATGCCAGCGCCACTTGCTCCAGGAATGGTAGTCCAGTTGCCTGCTGAATCTACACCTTCAAAATAGTGCATTAATGACATATTAGAAGAACGAGTATAATAAACTCCACCATTCTTTTTTCTGCTTGAATAAGTGGTAAATAATGGATAAGGGTTATTTTGTCCAGATACAACATTACTAAGAGAAGTGCCACCTAACTCTTCAGCCGATGGCATCCAAATTAAATCAGATACAGTAACTGGTTCTTGGCTTTGCTCTTTATAATAATATTGACCCATATCACACTTTTTCTCAACTGATTTAATACCAGTTTGAAGCTCTTTTGGAAGTGCTGCAAATAAAGTATTATTCATCCAATTTCTAGCATCAGATAATACCCATCCACCATTATTATACCCTGCCCAATGTTTTGGTTGTCCTTCAATAGTTTTTACACTATCATTCATACGACGGAAAGCAACCATATCATATACAACAAAACTATAAGAAGCAGTAGATTTTCCTTCGTTATATTCGTTTTCAGAAACTGTTAATTTATCCATATTTTTACCAACAATTTCCATTTCAGCATATTTTTGAACTCCATCAATGGTAAATTCAAGAACTTTTCTACCACCTAAACCATAAGCATTTATATCACCAGCTTTAGCTTTAGCGATAATTTCTTCCCAAGAGTCTTCAATATAACCATTAAATACAAACTCTGCATAAATATAGGTTGTACCTGTTATTGGTTTATCAGTGTCTCTACTCCAAGCAGCGAATTCATAATATTCAGATTCTTCTCCTGCTACTAATTTTTTAATTTCATTAGTATCAAAAGGATAGTTAGGTAAATGTCCATAAGGAACTTGTTCTTCATAAAGCTTTACTGTATCGTTTATAAAATATACCCAATATTTTCTTAACTCAGCAGTAAATACTGGATAAAGAATTAAAGGACTTGTAACATTGGTAAAATCTTTATCCCAATTCTTATAGGTATAAACAAACTCTTTAGTAGAATCTTTAGTAGGCTTAGAGATTAATTTTTCTTCAACTGGGTCAATCGCGGCATTACCTTCCTTAATCCATTGTTCGTTAAGAATATTTTTAGAAGAATCTCTAAATTGAACTCGATAAGTTGAGTCATATTTTGCAATTACATTAACAGGCGCTTGAATATTTTTAGGCAAATTATTCCAAGCAAGATAACTAAAAGTGGCATCTTCTGTATTTTCACGAATTGGAGTGTCTATGTAGCCAGATAATACAGGGTCAATAGCATCATCACCCTGCACAGCAATATAACGATAAAGTAAACTATTATCCCAGTTCAAATAACGGATAAAATATTTAGCTTTTCCACCAACAACAACGATTAGCTCTGGGAAAGCATCATTAATTGTTTCAAGTAAACTATCAGTAATTGTATCAATATACAAATATCCAGTAACTACAGCTTTCTTTACTTCGTTACCATTAGCATCCATACCAAAACATTTATCACTGGTTAATTTTTCAATTGCCGCCGCCACCGCCTCTTCATTAGAAGCTTGCCAATTAATATTGATTAAACGAACGCGTGTTGGTGTACAACCAAGAATAATATCTTCAATAGGAATATTTGGTGTATTTTCAACATTAAGAGTTGAAATATTTGCATAACTTTCACAATCAAGAGTTTCAAAATTCTTTTGATTTTTAATTGTAAAATTAGTTATTGTTTCTGGCAATTCAAGTGTAGTTAAATGTCCGCCGTTTGGTAAATTCAAACCAGTTAATTTAGAGCCTTTAGCCTTAATAACTTTTAAACCATGGCATCCAGAAACATCAATTGGTTTGCTTAAAACAATACAGTTTTCAATATTTAAATAAGTTAATAATTCATTATTACCAACAGTTAAAGTATTTAATTGTGTATTTTGATAACCTTCAGCATTACTACCAAGAATAATCTCTTGAAGTTTTGTTGCCGCAGAAAATTCGGCAAGACCAACATTTAAATGACTTAAATCACCAACACTTGACAAACGATCAGCAGAATAAATATAAACTTCTGTATCATTCATTTCATCAAGCGGGCAAACCATTTCATATTGTTTATTTCGTTCGCCGCGCATATGAACTTCGGCAGAACCATATTTAACCCAAGGATAAATATGGGAATAAGGAGTAATTGTAATATTACCAACTCGATAACAACGAAGTGTAATATGATTTTGTTTAGCGTCGCCGCACATATACTTTGAATCACGGTAACGGAAACCATTAAATAACCACCAATCACGTTGTGATTTTTTATCACCCTGGAGCATTGCAAGATATTCTTCACCATTTAAAAGGTAGGGCTGTAAATATTTAGTAAACGCATCTTCATTCCAAAGTGCTTCAGGCCATACTTCTTGATGATTATTCATTTTATCACGAATAACTTCATAAGAGAATGTTCCTTCACTACGTAAGTCATTATACATTTCTCTTAATTCATCTTGGAAAGCATCGCGTACATTCTGCCAAAGAACTGATTTTTGTCCATTATAAACACCAGCTTCACCAATAATATCAGTATCTTCTAAATTATATTCAAAAACTAAAGAACCTTCATTATTGATGCCTATTGCAGTATCCATATCATAAGGCAATGGTAACCAATGTTCTCCATCATAGGTGGTTAAAAACATATTCTTCGCACGGTTATCTACCATTAAGAATACTTCTGTGAATAAATAGAAGAATAACATAGCATCACGGACAAAATAATTATCAAATTCTTCTTTAAAACGTGTTAACATTTCTTGTTTTTCTTCTTCGGTTTTAGCATTATCGCGATTAAATTGAACAACCCAATCTGTTACTCTTTTTAAAGAAGTATAATCAAAATCATCTTCTGGGTAGCGAGATTCAAAATCATCTTTCCAACCATCACCAAAATCACTCTCTAAGAAAAGAACGCGGTTTGAAGTGTTATTACAGAACTCCCAAGAACGAGCAAGAGGATATTTACTATTAAAACCAAATACATCTTCATTACTCTTATCATTATTCATATTGAACTTACCAACAAATACTGTTTCATTAGTAGAAGGTTTATTCCAGAATACAACAATTGGTTTACCTTCAATGCCTTGCCGCACACGACTATCTTCTTGTTTAGGAGGAATTGTATAAGGGCAAGTATCTTCATAAAAATCAACAAGCATTACATTATTAGTATTTTCAGAAGAAGCATAGTCAGCCTTTAAACATAGAGTGTCAACTGGGATAGAGCCTGGACTTATTGGAAAACCATCAGCATGCTCACCTGTTGCAGTATAAGTAATACCTGATTTTAATTTAACTTTTTCATTTTTAACAGGATAACCAGCCGAAGAAGTACCTTGAACATTTAACTGAACCCCTTCCGCAGTAAATGAACAATTTGGGTCAAGTGGATCGACGTAAATTACTGTACAGCCATTCTTTTTATCTCCTTTATATTGTGGTAATTGTTCACAGCCAAGTACCATATAAGGGATTGTAAGAGGGAGAGTTTCAATAGAAATTTCATTTGCATCATTAAGAATATCATTTCTTTGATAAGCTTTGCGCCTTTCATCAAGAGTTGGGCGATCGCAAATAAAATTGTTTAATTGTTCATCACGAGTTAAACCCTTGTTATAAAACCTTAAAGTATAAAGGTCAAGACCACAAGAATCTGCACCAATAGTAACACCTACAGGTTCAGGTTGACGGAAATCATCATTATCAGGATATTGAGTAATTCCGCACATTACACCATTTATATAAATATAAACGAAACGATTTAAATTTCTTTGCTCAACTACAAAAGTAACTCTTATTTTACTATCTTCTTTAAATAACATTGAAACAGAAGATTGTTCAGAGCTAAAAGAAGCTTTTTGTGATTGAATTTTAAAGCCACGGCCGCCACTAAAACAAGAAACAACTAAAGAATCATAATCTTGTACATTATGTGAAGCTAATTCTGCTTCAATAGTATAACCATTTGTGCGGCAATCGGTTGCAAAAGGCATAAAAGGAATGTTCATTAAATCACCGGGCAAGAAACGTAAAACAGTTTGACCATTATTATCTTGTAACCAACCATCGGCGCCTGCCCATCCAAAACCTTCAAAAGTAGCATGAATATCTTTATAATTCCAAGATTCTGGATTATCTTCATTATTATTTCGACCTGCCGCGGTAAATTCAAGAACTAAACTATCTTGAATAATTTCTGCTTCAAAGGTAGAAGGAATTACCTCTACAGTAGTTGCAGCAGTTGCAGTTCCATTAGTAATTTGAAAAACAGTATTACCAACTGGATAATCTTGAGTAGTCCAAGTTTGAGCGGATTGGTCTACGGTAATTTCTTTCTCTGAATAAACAGAGCCTGCTTCATTAATAATTTGTAACTGAATTTTAGTATTTTCTAAATAAGGGTCGTAAATTAAATAATCAATATTAAGAGTTTCACCTTGTTCTACCTTATTTCGATCACTCATAACCAATACATAAGGTTCAGTAGTGGTAGAAGAATACCAAAGCATACCTAATTGAAGAGTATTGCTCTTTAACATCATACCTTCAACTTCAACTTCGGCATAAACTTCTAAAATATGCGGCCCATCACTTTGAGCACCTAAAGGATAAACACGACTGCGGCCGGTGCTTGTTACAACTTCATTACCAATTTCAATACCATCCATAATAAAATGAACAGTTTTTTCACCAGCACCAGAAACAGTATAAGGTAGGCCAACGGCGCCAGAATAGGTAGAAATTTTTGGATAAGTTGTAGTTAATGAAAGTGAAACAATAGAAATTGTATAAACAATTGTTTTTGAATTACCTTCAGAATTTTCTACCTTAATACGAACTGTACTATTACCGGCTTTTAAATATTGAGTTATATCTAATAAATTATTACCTTGCTCAACAGAAGTAACGGCAGCTTTAATACCATTAATGGTAATAGTACAAACACCAGGGCCGTCATCTATTCCTTCATCATCAACCGAATAATAGTCAAATCCTAATTTAACTTCTGTACCTTCAGAAACTGCGATAACACGTGAAGGTAAAGTATTTTTTAAAGTAATAATATAACTACCAGAACCAGAACCGGAGCCTCCACCAGAACCGCCAACAATTTCCACAGGTTCTGAAACAATTTCACCATTTGCAGTTAAATAAAGTTTGTTATTTTCATAAAACAAACCATCAACTGCGTCAGCATCAATAAAATCTGCTAAAGAGTTTCTTAAATCACGAATTTCATAACCTAGATTACGAACAGCATCACCAGCGGTATTATGAATTGTACCTTCATAACCAGTACGGATATCAACAACTTCTGCAGTTGCCGCATAATTAGGATTATCTGTTATTTCATTAATAAGATTAGAAACCCGAGCATCCATTGCGTCCACTGTATCAAAGTTTTCATTAAAAACTTTAATATCAACTGGGTCATCATAAGATGGTTTTTTTAATTTTAAAATATTTGTATAATCCATCTTGTCTCCTTTTAACTCTTTCCTGCTAGCATCCCCCAAGTTAAACCGGAATTTACTTCAGTAAGAGTTTTTAAAATTACTTTTCCATCTATATCAATAGTAAAGATTTTATCAGCATCTTCTACGTTTTGTTGACTAGAGATTTTACTTGACCATTCTGTCTTTTCCGCCGCAGTTACTGTTTGATGTTCCTCATCGCTTTCTAATTCAGAAAGTTTAGAAGGGATATTTGGCTTATCAGTTAAATCATTGTAACTGCCGCTAAACACATTTTCTCCGCCTTTGTTCCACAATTCAATTTGTTCATCGGTTACAACGCGGTGATTTTCATCATCTGTTAAATCTGCCAAAGTTTCTGGAATTGTGGGTTTATTTAATAAATCATTATAATCTCCTGAGAATCCGCCACCAGTACCAGTTCCACTATTCCACTTCTTTTTTTCAGTAATAGAAACTGTTAAATGTCCATCATCTTCTTCTAATTCATTAAGTTTAGTTGGAATTTTAGTGTCTGTCGGTAATGCTCCAACTTCTTCGGCAGTATATTTTGGCTTTTCAGGTTGTTTTGCCCATTCTGGAACCGTCGGGTCAGTCTCTTCTACTATAACTTCTTTATTATTTAATCTTTCCAATTCCTCTTTCAAACCAATAATTGCTTCAATTGGATGCTGATTTGGTTTGTCAAGTCCTGTTAATCGAGAATGGTCTGGAATAACATCTTGAGATTGATCAACTGTATGAATAATAATTGGGGCAACTTCGCTACAAACATCTTTTGGAGTTTGCCCTTTGGGAATTTTTGGATAGTATTTCATAAACTTCTCCTTAAAGAAAATCCCCCTTATTGCTAAGGGGGATATTCAATTTATTAAATTAAATTAGGGAATGGCAATAGCAGCAGTATTAGAAGTAGCAATGTTAGTGGTAGCACTTCCACAATTGATTATTACTAAACCATCCTGTTCAATGTCTTCTACCTTACCAGTAGTAGCAACTTTAGCAAGAGTTACTTTCTTGACAGTCTCAGCCTTAATAACACCATCGGCGATTGCAAAGCTGCTAATAACTTTATTAGTTTCCTCAGTGATAGAAGAATCAAGACCAGCAATAGCAGTAGAAACAGTTTCCTGAGTAGCTACCTTATTAGTGCTGGAAACAGTACCGTCAATTTCAAGTTTGTTTTGCTTGCCAGCAAGTGCAGTTGCTAAACCATTAACTTGACTTTGCTCGATATTAGGAATGTCAGAAGCCTTAAGTGCAGCACGGCTAACAGTGATAACGCCATCTGCTTCAGAAACAGCAGTTACGAATTGACCAGCAACTGCGGCATCACTTTTATCAAGGCCTTGAATTGCATCATTGATTGTACCAGTTAATTCTGTTTTTGCTGCGGCAATGTCACTATCAATTTCGCCCTGAAGTTCAGTTTTTGCATCAGTTAATTCTTTACGAACTTTTTCAAATTCGGTGTTTACTTCGGCAGCTTTAGCATAGATAGATTCATTGCCAAGAGTTACCCACTTAGTACCATCATATACATACTCATCATATCCGAAAAGTACTACATCACCAGCTTTAAAGGAATTTACATCAGCAATGGTAGGGCCATTTTCAGAAAGAGGGTCGGTGGTAGAAACACCAATAAAATGCATTGCGCCATTCAAATCAGAAACAGCACTAGTTACATAATCACGAGTGGCAATGGGATTTTCAGCGCCATTATAATTACCAGCAAAGCTAAGAACTTCAGTAGCAGCTTTGTGAGTTACAGCAATCTTACCGTCAGTTTGACTTACGGCAACTACAAAACCATTTTCAGTATCTTCAACATCAGGAAGAATATTGTTGACGGCAACTTTCTGAACAGTTACAATACCATCAGCCTGAGTTACTTCAGCAACTACCTTAGTGGCAGAAGCGGCATCCTGAGCAGTCCGACTATCAAGTGCAGCGATAGCATTAGAAATTGTGCTTGCAGTAGCTACTTTGTTGGTGCTAGCATTATAAGTTCCTTCAAATTCAAGATTATCCTGTTTACTAGCAAGTGCATCTACTAAACCAGTTACTTTGCTCTGAGAAAGTGCAGGAATATCGGCCTCTACAAGGGCAGCACGCTTTACAGCAATAACACCATCAGTTTCCTTAACTTCGGTTACAAACTGATTGGCAACTGCAGCATCACCATAATCAAGCCCGCCAATAGCAGCATTAATCTGCTCTTGAACTGTACCATTATCGCCAATAGCAGTTTCAAGTGCGTCAAGACGAGCATCTACATTAGTCAAGCTGATTACAGAACCGTCAACATCAGTATAATCAGCATCCTTGATATCTTTCTTTTGAAGCTTATAACTATAAGCAGCGCCGTCCACAGCAACGATACGATATTGTGTATTAGTATCTTGGATTTGTTGACCAATATAATCCTTAAGACCAGTAATCTCACTGGCAGAATAAGTAGGCTTGGTAGCAGCCTTAGCCCAACTATAAATATCAGCAGCAACGGCACTTACGAATTTAAGATCATTATAATGATTTGTGCCATCGCCAACTTTAATCACAATATTTGGGGCATTCTGAATAGCAGGAGTACTTCCCGCAGCGTTAGGTTCACCTATATTAGGTTTATCTTTATCAATAGGAAGTTTTGTTATGGCGATTTCACCCTTTAAAAGAATAGGGTTATGATATACCCAATTTTCATAACTATCATATTTAAGAGCAATACGTGTATTTAAATTCTTTACAACAGCAGCCATTTATTTAATTAGCCTCCATTTGGTTGTTTTTAGAATTGGAGGTTTAATAATATATTAAACCTCCTTATATTCTTTTTAATTCCAGGCGTTTAAATCAGCGCCGCCACCATTAATCTCAAGCCACTCGCCTTCATTCTGACTGAGAGAAGTGATATTAACAGAGGCAACAGACATGGTGCCATCAGCAGCAACGGCAACTTTATTGTCACCAGAAGCGCTCTTAACAACACCGAGAACGGAATCAGTAGCAACAGGAATGTTAACACCCTGTTCCGCACTAAGTGTAAGAGCTGTACCATTAATGGCAACAGATTTAACATAACTAGATTGAGCGCCTTTTAAGTCCTCAATCTCAGTGAGCGCGGCAGGTAGACCAGTAATCTTGTCTGCGGCAATAGCCTTTACGCTAAGCTCACCATCAGTAAGTGCAAATTCATTGCTTACACTCTTAATTTCTGCTAAATTTCCTAATTTAGTGATAAGAGTGTTAGAAACTAAAGATTTGCCTTCTTCAGCAGCAACTTTTGAATTAAGAGCAGCTTCCAAACCAGTAACATTGGAAATAGCAATATTACTAATCTTACTACCATCAATTTCAGGTGCCGCGTCGGCTTTAAGGGTTAATTGACCAGCTTCTGTGACTGTAAAATCAGGACTTACACTTTTTACAAGTATATCTTCTTTCTTTGCATAACCAGTAAGGTCAACAGAGGTATCACCAATTATTTCCCAGGCCCCATTAATGTACATATATTCATTATATACATCTTGGCCTGTTCCATCTTCGCGGAGAACCATATAAATTACATTTTCATTTGCATTCTCAGGAAGGGTTTCGACAATTTCACGACTTAGATGATCAACTGCGGCAATTGCAGCAGCAATCGCATTGTTAGTATCTTTCTTAGTATAAACATTAGAAAGACTTGTTTCTAAAGCATCAATTTCGCCAGCAAGAACACCATCTTGCGCCTCAAGAGCTTCAACACGAGCGATTAAACCAGTAGAAGCAACGCCTTCCCCAGTAGATTCTTTGCCAACAATTTTTTCAACGGCATCAAGATCTTTACCAAGATTGGTAACATCCCGATTTAAATCCTTAATCGCTTGCTGAACCTGTGCATCGGTCATTGTTCCATCAGAACCAGGAACAACCCATTCTACTCCTGTTGCAGTCTTCTGGAGACGCGCGCCAGTAGCAGCATCAGCAAAACCAACAAGAGTTAACTCTTTATCAGCATTATATGTAATTACCTCACCATCAACAGCAGTTTCAGCAGAGATGGGTTCAGTAATAAAACCACTTTCGCTTTCTTTAATAACAAGAACACTTACACCAGCATCTGTCGCCAAAGCAACAATCTGACCGGCATAAGGATAAGTGGCAGGGAGACTAGTCCAATATTCGGAAACACCAGTCTTATCACCAGTGCCGCCAGTTAAATAGTAAGTTAAATCAACTTGAGAGTTGAAAACTGTACTAATATCTAAAGGACCAGAAAGCTGTCTATTAAGGTTAACGCCTAAGGAAGCATAATTTTGATAATTTAAAGCCATTTATTCTTCCTCCTTAACCAATTACGAAATTATAACGAGTCGCCGCAATACCAGCTTCTTTCTCGGTTTTCATATCCCAAACCTTGTAAGACATAGCGGTGTAACCATTGGCGCCCTCTATATCAACATTAGATTCAGTGAATTTGCTGAACTGACTAAGACCCATACCATCAACGTCAATAACATCAGTAAGTTTCTTGGAGTAACCAGTGCCAGCAGGAATAGCAATGATAACACGGTTTGTGCCAGCAGGAATTGAAACTTCCTTCTTGGTCGCCGCATTCTTACCACTACCCTGAGCAGTAGCCTTTCCACGAATGAAAGCACTATCAGCCGCAGTTGTCCAATCAGTACCAATATACATAAACCAATTGCGATAACCACTTAAAGTTCCCTTAGCAGGAGCATTAGCGGTGCCAGCCTTAATCTGAGCATCAGCATACTCAGCACCGAGATTATCAACAGGAACAACTGTATCATCACTGTAACTAATGTTACCAGTAATGCTTAATCTTGTGCTATCAGTAACTTGAATCTCATTGAAAGTGCCGGTCTTAGTAGTTAAAGTCTGGCCATTAAAGGTTGCACTATAAGCAGTTTCATTAACCTGACTATTGGGACCGTAAGTATAACGACCCTGAGTAAGTTCTAAGTTATACTGAATAGAAACATTAGTACCAACTTCCTTTTCACCAATATTAGAAGAAGTAATCCTCGCAGTAGGAGCCTTAGCTTCAGGGGCAATTCTTTGAGCAAGAATAGTCTTTAAAACCTCTTCAAGACTCTTACCCTTAGCAGAAAGGACATCAAATGTTTTATCACCAAGAGTTAAAGCACCGATATCAGCAGTATAAGTTAAGTCCTCATTAAAATAAACATTCTCGGCATGATAATTACCATCCATAGCCGCCCAGTTTTTACCATCAAAAACATAAGCAGTATGTTCAATCTTATCAGAACCCTCATAAATGGGCATCCTTACGATACCAATATCACCTATAACAGGATTAGTGGCAACTGCTTCAAGAGCAGCAACTTTATCAGCACCATAAGCAATATTAGCAAAGAAAACTTGCGCAGCGGAAACATCACCAAAATAAGGTAAATTATTCCAAGTAGTAACACCGTCTTTACCAACCTTGAGTTTAACATCGCCAGTTGCAGAAACCTCTACACCAAGCTCACCTTTGAGTAAAGCAGGGTTGGCGATCCTCCAATTTTCAGGAGTATCATTTCTTAAGACGATTTTTGTCCTAAGTTCTTTATTCGCCATCAGCGTCTCCTCCATTTATTAACGTAATATCTAATTCATCTTCATCTTCTCCAATTAATTCATAGGAGAGAGTCTGAGAATTCCATTGATAAATTGTTTTATTTTGTTCTGCCTTATAAATAACATTGTCCTTACCAATTGAAGGAAAGCCAGAAGGAGTTAGTGCATTAAAAATACTTTGGTCCCCAATATAAGGCAGTCGTGACCATGGTGTTACACCATCACCAATCTTTAATTGATTAGTATCTTTAACGAAACCAGGTTCACCAACATCTAAAACATAATCTAAATTTTCCCAAGTGGAGAGAGAAGCACGTTTAAATTGAATTAAATCAGCCATTAATTACCTCCACTTACACGGTTCCATCTAAATCACCACCGTCCCAATTTCCATCGTGGCCACCCCCAGGGTTACCACCACTAGAAGAACTGGAACCTCTTGGCTGTTTTATCCATTTATTAGCACTATTTAATACATAAAAATCACCAGTTGAAATAACACGACAAGTGCTTCCCATTGGTACTAAATAAAGGTCAATTTTGGATAAATCAGCTACAACATCACATTCAAAATGTTTAAAAGGAATATTTGGAGTTTTTCCATTTCTTTTTAAAATATAAGCCATTTTCTTTCACTCCAATCTTTATTTAAATCCGTATCCAAATACGATCTTTTGTAGACACATTTCCACTACCCCAAGTTTCTTGAGAAGGAAAAGAAGAAACTATACCAACACGGCGGTCAGCGAAGAAAAGTTTTTCAAAAAAATTCATTTTGCTGACTTTACCATTTTTACCAGAACAAACCCAATCACCAACTTTAAAAGTTTTTAAAGGTTTGTCTGTAAAAACAAGTACTCGACCGCAAACTGCAATGGGCACATCGGTTTCATTAATTTTACCAATAGAAAAACCAAAAGTATCTGATACAATCATTGGGAGTTTTTGAAGACGTTTAGTAGAAAGACAAACTTTCCCATTACCCTTTTCACAAACACAATAACCTGGTTGGACTTGTTGAACTGTTTCACGATATTCAGCATAGTCATTCCAAATTGCTCCGCTAATTGAATCAGCATTAAGTGCACCACTGACATTTACATTACCAATAACACTTAATGAATAAATTAAATCTTCCGGTTTTTCGTTTTTACCAAGAATTGTTAAAGCTTTTAAGCTTATTTCTGATTTACTGGTGTGATTACCCCAAGTTTTTTCATCAAAAATTGCAGCAGTTTCTTCAGAAGAAGCGGCAATTTTTAAAGTACCGCTTTCTTCATCTACCCATATCTTTCCTTTTCTTAAAATTTCTGGAGTACCAGGAAGTGACTCAACACAAAAATTTTGAATTTTATTATTATTTAAATTTAAGTCACTTACTAAATACATATTAACCTCCAGGAATTACATTACTACAGCAAAGTATTTACCTGCTTCTATATCAGTATCAGTATTTATAATAACATTACAATAATTGTTACCAGTTAAAGTAACATTACACATTACCTGATTATATTCATAATCATTTATTACTTCATAAACTACCACTTGAACATCTTTTCTACCAAGCCCATGATTTATATTCCAAGTTGCTATACCGCCACTAGCAGCCAATACATCATTAGAACCAGACCAACGAGTAGCAACAGGCGCTGTCCATGCACCAGTACTGTCTAAATAACGAAGCACACCTATTTCAGGAGCAGGAACAAGACCAGAAGAACCAGCTAATTCAGTAGAAGCTCCTTTAAAGACGTCTTTATTACTTTCTAAAACTGACCAATCAGTAGTTTCAACCACTGCTTCATTAGTCTTAGCAACTTTAGCAATTAAAACATCACCAATTTCGCAAGTATATCCAAAGTAGGTTCCAGCAGTTCCAATATAATACATATCACCAACATTATAAGGAACTTCTACTTCATTTTGGTTATTAATAACCCCTCTAAAAACTATACCTTGACTAATACCAGAAAGTTGTTCAGTAACATAAAGAGCAACAGCATTGGAAGTAGGAATTTCAGTAGAACGTTCGCTTAAAAGAGTTCCCTTCACTGAATAACCACTATCAACTAGAGAACCATCGGTGGCAAGAGAAGGAAGATTACCTTCAACAGCTCCAGAAACTTTGGAAATTAATCCAGAAGTATCAACTTCTCCGCTTCCGCCAACTCCGATATCAGAAATTTTCTTTCCGCTATCTTTAATTGCACCATTAGCACCAAATAATATAATATTATCTTCTATACCAACAACTTTTGTAACTTTTCCATCAGCAGCAGCTTGCGCAGAATTAGCAGTTGTTTGAGCATTTTCTGCGGCTGTTTTAGCTTCATTCGCAGTAGTTTCTGCGGAAGTTGCTTTTGTTAAAGCAGAAGCAGATTCAGTTTTAGCTTCGTTTGCTGTAGTTTGTGCAGCACTTGCTGTACTAGTTGCAGCGGCAGCAGTGCTAGAAGCATTATTAGCTGTAGAGACAGCATTAGCAGCATCAGATTTTGCGGTCGCAGCGTCACTAGCTGCAGTTGCAGCAGTGGTCTTAGCTTCATCTGCTTTGTTATTTGCTGAAGCAACATCAGCGACCAAACCGCTTTCTTCACTACCAACAGAAGATTCTAACGCAGTGATTCTATCGCCAAGAGCTTTATTTAAAGCATTAAGCTCTTCTTGTGATACCTCCCCCTCACCAACTATAATAGGAGTAACGACTCCTTCAACTAAACCAGCATATTTTAATTGATGAGTAGAAGAATTATACCAAATTTGGCCTTCCTTTAAAGAAGAAGGATCTACACCAACATTCTGAATAACAGCGTTTTCAATAATAGCCCCTTCTAATTTGTTACCATTTAAATTAATATTTGTTAAAAAATTCATTTACATATCTCCTTTTTATTAATTAAGATACGCAATCCCGCTGAATTGAGCAGAAAAATGCAGTTCTAAATTATTGTCGTCAATATAAATAACTTCTCCAATAACTTTACTACCAGCACTATCTACCACAGTAACGGAAGGTTTTTTGTTTAAATTATGATTAATTTTCCAAATCTTAGAAACAGCATTTTGACGATGCTCATAATACTTATCTTTTACGTCTGAAAATAGCTTTTCTGCCAAGCTTTCAATATTAACATAAATAACACCATCTTCTGTTATACTAAGATCCTCACCTACTTTTACTCCACCTAAAGTAGACTCACTTGCAATGGGAAGCTTATAATCACCTATGGAGCCACCGCTAACTATAATATGACTAATATTGCCACGAATAGGACCAGCACAATTATGCATTAACGTAACCTCCCATTAAATTTTCGCTGTGATGCCAGGACGTATTTCAAGAATACTACATTCAACTACAGTATAAAAATCACCTTCGGCAGTTTGAAGCCCAACATCATAATAATATTTGTCAAATACAAAATCTTTTGTATCTTCAGGTTTGATTTCAAAGATATAACCACCGATTTGCTCATTGTAATCGTCTTTGGTTAGTTTCTTTAAAAATTGATATTTTTTATGTTCTGGAAACCGTTTAACTCCGAATAAGAGTACATCGCCTTCGTCCAATTCAAGCCTATCGCCTAAAGCGTCGGTTAACTTCACGCTAAACGGAAAACTAGTGCCACGAACAATTGACAAGTTTTGCATATCGGCCTCCTTTTTTTTGTATGCGCTATAACTTCTATATTATAAGTCGGAGAAAAGGTAATTTACTCTCTATTTTTAAAATTGGACTTTTTATGAAATTTATGGTATAATAAATTTATCTTGATAAGAGAAAAGAAAATTTATTATAAGGTTTGAAAATTGAACAAATAATAAAAATGTAATATAATAAAGTAAAATAGAAAGGAGAGAATGAATGGCGAAAACTAATTATACAGCAAACGATATTCAAACTCTTGATTTTAGAACAGCGATTCGTACTCGTATTGCTATGTATATGGGTAGTGCTGATAACCAAGGTGTACTTCAATGTGTAAGAGAAATTATTACAAACTCTATTGATGAAGCAACAATGGGTTATGGTAATAAAATAATAGTTGACCTTTATGAAGGTAATAGAATTAAAATTGCTGATGAAGGCCGCGGCTGTCCTTTTGGAAAAAGAGAAGATGGCACCGAAGCTCTTGAAGCTATTTACACAATGGCTCACTCTGGCGCAAAGTTCAATGATAAGATTTTTCAAAATGTCGCAGGGATGAATGGCATCGGTGCGAAAGGTGTAGCTTTATCTTCCGATCACTTCCAGGTTTGGAGTTATCGTGATGGCAAATGTGCCACTATGTGGCTTGAAAAAGGTTTTAAAAAGGGTTATGAAGAAAAGGTTCTTTCTAAAAATGACCCATCTACTGGTACTGTTGTAGAGTTCATTCCTTCGCAGGAAGTATATAATCTTGAACCCATAAAATTTGATTTTGAAGAAATTAAGAAGATGTGCCGCGACTGGTCCTATCTTTCCAAAGGTGTATCTTTTATTCTTCACAATCATATTACAAATGAAAAAATTACTTATCTTTCTAAAAATGGACTTATTGACCTTATGAAAGAGAAAAGTGACAAAATGCTTCATAAAACTCCTCTTTCTATTTCAATTAATGAAGATGGAATTGAAGCAGAAATTGTAATGGGGTGGACAAATAATCGCTCTGAAATTTGGCATGTATTTACCAACGGTCTTGAAAATTCAGAAGGTGGCACCTCGTTAACTGGTATTAAAACTGCACTTACAAATTTCTTCAAAAAGAAGCTAAAAGGTGAAGCACATCCTGACGTTCTTCGTAAAGGACTTTTCTACGCAGTAAGTTGTAAAGTTCCTAATCCATCTTTTGCCAACCAGACAAAGACAAAGGTAAATAATCCCGAACTTCGAGGTCTATGCCAGCGTGCCACCACCAAGATGCTTGAAGAATTTGAGCTGCGGCATAAGGATGAATTTGAAAAAATTCTTGAACTGCTAACCAAAGAACTCAAAGCAGAGGTTGCCGCGGAGAAAGCACGTAAGCAAGTTCTTGAGGCAACAAAAGATATAGAAAAGAATCAAAAGAAAAAAGTTTTTGCTTCTGATAAACTTAAAGATGCAGAATTCCTTGGACAGAATTCAACTCTTCTCATCGTAGAAGGTGATTCTGCGGCCGGTGGTATGGCGAAAGCTCGTGATTATACTAAATATGGTATTCTTGCTATTCGTGGTAAAATTTTAAATTGTCTGGCGCATCCTGATGAAAAGATTTTCCAGAACGAAGAAATCAAGCTTTTGTTAAGTGCGATGAATATTAATCCGAATAAATATGATGCAAGTAAATTGCGTTATGGACGTATTGGTATATGTACGGATTCAGACTCAGACGGCGCGCATATAGCATTGTTAATTATGGCAGCACTTCATTATCTAGCTCCTAAATTCATTGAAGAAGGACGACTTTGTTGGTTGCGGTCACCGCTCTATATTGTAAAAAATGGTAAGAAAGAATCTTATTATTTTACTGATAAAGAATTTAATGCAGTCCGCGGCAAGGTAAAAGGTGAAGTGCAGAGAAATAAGGGCCTTGGTGCTTTGAGTCCTGAACAGGCACACATTTCAATGTTTACTGATGAGTACCAGAGATTAGATGTGTTGGAATGGTCTCCTGATGCAATTCAGTTACTTGAACAGTTGATGGGAGAGGATGTTGAATATAGAAGGCAATTTGTATTTAATGAAATTGACTTCAGTGAGGTAAGAGAATAAAATGATTGATTTTCACAAAGAGGTAAAATCTTACCTCTTAGGAGAGGAAGAAAAAGAAGAAGTTATTGAAAGACTTGCAAGAATGTTAAATAACGAAATATATAAAATTGCTAATGGTGAATGGTTATATGAAACTGTAAATAACCATGAAGTTATTTATTCTTTAATGTACGGAGAGACTCATGTTAATTGGAGAACAACTGAAGATCAAATTATTACTATAAAAACTGAAGAATTAGAATGGTCAGAAAGCAAAAAACAATTCATTTATGTTTGGGGTTGGCCTGGACCAGATTTTAATCTTTATACTGCAAAAAATTATGGAAAAGCTTGGGCTTTTTCTAAAGAAGAATTAGTGGAGTTTTGGAATGAGTCAAATTGATAATTTACAAATTCTTATAGACGCCCTTCAAAATATTAAACAAGGAGAAGTCAAAAGAGAAGAAGATGAACGAATTCTCCATAGCAGATTAGCCTGGTTAGAAGCTGAGACAGAACGCCAAAGGAGTTTTATCCAACAACTCCACTCATTAACTGAAAAATATCTAGACCACACTTTATAAAGGAAAAGCAGGATGATAACTCGTCCTGCTCTCTTCTTTAAAAGAAAATTGGAGAACTGCTGGTAAAAGTGACGATGGTAAGGTTCGATACTATTAGGTATATTTTTCGGAGGTTAGAGAGTAATGTTTAGACCTTTTAAAGATTTAGAGAAATATTTTTATGGAGAAATATCTTTCGATGAACTTATAGATTCCTGTATTTCTGAAATGGAAGCAGGAATTAGATATATAGTGGAGAATAATATATATAAAGATTATTATTGATAAAAATTCACCTTGTCTTTTATTTGAAATATGTAATTGTAAAACTGCGATGTGCCGCGATGCCTCCAGATGAAAGTTGTTATTATTACACATATTTTAAAAAATTAATCGAAGAAAAAAATTTGAAA
>ULPT01045438.1_pt1 | contig 22069 bp, 24 predicted proteins | sample 1953751 | NCBI WGS metagenome assembly ULPT01 (sample SAMEA4835636, study PRJEB28245) | human gut metagenome | biome: gut microbiome; material: fecal sample | place: Denmark | collected 2008 | reverse complement strand
ACTTCTGTCAGACATAACTGGAGATTGTTGCCGGACACGATAGCTTCCGAGAGGCATGGCTATAGAGAAAAACCGAACAACCTGAAATTGGCACAATCAACGAAAGTGCTGATTCACAACAAGTTAGTAGATAAAGCAAAAGTCAGGTTACCCTTTTTTTCACATAACCTGCATTCTGCTGCTCGCTGTATGTTATTGACACTCAGTAATATATGCCAAACTGCGACTTGCAGGTTGTTCTAAAAGATTCCTGATATCTTGTCCAAATCACTCGCAACCGTCGTTGATTTACAAGTCGTCGTCAGAGATGACCGGCCGAGTCCGTAGTCTGTCCCGCGCGCCTCCTTCTCTCCGGGATTTCGTTCGCTGTCGCTCCGACATCTCCCGTAGGCGGTCCCGCGCATCTCCTTCTCTCGGAGATTTCTTCCGCTGTCGCTCCGACATCTCCTGTAGGCGGTCTCGCGCACCTCCTTTTCTCCGGGATTTCGTCCGCTGGTGCTCCGACATCTCCCGTAGGCGGTCCTGCGCGCCTCCTTCTCTCCGAGATTTCGTTCGCTGGCGCTCCGACATCTCCCGCCGCCTGCGGCGGGGCGGTGCAAACCGGAAAAAGAAAATCAGCGTTCAAGTGAACTTGACGCTGATTTTCATTTTCGGTTTGCGGAGAGAAGGAGATTCGAACTCCTGATACCCTTTTGGAGTATACACGCTTTCCAGGCGTGCCTCTTAAGCCACTCGAGCATCTCTCCAGAACTGCCATGTAACATGGACAGGGCTGCAAATATACGAATTATCTGTTAATTTACAATGATTCGCGCTTCAATTTCTCGATGTAGTGGTCGATACGCTTGAGCTCCCTCGGGATGTCAATACTCTGAGGACAATGCGGCTTGCATTGACCGCAGCCTATGCAGTGGTCAGCCTGGCGCACAGTCTCCACAGCACGGTCGTAACCTACCAGGAAACGCCTCTTAAGCCTCTGGAAATGCTCCTGCTCGCAACTCTGCGCGATATCACCCGAATTGACACTGTCATTGTAATGCCTGAAGATAGTCGGGATGTCGATACCGTATGGACATGGCATGCAGTATGTGCAGCCCGTACATGGAACAGTAGGGTAGTCCTCCATGAGATTCGCCATCTCCTTCAGGAATGATATCTCCTCATCCGTCAGCGCCTTGAAATGCGAGAAAGTCTCCACATTCTCTATCAGCGGCTCCATGGACGACATGCCGCTAAGCACAGTCAGCACATTCGGATACGAACTGCAGAACCTGAACGCCCACGAAGCCACGGACATCTGGGGCTCCCTCTCCTTCATCTTCTCGGCTATGGCCTGAGGCAGCTTGGCAAGACGCCCGCCTAAAAGCGGCTCCATAATCGTGGCCGGGATATTCCGCTTGGCGAGTTCCTCATAGAGATAATCCGCATTGACATTCTGAGGCGCCTTCGCGTGCTCCCAGTCCACATAATTCATCTCTATCTGTACGAAATCCCAATGATACTTGTCGTGCAGCTCCAGGAACCTGTCGAATACATCACGCCTTCCGTGGAACGAAAAACCTAAATTCCTGATTCTGCCCTCCTCACGCTCCTTCAGCAGAAAATCAAGCAGCCCATTATTCACATACCTCTCCTCGAAACCCTCAAAACCGGATGTGCCGATAGCGTGAAGCAGATAATAGTCGAAATATTCAGTCCTCAACTGCTTCATCGAATCGTAATACATCTTCAGTCCGGCCTCACGAGAGGAATTGTTGAAATTCGACAGCTTGGTCGCAATATAATAGGAATCACGAGGATAGCGGCTTAGTGCGATACCGGCAGCCTCCTCCGACTGCCCCTGGAGATAGGCCGGTGACGTGTCGTAGTAGTTTACCCCATTCCGGTACGCATAATCCACCATTTCATTGACAGCATCCTGATCGATGTAGTCCTTGCCGTCATCCCTCTTCTTCATCGGCCACCTCATGCAGCCGTAGCCGAGCAATGAAATCTTATCACCAGTTTTCGGGTCTGTACGCATCTCCATCGCCGCATTTCCAGCGACCTGAACACGCCTGCCTGAAGGAGAGGAGCATCCTGTCAATGAAGCAACTCCGACAGCCAGCGCTCCTGCTCCGGCCGTTTTTATAAAATCACGTCTATCAATGTTCATTATTCTATTATTTTCAAGCAGTCCAACTTGCTGACATTCAGCACTCTCAATCCCTCCTGTGGACACTGAGTCCGTTTACATGAATTGCACTATATGGCCTTGACGGGCAGAGGAACTCACAAGCCCCGCATCCGATACATCTGCTTTCATCCACCGTCGGAATCCTCAATGAATTCTTGTCCTTCGGATCCTTCTTGACCATTATGATGGCCCCGGCAGGACAATGCCTTGAGCAGTTGCCGCACGAAACGCCGTCCCTGTTCACCACACACAAGTCCAGATCCACCTTGGCCGTTCCGATATGCATTGTGGTCTTTTCCTCTATGCTGTATTTCCTGATTGGCCCGGACGGACACACCTGAGCGCAACGGTTGCACTCCACACGACACCATCCGCGCTCATAAGACATCTCTGGCTGCATAAGATGCTCCAGCGAAGACGAAGGACGCAGCACCCCGTTGGGACATTGCGACACACAGAGCTGACAGGCCGTGCAATGCTGGTAGAACTCCTTGACACTCAGCGCTCCGAACGGAACCAGAGGAGTCTCCCGCACAGGCGCCTTCTTCCCGAGGACAACCGCCAGACCGCCGTCCACCTTCTTCTCCTGAGCCTTCATTGTCAATGCCCCAAGGGTCAATGCCGTAGTGCTGATAAATGTGCGTCTTCCGTTATCCCCGGCCGCAGCCTTGTCATTGACCTCAGCCTTCCTCACAGTCTGTCCGGCCTTCCAGAAAGGCTTGTATTTTATCGCGCCATGATGACAGGTGCCGATGCAGTCGAAACAGTCCACGCACCTGCTGTAGTCGATTCTGTGATTGTCCAGGTCAATGCAGGATGCCTTGCAGTTCTTCTCGCAGAGGTGACAATTCCTGCATTTGCCGGTATCGATCACCGGGCGGAAAATCGCGAACCGGGAGAAGAAACTCAGAACCGTACCGACCGGGCAGATGGTATTGCAGTATGTCCTGCCGTTACGAGCAGCAAGAATGAATATGACCACGAAAGTCACGGATGCTATCACGAAAGTAGGCAAACTCTTGAGCCACACGTCCTTATGCTCGAACGCGTACCCGCCTGCCTTCTCGGCTATCCATGCGCATAGATTGTTGCCCCAAAGCCAGATCGGCGAAAGAAGATTCTGCACGATGCGGCCGAACGAACTGTATGGCGCAACCAGCACGGCAACCGAAGTGAACCCGGCCACGAGAAGGACAATGAAAATTGCCAATACGCTGTACCTGAGCCACTTCTTCTCAGGCGACCAGCTGTAGAACTTCTTGTGACTTTTACGCCAGATACTGAAAGATCTTGCGACGACATCCTGAAAAATCCCCAACGGGCATATGATCGAGCAGTAGAGCCTTCCGAATACCAATGTCAATAGAATCAATGCGATGACAATCCCGGCATTGAGAGCGAGAACCGCCGGCAGGAACTGGATTTTCGCCAGGAAGCCGAACCATCCGGCAGCGAGTCCGGTGAAATCCAAGAACAGCAACGTGCACAGAATGAACACGATACCTGCTGTTACGACGCGGATTTTCTTAAGCATATAGTCGTAATGTTTTTAGTCCAATATTATAAGAACAGGAGCCGGGTGATTGAGCGTCAGCTTGACCTCGTCCGTTTCCGCAATGTTCAGCGTAGCCTTCCACCAGTTGTCAAAAATCACACCCGAAGTCTGCCATTTCAGCCCTTCCGACTTGATATTGAGCGAGTTGTCTGGGGACAATATCGATATTTCCCTGCCTTCGCCGACGAAAAACGATGTCGTCTCAGTTATTGCGAACGAGGTAGTCCAGTCGGAAACCATGTCTATCTGCAGGCCCTCAGGAATGTCGATACCGGAGAGCATCTGCTTCTCTTTCAGACCGCCCAGTTCCTTTGCGTACTCCATCAGGTAGGAAAGATTTCCTATCGTATGGTCCTCCCTCTTTCCGCCAGCTCCCAGGATATGGACATTGTCAATGTCCCTGAAATGCGTCAGCGCATAGCAGAAAGCCTTGTTCAGGTCATTGTAGCTCTGTTCCGGATTATGGACGATCAGGTCCGCATATTTCTTTTTGAAAGTCTCAGGCAGCGAATCCAGATCCCCGATTATCGCATCCGGCAGTCTTGGATGGCCGAAAATCTTGTCTGACCTCCGGATAAACGTGACCGCCGCCCCGTCACAGCAGACGATATAGTCCGCAGTCCGGATAAGGTAAAGCGGAAACTCCTTCTTGGGAAAATCGCCGTTGCATATGATAGCTAAAGTCGCCATTATTTCTTACGTATTATGCTCAGCCCGTGCCGTATAGGGAGAATCACCGTCTCCACACGCGGGTCCGAAGCCGCCAAATCATTGAACCGGACTATTCCGCTCGTCTGCTTGTCCGTCGGAACCTGCTCCGCATAGACCTTGCCGTCCCACAGAACATCGTCGACCAGGATAAAGCCGCCGGGGCGGGTCAATGTCAATGCAAGTTCGTAGTAATCAGGATATTCCCTCTTGTTCGCGTCAATGAAGGTGAGGTCGTAGAGCTTTTTCCCGTCCTGTCCGCGCAGAAACTCCACAGCATCCCCGATGTGCAGGGAAACGCGACAGCTCACCCCGGCCCTCTCGAATCCCTCCAATATCAGGTCCTCCAGCTCGTCATTGATCTCCAATGTGTCGATATGACCTTCCCCTTCCAGAGCGAGAGCCATGCATATCGCCGAGTACCCCGTAAAAGTGCCGATTTCCAGGACATTGCGCGGAGAAATCATACGGGTCATCATGTACAGGAACTCTCCCTGCACCTTTCCTGTAAGCATCCGGGGGTAGTTCGTGCGGATATTGGTCTGCCTCTCCAGCCAGTCCAGAGCCTCGTTCCTTATCGAGCAATGCTCTTCAATGTATTTGTCCTGAGCACTTTCCATAATCTATAACAATATCAGGCAACTTGTTCTGTCCGGCGCGAAAATCCGGCAGGCCATATCCCTGATCAGGTCTGCCGAAACCGCCTCGATTTCCCGTTTGATCTCTTCAGCAGATGCCACCTTGCCGTAGGCGAGCAGACTCTTTCCCATACTCAGGCATTGAGACTCCCCGTTGTCGGAACTTATGGCAATCTGGCCGAGGAACTGTTTCTTGGCTGCGCGCAACTTTCTGTCAGTCAGGGTATTGTCCTGAAGTTTCGAGATTTCTCTCCTGACCGCGTCAATACATTTTTCCGTATTTTCTCTCTCGCACCCGAGCGAAATCGCCATTATTCCGGTATCAGAATACTGGGTGTATGAACTTTCCACGCCATAAACCCAGCCATGCTTTTCACGCAGGATATCGTTGAGGATGGAATTCATCGCAGGACCGCCTAAAATGTTGCTCATCAATGATGTGGCGATTCTTTCCCTCTCCTCATACAGAGACGGGGCATAGCCGCCGATCACCGCATTGGCCTCGTGGTTCCGCTTGTTGATGACCTCGTCGAAAACATTGTCCAGAGTTACGGACTCGGGCCTTGTCAGCTCGCCGGAAACATTGTCCAGAGTTACGGACTCGGGCCTTGTCAGCTCGCCGGAAACCGTGCCGTTTCTGCTGAAGAACTTGTCGAAAGTCCTGAGCAGATCCGCTTCCATGCGTTTCTCGTCAATGTCGGCCACAATCGTAAATACCATTGATCCGGGAACGAACTTCTCCTTGTAGAACCGTCTGAGTTCTTCGGCGGATGTGGCTCTGACGCTCTGGGGCGTCCCCAAAATCGGCATTGACAATGAATGTCCCCTGAAAAGCTTCTCCTCGAACCGGTCATAGACATCCTCGGACGGGCTGTCCTTGTAGGACTTTATTTCGTCAATGACCACGCCGCGTTCGGTGTTCACTTCATTGTCCGGGAAGGTCGCCTCCGTGGCTATTTCCATGAGGAGCGAACTTGCTTTGGACAGGTCTTCCTTCAGTATGGTGGCGTGCAGAACTATCTCCTCCTTGGTGGTGTAGGCATTCAGTTCTCCGCCGAGTCTGTCGAGGTAACCATTTATCACTGAGGAACTTTTGTGTTTGGTCCCCTTGAACAGTGTGTGCTCTGTAAAGTGAGCTATCCCGCTGTGGAATCCCTGTTCATATCTCGTTCCGCAAGCAATGCCCAGCGAACAGTAGGCTACGGCCGAACCGCTTCTTTTCACGGCGTAGCGTATCCCGCAATCAGCTCTTCCGCTTATCATCTTACCTCGTTTTAGCGATTATCTTCAGGTCTCCCTTGTGGAAGCCGGCCTCGCCCTCCTTCTTGAGTGTGCGTTTCCTGTAATAGAAAAGTTCGTGAGTTCTCGCGTCAATGAGAATTCTCCAGCATACTGAACCTTTTTCCGGCTCGGCTGGTGCTACGACGTAGCTGACGAGCGTTCTGCTGTCACCTGACAGGAAAAGGCTGTCTGCCACTTCTCCGTCCACGATGTCCAGTCCCTTCCTGGCCATTTTCCTGCAGAAGGTGGAATCGACCGTCTCAGACAGGTCTTCCCTGGCGATGACGACTCTTCTGCCTGACGATTTGCCCAGCGGGGTGACGTATGTCCTGAGTCCTGCGAAGTTTCCGTTAAGGGATTTGGCAATGTAGCCCTGCATGATGTCCACGAGTCCCGGAATCATCGCGGCTTCCCTTCCGGAAGGAATGTCGGCTGCAGCGACAGGGATGCTTACGACATTGACCATGTCATTTACGGTCTTGGCCGTGGCGCGGCCTTTTACGATCGTGAGCATCATGATGCCTGGCTTGGATTCCGGGCGGTACTTGACCTTTACCGGCAGCATGAAGTAGTATTCCTCATTGTTCTTGAGCGAGTTGAAGTCTTCGAGAGAGCAGAATTCAAAGGCTGAGAGGCTCCATGTGTTGTTCACGGCCTCACGGATGACGGGGTCGATGAAGTGGTTTCCGGAAAGGACCACTTTCATTGTCCTGGTCGTGAAATCGCTCAGTTTCTCTTTTCTTGTCGTTATCTGGGCCTGGCCGAAAGCTGCTATTGTCAATGTCAATGCGGCCAATGCTGTAAAAAGTCTTCTCATTGTACGATATTTGTAAGAGATACAAAGTTACAAAATAATGATTATTTTTGTGAAACAGAATAAACGTAAGATTTATGGAAACGGATAATATCATGGAGCGTCGCGAACGCGAAAGCCAATTGGCAAGAGAAAAGAAACTGAAGCGTACAATGTGGATTCTGGTCGTGGTTGCCGTCGCTTTGGTTGCAGTTTTGGGATACGTATGGAGCCAGAAGTCTTCATTGATCAGCGAACTTGAGGATGAGAAGAGAGACCTGACTGAGCAGATGGAGAGTCTCCAGAACGATTATGCAACATTGTCATCCGACTATGACAATATCAATTCGCAGCTGGATACATCCAGGGCCGAGGTCGCAGATCTTCTCGAAAGGATCAAGAAGACCAATGCGACAAACCGTGCGAAGATGCGTCAGTATGAGAAGGAACTCGGTACATTGCGCAGCATCATGCGCAACTACATCGTGCAGATCGATTCTCTCAATTCATTGAACCACAAGCTTACGGCGGAAGCTGCGGCAGCAAGGCGTGAGGCTGCGGCAAGCAAGGCTGAAAGCGCACAGCTTTCACAGCAGGTAGAGAACCTTACCGGCCAGGTGGCTGCAGGCTCTGTCATCAAGGCACGTGGACTGCATATCGCCGCATACAATTCTTCGGACAAGGTTACTGACCGCAGCAGCAGGACAGTCAGACTGCTGACTTCGCTTTCACTGGTGGAGAACGACCTGGCGCCTAAAGGACCTGTACGTGTGTTTATCCGCGTGAAGGATCCTGACGGAATCATCCTTACGAATTCCAACCGCTCGTCGTTTACTTTCAATGGTGAGACGATGGTTGCCTCGGCTTCCAGAAGAGTGGATTATGAAGGAAGCGAAGTGGACCTGAGCATATATCTGAACGATATCCCGGAATATCGCAAAGGTGTATATACTGTAGAGGCTTACACTGAACAGTCTTTCCTCGGAAAGTCTGAACTGATGCTCAGATAATCATTGATTTACGTTCACGTCCCATTCTGCAGAAGTTTCTGCACTTACTGTGGTTTCTATTCCGAGGCTGTTCCGGTCTGCCGGGAAAGGAACCTGGGACTTGATGTCGAAAGCAGGAGGTTCTCCAAGTATGCCGGACTGGTCTGTTCGGAGATAGAGGCACGTGCGGACGAAATCCGTGCAACATTGCCTTCGGAGGCGCATCCTGAATATCGGGACACATTATATATAGGAGGCGGTACCCCATCGGTGCTGCCTTTTGACGTGTTGGAACGCATCGTCTCCTGTCTTAACAAGACGGTTTTCGGTTCTGAAAGCCATGACTATCTGGAGTTTACGCTTGAGGTCAATCCTGAGGATATCGTGGAGAAAGGCGAGGAGTATCTGCAGTCGCTTGAGCGGCTCGGTGTCACCAGAATCAGTATGGGCATCCAGTCCTTCGATGATAAGGTCCTGAAATGGATGAACCGCAGACATGATTCCGCCCATGCTGAACAGGCATATTGGATGCTGCGCGGCCACGGCTTCAGGAACATCAGCATTGACCTGATTTTCGGCATCGGAGGCTTGTCGCGACAGACTTGGGAGGCGACTGTGCACAAGGCGATGGGGCTGAGTCCTTCGCATATTTCGGCATATCAGCTTTCCGTGGAGGAAGGCAGCGCACTGGCCAGGGAAGTCGAGGCAGGTCGCTACACTGAGGCTTCGGAAGAGGAATGCCGGGCTCAGTATGAGATGCTATGCTCCATATTGGAGGAGAACGGCTACCATCATTACGAGGTGTCCAATTTTGCATATCCGGGCTTCGAATCCAGGCACAATTCTTCGTATTGGCGTCGGGTTCCGTATGTCGGTCTGGGCCCTGGAGCACACTCCGCTGTTGCGGATGGGAGGGGACGGGTCAATGTCAGGAAGTGGAATACCGAGACGGAAAATGATTATGTCTCCGAGAGCGAAGTGCTTGATGATGAGGATGTCAGGGTTGAGGAGATAATGCTCGGACTACGTACAGATGAGGGCGTTTCTCCTTCGTTGCTTCCGCAGGCGACCATGTCCAGATTCCTGGAGGAAGGTGTGCTGTGCCGGACTGTTTATGGAAATGTGAGGATTCCTGAAGACAGGTTTTTTGTTTCAGATGAAATAATTCGTGAATTGTTATGATACTCGAGTCCAATGTTTATGTAAGACGGATAGAAGCTGTCCGTAGGCTTATGAGCAGCAAAGGCATTGATGCTGTGATTATTAGCGGCTCTGACCCGCACGCGAGCGAATATCCTGCTTCGCGCTGGAAACAGGTGGAGTGGATGTGCGGATTTACGGGCGAGGCCGGAGATGTGGTGATAACTCAGGACCATGCCGGGCTCTGGACTGACACGAGATATTTCATACAGGCGGAGCAGCAGCTTGCCGGAACGGGGGTTGCGCTCCATAAGACAAGAATTCCTGGGGAGGTCAGGATTCCGCATTGGCTTGCTGATTCCGCATTTGCGGACAGATGGGGAAGCGTGGCCCTCGCTGTCGATGGGCTTTCCCAGCCGGTTTCGTTCATAAATGAACTTGAAAATGCGTTCGGCTGCAGGCAGGTCCGGATTCTGGATCTTCCTGACATGCTCGACGATTTGTGGATGGACAGGCCTGCGGTTCCGGCGACACCGGTTATCACATTGGGAGAAGACCTGACAGGCGAGTCGCGCCTGTCCAAGCTGGGGCGACTGAGGAGTTTCATTGACGGAAAAAACTGTGACGCCATACTGGTGACGGCGCTGGACGAGATTGCCTGGCTGCTGAACGTGCGTGGGTCCGATGTGGAGTACAATCCGGTGGTATTGTCGTATCTTCTTGTCACTCAAGACAATGCTGAGTGGTTCGTGCGCAAGTCCAAGACTGTGGATGACGAGACTTATGACAGTTTCGATGAACTGATGAAGGACGGGGTGGAGATAAAGTACTATGATGATATATGTATCAGCCTGTCTGAATATGCATGCTCGGGAGCGCGTCTTTATGCCGATACCGCTACATTGAACTATCATCTCTACAAGGTGCTGAAGGATGTGGGGGACAATTTCTCGATGGTGGAGGGCGCGTCTCCTGTGCCGCTGTACAAGGCGGTAAAGAATGGGACGGAGATAGAGGGAATGCGTGAGGCGCACGTTGAGGACGGTGTGGCAATGGAGAAGTTCCTCTGGTGGCTGGACTGCTGCATGAAGGACGGCATCGAGCTGTCAGAGTGGGACGCAGCCCGCTATCTCGGTTCGTTACGTGCTGAAATTCAGGGATATAGAGGCGACAGTTTCCAGACGATTTCCGCTTACGAGCCGTCTGCTGCATTGCCGCATTACGTTACTCCGGAAGGTGGCGGCAGGATGCTCGAGCCTCACGGACTTTATCTGTGCGATTCCGGCGGACAATACCTGTTCGGCACGACAGATATTACCAGGACTGTTCCGCTCGGGCCTTGTGACGGGCTGGAAATGGAGGACTATACATTGGTGCTGAAAGGCCATATCGGCTTGGCAATGTCGGTTTTCCCCGCAGGTACGGTAGGCTGCCAGATAGACTATGCCGCCCGTTCTCCGCTCTGGCAGGCAAGGCGGAATTTCGGCCACGGCACCGGCCATGGAGTGGGTTTCTTCCTCAATGTGCATGAAGGGCCTCAGGACATCCGCCAGAATCTGAATCCGCAGCCGCTTGTGCCCGGAATGATCACTTCTGATGAGCCCGGTCTGTATCGCGAAGGGCTTCACGGCATAAGGCACGAGAGTCTGCTGCTCTGCAAAGATGCCGGGGTCAATGAATTTGCCTCCTGGCTCTGTTTCGAGCCTCTGACGCTTTGCCACATTGACACTTCCGCCGTCATTGCGGATTTGCTGACGAGCGACGAGCGCGACTGGCTCAATGCCTACAACGAGCGTGTATGGCAGAATCTTTCGCCGCTTTTGCCTGAAGAAGTTGCTTTGTGGCTTAGAACCAAGACATTACCGATTTAGTCATTCTTGGTGACATCTCTGTCCTGCTGTTGGTTTTTTTCGGTGGAATCATTATCTTTACGAGTGGTGTGGTGACTTGTCGGGAGTCGTTTCCGCAGTTAAAGCCATGCCTGAAGAACAAGATGAAAAGTGATTCTCTCATTACATTTGTGGCAGGTGCCGCCATCGGTGCCGTGCTTGGAGTCCTGTTCGCTCCGGAAAAGGGCGAAGTTACCCGCAAGAAAATAAAGGAAGCAGCGATAGAAGGCTATGATACGGCGAAGACGAAGGCCAATGAAGCTTATGCTTATGCCAAGGACAAGGCCGGTAAGGTGCGCAGGGACCTGGAAGATCTGAAGGCTGTCCTCACGGAGGAGGGCAATGAAATGAAGGACGAGGTGAGGGCTAAGGTGCTCGACCAGCTCGACCGTCTCGAGAGAGCCTTGGAGAAGGAAGAAATCGATGAACAATACGATGCCTGATGAAAAACAGTTTTACAGAACCTGCTGAAAGGCTTGCGGAAAGTGCTGCCCAGTACATTGACCTGAAGGTCGATGAAGTCAAGGTGCGCACAGCGAAAGGCCTTTCCATAGCTCTGAACAGGCTTCTTGTGGCTATATTGCTGCTGACATTGTGCAGTATCGTGCTGATGTCCGCGGCATTTGGAGGTGTGCTGCTTTTAGGTGACCTGATAGGCAGTTATGCAGCCGGTGCGTTTATAGTGGCGGCGATTTTCCTGGTGCTGCTCATCGTGCTGTTCCTGTTGCGTGACAAATTGTTCCTGAATGGACTGGTGCGGATGTTTGTCCGGCTGTTCTTCGAAGAAGAAGGAGGCGAAGATGAAGTACACTGACATAAAGGATATGGCAGGGCTGGACGCTGCCCGCAAGGAGCTGAATGCCAAGCTGAATGCCAAAGGGGCTGAGGTGCTCTCCCGCTGGGAAGACACCAAGGAGGCATATTCTACGGTAAATCTTTTGGCTTATGGCCTGAAAAGCATTTCCGGACCTGTACCTTTCGACAGGATTGTACTCTGGGCTATCCGGGCCATACGTAGATTCTTATAGACATAATACTAAAAAAGGATGGCCTGAAAAAGACCATCCTTCTTTAATTATGTTGTGTCAGTGATTATCCGATAAATCCATTTGCATGGAGGAATGCGTTCACGGCAACTGTAGTGAATACTACGAAGATAAGTGAAGCAACGATGATTCCGATAACCTTGATTCTGTTGAACCAGGTCTTGTTGTCCCAACCGATGGTCTGGAACATGCTCCAGAAACCGTGGCAGAGGTGGAACCATACTGCAACGAACCAGATGATGTAGATCAGAAGAACCCATACGCTGCTGAATGTCTGCTCGAGAAGCATGTAAGGATTCTCAGCCTCGCCTCCGGTGAATTCCAAAAGCTGCATCTTGGCCCAGAAGTGTGTAAGGTGGAAGAAGATGATGCCGAGGATGATGATGCCGAGTACGAACATGTTCTTGGCTGACCATGAGTCTGCCTTTGCTCTGGACTCTACTTCATAACGCTTGTAGCCGCCGCGAGCCTTGATGTTGTACCAGGTGAGGTAGCATCCGTAAACGATGTGTACGATGATGCCGAGAGCCAGCACAGGGACCATGATGGTCACGATAGGAAGCGCCATGAAGTCGCAACCAAGCTGGAACAGTCCGTCAATCTTGTCCCAACCGCCTGTGAATGAATCTATTACAGAAAAGAAATTGATAGTTCCGTGGAGCAGCAGGAATACAACAAGAAATGCACCGCTGACAGCCTGGATGAACTTTCTCCCGATGGAGTAGTGGAATGCGTTCGCCATTAGTTAAAATAAAGTTAAAACCATTACTTCGAGATGGTGGTCCATCAAGTGGGACCCTGCCAATCTCCTGATTGCGATTGCAAAGATATGGTGTTTCTTGCAAGTTTCATAATATTTCGATAATTTTGTTTCCGGAAAATCATCGAAAACAATGTATAAAAGGGTACTTCTCAAGTTAAGCGGAGAAAGTCTGGGCGGCAATGCCGGCAAAGGACTCGACACCGCAAGTTTACAGGCAGCGGCTGAAGAAATCGCTTCAGCGGCCAAGGCAGGACTTCAAATCGCCATTGTCAATGGTGGTGGAAACATCTTCCGCGGCCTTCAGGGTGTGGGCAAGGGTTTCGACAGAGTAGATGGCGACAAGATGGGAATGCTTGCCACAGTGATAAATTCACTTGCATTGTCAATGTTCATAAAGGAGCAGGGCGTGAATGCACAGGTCTTCACTGCCACTCCGATGGAGCCGGTTGCCAAGTATTACATGAGAGATGACGCAGTGAAAGTGATGGAAGAGGGCGGAGTTGCCCTTATCGCGGGCGGAACAGGTAATCCGTTCTTCACCACGGACTCCGGAGCGGCTCTCAGGGCTTTGGAAATCGGTGCTGATGCACTTCTGAAAGGTACCAGAGTGGATGGCGTATATACGGCTGACCCGGAAAAGGACCCGTCTGCCGTGAAGTATGAGGAACTGACATTCGAGAAGGCCATCACGGACCACCTGAAGGTGATGGACCAGACCGCATTTGCCCTCTGCAGTGAAGGCAATATGCCGATAATCGTATTCGACATGAACTGCAAAGGCAATCTGACCAGATTGCTGAAGGGCGAAAAAGTGGGTACTCTCGTACACGTATAACCATAAAAACTAAGATATTATGTTACCAAGAGTTAATGAGATTGTCACAGGAGCTGACAAGAAAATGAAAGAGTCTGTGGCTTTCTTGGAGGAAGACCTCAAGACATATCGCGTAGGCAAGGCCAATCCTTCTATATTGAACAATGTCCTCGTGGATTACTATGGAACTCCGACTCCGGTGCCGCAGGTGGCTTCCGTGACTGCTCCGGATGCCAAGACGATCCTCATCCAGCCGTGGGAGAAAACCATGATCGCGAAGATCGAGAAGGCTATCATGGATGCCAATGTCGGTCTCACCCCGCAGAACAACGGCGAGCAGATCCGCTGCAACATCCCGCCGCTTACTGAGGAGCGCAGAAAGGAACTTATCAAGAAAGCGAGGTCAGCAGGAGAGAACTGCAAGGTGGTTGTGCGCAACGCACGTCGTGACGCGGTGGAACTTCTGAAGAAAGCTGTCAAGAACGAAGGACTTCCTGAGGACGGCCAGAAAGAGGGCGAGGAGGAAGTACAGAAAGTTACTGACAAGAATGTCAAGGAGATAGACGCTCTCATAGCGGCTAAGGAAAAAGACATAATGACTGTCTAGTCAATGAAATCTGAGGCTGCCTGACAAACCGGGCAGCCTTTTTTAATTATACGGAACTTGATGGGGACAAGACTTGAACTCATACCGGTAGGGGAGTGGAACATATTTCCGGAAGGCAAGGCGCCGATGCTGATTGCCGGTCCGTGCAGTGCGGAATCTGAATTGCAGGTGATGCAGACGGCTGAAGGCCTCAGGGCATTGGGCGTAAATGTGTTCCGGGCAGGTGTCTGGAAGCCTCGCACACATCCGAACACTTTCGAAGGTGCAGGCGCTCCCGCTCTGCAGTGGCTCGGGAGGGTGCAGAAAGAGCTCGGGATGAAAGTGGTTACCGAGGTGGCGGGTGAAAAGCACGTCTCCGACTGTATCAAGTCCGGTGTGGATATGGTGTGGATAGGGGCCCGCACCACTGCGAATCCGTTTCTCGTACAGGAAATAGCTGATGCTTTGAAAGGTACGGATATTCCTGTCCTTGTGAAAAATCCCGTGAGCCCCGACATTGACCTGTGGATAGGAGCTCTCGAGCGTCTGAATCAGGCAGGAGTGAAGAAGCTCGGCGTGGTGCATAGAGGTTTTTCTACGGGAGAAAAGTCCAGATACAGAAATGAGCCGCTCTGGCAGATAGCTGTCGAACTGCGTACACGTTATCCTGAATTGCCGTTTTTTGCGGACCCGAGCCACATAGGAGGCAGCCGCGAATATCTGCATGAGCTGTCCCAGAGAGCGTTGGACCTGGGACTGGACGGTCTTATGATAGAGTCGCACTGTGATCCGGCCAGTGCCAAGAGTGATGCCGGTCAGCAAGTTACGCCGGAGGATTTCGGAAAGCTGATTTCCGGTCTGGTGGTGCGGAAAGTTGATTCGGACAGTCCTGAGTACAAGGAAAATATCGACCAGTTGAGGGAGCAGATAGATGTCATTGACGAAAATCTGCTGAGTCTTCTCGCCTCGAGGATGAATCTGAGCCGGAGTATCGGGAAATATAAGAAGGAGCACAATATAGCCATTCTACAGACATCGAGGTGGGATGCTGTCCTGTCACAGATGAAGGAAAGGGCTGAATCTTACGGCTTGTCGTCGGAGTTCGTGTCGGCGATATTCAATGCCATACATGAAGAGTCTGTGCAGGAGCAGAACAAGATCCTGTCGGACGGTGAAGAGTAACGGAGTTATGCTTTATGCTCGCCGAGGGCATTGAGAAGCGTGGTTTCGAATACTTCTTTCTCGTGTTCGGTTACGAAACTGACCTCGATAGGGGTGTGGAACAGCCGTTTTCTCAGGGCTTCAGGCATTTTCTTGTAGTCGCGCAGTCTCTGGCTGTCCTTTTCGGTCGTGGCTACGAGAGCTGTAGGCCATTTCTTGGTAGCCAGAAGTAGGCGTCTGATATCCATCCCGGTGTATTTGTGATGGTCATTGAACTTGAAATGCTTGACTATCTCATAGTTGTCGCTGAGGTATCTTCTCAGTGGCGTGTCGGAAGCGATCCCTGAAACCAGAATCAGATTGTGCGAGTAGATGTATCGTCTGTCGTAGTCCTCAAATACAGGCTCCAACGGACAGTAGCTGATGGTCGTGAACAGAACCGTCATCTTTTTTCCGGTCTTGTCCGTACCCTGGCATGTCTCCAGGTCGAAATCTGAAATCTGAAGCGACTTCACCCATTCTATCTTCTCCCAGTTCTCCATGAATTTCGGACACTTGGTCACGATGATCACATTGGCATGGAAAAGTCTTTCGGGAAGGTCGCGCAGTCTGCCGAACGGCAGCAGGCAGTCCTTGCTCGGCGGACGGTTGTAATCGACGAGGACGATATTGAATGCAGCCTGGAGGGAACGGTACTGGAATGCATCGTCGAGAACGATCAGCTCTGGGGTCTGGACGTCCTTGTGTACGCATTTGCGGTATTTCCGGGATGTCTTGATCTTGTCCGGGTGGAGCAGCAGGTCGCAGCCTTCTACTCTCGTACGGTCCACTGCTACAGTTACTTTCGGGAATTTTCTCTTTATCTGAAGAGGCTCGTCACCTGCGAATGAAGCGGAGTCGTCCACCATAATCTGCTGGAAACCGCTGCTCTTGCGCTTATGTCCTCTGGAGAGTACCGCGATATGCTTGTCACCCCATTTCTCGCTTGCGAGCAATATCCTGAGAATCATCTCAGTATGAGGAGTCTTGCCGGTTCCGCCTGCGGCAATGTTGCCTACGCAGATGGTCGGAGCCTCGCAAGTATGCACCTTGAATACCCCGCTGTCATACAGGGCATGCCTTATTTTCAAGGTGAGGTAATATGGTGCTAATAATATCCTCTCAAGCATAGCGTACAAAGGTAAATAAAAAATATGGAAAACCTATCCTATAAACCATATACGCTTGAACTTTCTTCAAGCGGACAGTCTCCCCATCGTTCTGAAACATAGTCCAGCAGCGCCATGACTTCATCTGCGGTCGGTGCCGTGACCAGTTTCACACGCGTTTCCTTGAAGTCAGGCAGGCCTTTGAAGTAGCAGGACAGGTGCCTCCTCATCTCCAGAACTCCTGTAACGGGGCCCTTCAGCCCGGTCGAAAGCGAAAGATGCCATTTGGCGAGAGCGACCCTGTCATTGACACTCATCGAAGGCAGAATTTCGCCGGTGGTCAGGTAATGCTTGATTTCTCTGAATATCCACGGATGCCCGAAAGACGCGCGGCCCACCATGATGCCGTCAACTCCGTATTTCCCGAATGCTTCACCGGCTTTCTGAGGTGAATTTATGTCCCCGTTCCCGATAATCGGGATGTGCATCCGGGGGTTCTCCTTCACCTGTTCTATAAGTGTCCAGTCAGCCTCGCCCTTGTACATCTGGCATCTGGTGCGGCCGTGGATGGTCAATGCAGAGATTCCCGCATCCTGCAGCCTCTCCGCAAGCGGTACTATGATCTTGGAACTCTCATCCCATCCGAGCCTGGTCTTGACAGTCACCGGTTTGCTTACGGCTTTCACGATCCGCTCCGTTATCATCACCATCTTGTCAGGCTCGCGCATCATTCCCGAACCGGCGCCGCGGCCCGCAATCTTGTTGACCGGACAGCCGAAATTTATGTCAATGATATCGCAGCCATGTCCTCCGGCAATCTGGTCCGCATTGTCGGCCATTTTGGCAGCCTCCACCATCGCGTCCGGATCATTGCCGTAGATCTGGATTGCTATAGGGGCCTCGTCGTCGGAGGTCTTCATTTTCGCTATGGCCTTGGCGGCGTCCCGTATCAGCCCGTCGGACGGAATGAATTCAGTATAAACCATATCCGCGCCGAATTTCTTGCACACGATGCGGAAAGACGCGTCTGTCACGTCTTCCATCGGAGCCAGCAGGACAGGCTTCTCGCCCAAGTCAATGTTTCCAATCTTCATAGTTGTCGTGGAATCGTTTTACTGCAAAATTTTCGGTTTCAATTCCACAAAATTACTAAATCAGGCTTGAATTTTGTGGCATAACGGCCCGGAAAATTCAAAAGCTTCAAAGAAAACAAAACATAAACATCTGATATGTCAAAGGAAATCAAAACTATAGGAGTCCTGACATCGGGAGGAGATGCTCCAGGAATGAATGCCTGTATCCGTGCGGTGACACGTAGCGCCATCTTCAACGGAATGAAGGTGATGGGTATCTACAGGGGCTTCGAAGGACTTATTCACGGAGAAATCAAGGAACTGACCACCGAGAGTGTCAGCAACACCATCCAGCGTGGCGGTACTTTCCTGAAAACAGCAAGAAGCAAGGACTTCATGACTGTAGAGGGCAGGAAGACTGCCTATGACAACCTTGTGAGCCACGGCATTGACGCGCTTATAGTCATTGGCGGAAACGGCTCATTGACAGGAGCGCAGGACCTGGCGAGAGAATATGACCTGCCGGTAATCGGACTGCCGGGCACCATTGACAATGACCTTTACGGCACCGATTCGACCATCGGTTACGATACAGCATTGAACACCATCGTGGAATGTGTGGACAAAATCCGTGACACCGCCACTTCCCACGACCGTATTTTCTTCGTTGAGGTAATGGGTCGTGACGCCGGTTTCCTGGCACAGAACAGTGCGATCGCTTCCGGTGCGGAAGCGGCTATCATCCCGGAAGACCAGACAGACGTCGATCAGCTCGAGCAGTTCATCAGCCGTGGATTCCGTAAGAGCAAGAACAGCAGTATCGTGATCGTTTCCGAGAGCCCTAAGGATGGCGGTGCGATGTACTATGCTGAACGTGTCCGCAAGGAGTATCCTCAGTATGATGTGCGTGTGACCATCCTCGGCCATCTGCAGAGAGGCGGAACCCCGTCAGCTCTCGACCGTATCCTCGCAAGCCGTCTGGGCTGCGCCAGCATTGAGGCTCTGAAAGAGGGACAGCGCAATGTCATGATAGGCATCAGCAATGACCAGATAGTCTATGTCCCTATCGACAGGGCGGTGAAGAAGGACAAGCCTATCGACAGGGAGCTTATCAATGTTTTGGCAATGCTGTCGATATAATTGTGAGCCTTCAGGAAATTGATGTCGTGAACAAGAAAGCTGTCAAATACGCGGTCTCGGCCGCTCTCGCCGTGGTTCTCCTGTATCTGTCTTTCAGGGGAGTCAAGTGGGACGAATTCATGTCGGCTCTGAAATGCTGCCATTGGTGGTGGGTGGTCGCCGCAATGCTTGCAGGTGTGGCTTCCTTCTGGTTCAGGGCATTGAGATGGAAGGGACTTCTCGCACCTATCGATTCTTCCACTTCTTCCAAAACCGTGTTCAATGCGGTCAATATAGGACTTTTCACAAATCTGATATTGCCCCGCGTGGGCGAATTCATACGTTGTGGTGTAATCACCAGGAACTCAGTTCCTTCGGAAGACGGGAAACAGCACCTGGCTTCCTACGATAAGGTGCTCGGGACAGTGGTCATGGAGCGCTCGTGGGATGTATTGACATTGATACTGATTCTCTGCACGGTGATGGTCACGATGTGGAGCCGTTTCGGCGGTTTCGTCGAAGAGAAGATACTCCAGCCGTTCGCGGGCCGGTTCAATGCAGATGTCTGGTGGCTGTTTGCGGGGCTGGTCCTGCTCTGTGTGGCTGGTGTGCTGGCTGTCTGGAAGTTGAGAAACCGCAGCAAGGTGATTTCTGCATTGTTCGGATTCGTGAAGGGACTCTGGCAGGGTGTGGTCAGCTGCTTCAAGATGAAAAGGTGGTGGGTGTTCCTTATCTATACGGCATTGATCTGGCTGATGTACTGGCTGATGAGCTGGACGATACTCAGGTCGCTGAGCGGTGTGGATGTATCTGCCTTGTCACAGGACTTTTCGGCGGCAGTCTCGCGTCTGTCTGAACTCGGGCCGTCTGATGCTCTGTTCCTGATGCTTGTGGGCAGTCTGAGTTCGCTCGTGCCGGTGCCGGGCGGCTTCGGAGCGTTCCACTACATCGTAGCCACTGCATTGGCCTCGGTCTATGGGATTCCGTTCCCGGTGGGAATCATATTTGCGACGCTCTCGCATGAGTCCCAGACGATCGCTGTCCTCCTGTGCGGAGCCGGCTCGTATGTTTCCGAGTCAATGTCATAAGAACGTGTAAATTATACCTATATTATATTATGGATTTCGATACAAGTGTTGTGCTGTCTGAGGATGCTGTGCTGAACGTGGTTTCGCCGTTGGCTTCATTCGACTTTTCGGCCAAGGTGCTCTCTGCATTGCCAGAAGGCGTGAAGGCCGCGGATCTCGGCTGCGGAAGGATTCTGGTGGATTATTCCACGATGCTGCAGACCCGGTATGTGTTGTGTGACATCTACGAGGAGGACGGCGGAGAAGACGGCACGTTCAGGTACAGGATTGTGGTGAAGTCCGGCAAGAAGAGCAGCCGTATATGCGATGCGCTCATCGGACTTCTGTTCATTCTGTGTTTCTGGACAGCGGGGAAATGGTTTACGGACGGCTTTCAGGTGCTGCCTGCAGTTCTGTCTGCATTGGCATTGACCGGAATAGTGGGGCTGCTGGTGCTGATGAAGGTCTCGCGCTTCGGGAAAGCTCAGGCGGAGGCGGTGTCCTCGGCGCTGAAATGCGCTCTGGGCTGTGGTTCTGAATAGCGCACCCGGATTTTGCCGGCAGACGATTTTTTGCGATATTTTGTTGTTTGGAAAATTATTGCTACCTTTGCGACCCCTATAATGTGTAGGGATCGCAACTTTTATTATTAACTATTTAAAGATCAAGACAGTGGACACACAAAGTTACAAATCAGTTTTCTTGAACGAGAATACTGTAAAGAAGGAGTGGGTCGTCATTGATGCTACCGATCTGGCACTTGGCCGTCTTGCAGCCCGCGTTGCTCTTGTCCTCCGTGGCAAGACCAAACCAGGGTTCACCCCTAACGTTGATTGCGGTGACAATGTCATCGTTGTCAATGCTGAGAAGGTGGCTCTCAAAGGCAAGAAGATGACCAACAAGGTTTACACTCGTTACACCGGATATCCTGGTGGACAGCGTTTTACCACGCCTAAGGAGATTCTTCAGAAGAGACCTGCAGAGCTGATCAGGAAGTCCGTTAAAGGTATGCTTCCTAAAACCCGTCTTGGTGACAAGCTCATCAACAACCTGTTCGTATATGCAGGTCCTGAGCATCCGCACCAGGCGCAGCAGCCAAAAGAAATTAAGTTGAACGAAATTTAAACAGAGCAAATGGAAAAAACAGTAAACGCCCTTGGAAGACGTAAATCAGCTGTGGCTCGTGTTTATGTCGCTGCCGGAACAGGTAAGATTGTCATCAATGGAAAGGAACTCAAGGAGTATTTCCCTGACGAGGCTCTCCAGTACATTGTAAATCAGCCGTTTGAAGTTACCGGTACGACAGGTCAGTTTGACGTTAAGGCAAACCTCGTAGGAGGTGGAATCAAAGGTCAGGCAGAAGCAACAAGACTCGGTATCGCCCGCGCTCTTTGCGAGGTGGACAAAGAGGCTTACCGTTCTGCTCTCAAGGCCGAAGGATTCCTTACTCGTGACGCAAGAGAAGTCGAGAGGAAAAAGCCTGGTCAGCCTGGTGCACGTCGCCGCTTCCAGTTCAGCAAGCGTTAATCTTGTCTGGATATTGATTTACTCGCACAGTCCGGTGTCGAAATCTTCGGACCCTGGCCAGGATGTGAATCCTGCGAAGGCTGCTTGAAGATTGCTGGGACTGCGGAAAATCCCGGAGACCGGCGACATGCCGCTGCTTCAGGATTGATGAAAAGAGCCCGACAAGCTATGGCTACAGCTTGAAGGGAAAGTGTAACAAAAGAAACATTACAAAAAATGCCAAGAACAAATTTCCAAGAATTACTCGAAGCAGGTGCACATTTCGGGCATCTCGCCAGGAAATGGAATCCTAAAATGGCTCCTTACATTTTCATTGAGAGAAACGGGATTCACATCATTGACCTGCACAAGAGTATCGTCAAGATAGACGAGGCTGCAGAGGTAATGAAAGAGCTTGCACGCTCAGGCCGCAAGATCCTCTTCGTTGCCACCAAGAAGCAGGCTAAAGATATCATCGCAGAGAAAGCCGCTTCTGTCAATATGCCTTATGTAACTGAAAGATGGCCGGGTGGTATGCTTACCAACTTCCCTACTATCCGTAAGGCAATCAAGAAAATGAATACCATCGACAAGATGAAGGAAGATGGTACTTATGA
>ULPT01046924.1_pt1 | contig 22265 bp, 18 predicted proteins | sample 1953751 | NCBI WGS metagenome assembly ULPT01 (sample SAMEA4835636, study PRJEB28245) | human gut metagenome | biome: gut microbiome; material: fecal sample | place: Denmark | collected 2008 | reverse complement strand
AAACATGTTGCACAACATATTATCACTTTATGCGTACTTTACAGGAATACTCTTCTCCGTCATAGCGGACAATTGCGATGTAAACGCCAGCCGGAGAGGAAGCCAAAGAGATGGAAGTCGTCAAGGCATTCCATTCTGTCCGTCTGACTAACTTTCCAGACATATCAAATATGGAGAGAGCTGCTTGCCCTTTTGCCTCCGGCAGGACAACATACAGAGATTTCCCGCTTCGGTCCGTATACAAGCGAACGGGATTCTCTTTAAGAGAAGGCTGGTTGGCAGTTCCGCCCGACTTGTATTGGACAACCGGGTCGATAAACAATGCCGTATTGAAGGGGGATTTTCCCCAACCTGCAGAAGTCCGTAGCCATGCGGTGTTAGTAGAGAGTTCGCCTTCCTTCACGTTATACGCACAAAACTTAGCATTCTTTTCACTCGACATACGATAACTCACAAAGAGTTTCCCTTGCACCTCGATAGAATCGCCAAAGGAGATGAAATGCTCTTGCGCACGGTAAAGCGATTTGTTTTCCGTCAGCAAAACATCCTTGTCGAAATAAGAGACCTGCGGATTGAACTTCTGTTTTGCCAAAAGCTTCTCCGGCTTCTCTTTTCCACTATAAAGACATATTTCAATAACCGGTGTCGTCCGTCCGGACACAGCCGGTGTCACCAAATAACAGCCATAAACCGTTGCTTTCGTTTCTAACTGATAAGCCTCCGCACATTCCGTCACACCCGAATCATTTTGCCCGAACTGATAGCTGTTTCCATCATAGAGTGCCGCTTCCATCGCATCCTGTTTCCCGTTTTCAAACACATGGCTCAAACGAACCGCCGGAGCGTTTGAATAAGGGTCGAGCCCGTCACAAACGGTTGGTTCATCCGAATTCGGAGCCAACCAATATTGAAGTTGATGATTAATCGCTTCATCAGGACGCCAAGCCGAATACAACGAATAGAAATAATCATCGTTCGGTTTGTCGCAATAAGAGTTTCCGCCCGTCAATACCCCAATAATCCGGTTATCATTGTCGTACAAAGGAGAACCGGACGAACCTTCCGCCGTACATCCGACGCTCCAGCTCTTCACATTCCAAAAAGCATTCTTCTGGAAGTCATGTTCGGTTATCACCAAATCACCCATTCGGAGTTCGTTGGTCAGGCTAAAACGTTTCGTTCCGCCCACTGGATGCTGGATACATACATATTCGCCTTTATGTTGTTTCGTCGCATTCCAACCGGAATAATAGGGACGATAGTAGATAGGAGGAATCTCCAAGAATTTCAACAAAGCCAAATCCACATCTTCATAAACGGCACAATACTTCGTGGATGCCATGCTCATCTCTTCCGTTCCCCGGATAGGGGATTCACACATCGGGCTGTTATAATTAAAGAATGCGACTATGCGACCGGCAATCTTCTCATAGTCGGGATTCTTCAGTTTAAATTGCTGGTTCAAACAATGGGAAGCCGTCAATAGATAAGGCGTTCCGTCCAATCGGCTATTATTAATTAATGTACCCGTACAATAATATGTACCATCAATTATCAACTCCACCACGCTCCTGCCGATTTGCGCATACGGGTCGCCTTCCGCAATGGAACAGGACAAAGGTTGGATGCAGGACAAAGAGGCAAGATCTGACGAAGGTTCAATCAAGCTCCGCCATCCTCGATAATCGTGGTTCACTTCCCCAATGCAGAGTTTACCTTGAAAAGCTACACGAAGCGGTTCGTGGTATTCCACAATCAATCGTTCCCCTTCAACCGGAGAAACGGGCAAAATACCGTTTTCGGAATTATTCAAATGGGTAAAAGCCCCCAACACGTGAGTCTGATCGGGATTATAAATAAACAATTGCGCCCCTTCCGGCAACTCAAAAGTTGTAAAGAGCAAATTGATGGAATAGGCATTAGCCGAACGGATTCCCAAACGCCAAACACGCGTCCCATCCGCCAAAGTAACCCATTCCCCGGAATTATAAGGTGTGAAGCCCGTTATAAACTTATAGGCAAAACGGTTGGAAACACGCAAAGAGGAGTACTCCAAGGAATCTATATTCAACTGTTCCTGCAGATCAAATCCAGGCATCTCTTCATAAAATCCAGCATTCGACCGCAGTTCGGTAAAAGGGAGCGGAGAGCCACCATGACTGATTTGGGCAAAAGCCTTAATAGGTATAAGGCAGAGTGCCGCAAAATATAGAATTAAATATACTTTCATGCTCTCATTCATTTAGAGTCAGCCACAAAGATAAAAATAAAAAGGTAACATCGTTTGCGTGTAAACATTCTTTTCTGAGGTAACTTGATTTGCCTCCTCATCTCTTTGAATTATTTGCTTGTTTCATAAGCCTGCATCTTCTTCTTTCACGTATCTGCTGGCATCAGGACATAAACAAAATGATAACGTGTTGTCCATGTTTTTCAGTTTTATATCCAACATTTTGCTTATCATTTAGGTGATAAATGCTTTTCACTTAGGTGATAAGCTAAGGTTGACTTTGACAATGAAAAACAGGCACAATTGATTTGTAAGCAAATCGAAACAAAAAGGGCTGCATCAAAACTTCCGTTTTTGACACAGCCCCTAAATATCTAATTAACAATAGTGCTTAATCCTGACGATTGTAATGACCTTGGTTATTACGCGGAGCATGGTTGTTATTACCACGAGGACCACGTTCCGGACGAGGACCACGTTCTGCTCTTGGCGGACGTTCTTCATAACCTTCTGGCTTCGGAATCAAAACTTTGTGAGAAAGTTTGAACTTACCTGTCTTCGGGTCAATATCTACCAATTTAACAGTAATCGTATCGCCCTCTTTCAAACCAGCCTGTTCAACTGTTTCCAAACGTCTCCAGTCAATTTCAGAAATATGCAACAAACCATCCTTACCCGGCATGAATTCTACGAATGCGCCATAAGGCATGATAGAAGAAATCTTCCCTTCGTAAACTTCACCTACTTCCGGAACAGCAACAATTGCCTTGATAGCACGGACAGCAGCATCGATTGTAGCTTTGTTACAAGCAGAAATTTCCACTTTTCCAATTCCGTCAATCTCTTCAATGGAGATAGTTGCGCCCGTCTTTTCTTGGATTCCCTGAATAATCTTACCGCCCGGACCGATGATTGCACCGATGAACTCCTTAGCAACCGTCATTGTTTCGATACGAGGAGCATGAGGTTTCAACTCGGCACGAGTTTCCGGTTGAGCTTCTTCAATCTTATTCAAGATATACATACGACCATCACGAGCCTGAGCCAAAGCTCTTTCCAAGATCTCATATGACAAACCGTCCACTTTGATATCCATCTGGGTAGCTGTGATACCATCTTTAGTACCGGTTACCTTGAAGTCCATATCTCCCAAGTGGTCTTCGTCACCCAAGATATCAGACAAGATAGCATAGTTTGTACCATGGTTTTCAGAAATCAAACCCATAGCGATACCTGAAACCGGCTTCTTCATAGGAACACCAGCGTCACGCAAAGCCAAAGTACCAGCACAAACAGTTGCCATAGAAGATGAACCGTTTGATTCCAAGATATCAGACATCACGCGGACTACATACGGATAGTTTTCTGGAATCATGCGTTTCAAAGCACGCCAAGCCAAATGACCGTGACCGATTTCACGACGGCCAACACCACGCTGAGCTTTTGCTTCACCTGTTGAGAACGGAGGGAAGTTATAGTGCAACAAGAAACGTTCTTTACCATGAACCAATACATCATCTATAATCTTCTCGTCGTCTTTTGTTCCTAAAGTAACAGAAGATAAAGATTGTGTTTCTCCACGAGTAAAGATAGCAGAACCGTGAGGTCCAGGCAAACAATCTGTTTCAATCCAAATCGGGCGAATTTCAGTAGTCTTACGACCATCCAAACGCTTTCCTTCGTCCAAGATAGCACGGCGCATAGCCTCTTTTTCTACATCATGATAGTAACGGTCAATCATTTCGACCTTTTCGTCAGTCAGTTCCTCTTCAGTAAACTGAGCTTTATATTCTTCAACGATTACATCAAAGGCATCGGCACGCTGATGTTTGTCAGTGCCAGATGTTGCCACTTCGTATGCTTTAGCATAACATTTGTCATGGACATCCTTGCGCAATTCATCGTCATTCACTTCATGGCAGTACTCACGTTTAACCGTCTTACCACAAGCTTCCATCAATTCCATTTGAGCTTGACATTGAACCTTGATGGCTTCGTGAGCGACCTTGATAGCTTCCAACATGTCAGACTCCTGGACTTCATTCATTTCACCTTCCACCATCATGATGTTGTCCAAAGTAGCGCCGACCATGATATCGATATCTGCTTTCTCCAACTGTGCGAATGTCGGGTTGATTACGAACTGTCCACCAACACGAGCTACACGTACTTCGGAAATCGGTCCGTTGAATGGAATATCAGAAACTGCCAAAGCAGCAGAAGCTGCAAGACCAGCCAAGGCATCAGGCATATCCTCACCGTCTGCCGAGAACAATATGATATTTACATAAACTTCAGCGTGGTAGTTATCTGGGAAAAGCGGACGTAAAGCGCGGTCCACCAAGCGCGCAGTCAAAATCTCATAATCAGAAGCTTTACCTTCTCTCTTAGTAAAACCACCTGGGAAACGTCCGAATGCAGAGAATTTCTCTTTGTATTCAACTTGTAGAGGCATGAAGTCAACTCCGGGGTTGGCATCTTTTGCGGCACATACTGTAGCAAGCAAAACTGTGTTACCCATCTTTACGGTAACAGCGCCGTCGGCTTGCTTAGCCAACTTGCCGGTCTCGATGGTGATCGTTCTTCCGTCACCCAACTCGATCGTCTTGTTAATTGGATTAAGCATAATCTTAATTTCTTATATTTTTCTCGTCTATAAATTGTGCGCAAAGTTATATAAAGTTTGATTTATAACCTATTAAAATCAAATTAAATAATTTCTATTCTATATCTTTTGTTGAAAGAAAAAATATTCATTGCAATTATTAGCGATATAAAGTATAAAATAACGTATATTTGCGGTTTGAATCGATAAACAAATATAAGAATGAAAGCATTACAGGTTTATATAGGCTTGTTCTTAGCCTTGTTTTTGGCAACTTCTTGCCAAAACGAGAAGAACTTCAAAGTAGACGGTGTCGTTTCCGGCGCAGACGGACAGACATTGTATTTGGAGAATGTAGGAATCTCTTCCGTTACCACTTTGGATTCTGCCAAATTGAACACTGCCGGAACATTTGAATTCAAGCAGCCAAGGCCGGCATTCCCGGATTTTTACCGCTTGCGTTTAAAGAATCAATTAATCAATTTTGCCATTGATTCTACCGAAAGCGTTCATGTGATGGCGGATGCCGGCACTTTTGCCACATCTTATAAGATAGAAGGCTCGGAGAACTGCAAAGCAATCAAAAACATTACTTTAGCCCAGCTGGATGCCAACCAAGCCATCCATAAATTGCGCAAGGAGTATGAACATAACTTGACAAACGACACGGCTTATGTCCGCAAAGTGTTAGAAGCATCCAATGCATACAAGGAAGTTGCTTTGAAATACATCTACGGAGCACCGATGTCAACAGCTGCCTATTATGCCCTTTTCCAACAAGTAGACGGAATGCTCTTCTTCGATTTGTACGACAAGACGGATTCTCGTGCTTACGGAGCCGTGGCAACAAGTTACGACCATTTATATCCTGAAAGTCCAAGAACCAAACAATTATATAATTTGGCATTGCAATCCATAAAGGTTCTTAGAGGGCAACGCAAGTTGGATTTGGACCAAGTAAAAACGACAGAGAATTTCTTGGAAGTGGAATTGGCAGACATACGCGGGAACTTATTGAAGCTTTCGGAAGTAGTCAAAGGTCACCCGGCAGTGGTCAACTTCACGGCTTACCAAACAGAATGGTCTCCTGCCCTAAACATAGAACTAAACAAAGCCTATACCGCTTTTGCCGGACAAGGACTGAAGATTTATCAAATCTCCTTGGATGCCGACGAGCATTTCTGGAAGAACGCTGCTTCCAACTTGCCTTGGTATTGCGTGCGGGATCCACAAAGCGCCTATTCCCAAGTGGCTGCATTATATAATGTAAGACAGCTCCCGGCAATCTTCTTATTGGACAAAAATGGGAATATCGTAAAACGGGTAGACAATTTGCAACAGTTGGAAAGTAGTATAAAATCCATTTTGAAATAAACAATTCACGACGCAAATATGTTATAAAACAGAGAAGTTTATGGTGCACATACCGAAAACTTCCTTTATATTTGCGAAGTCTTTACATATTATAGAAAAGGAGTTCCGGTCAAGACGATTGACCGGGCTTCTTTTTTTATTGTATGATAGTAAATAAATAATCACTAAAATATAAATAAAAACAGGAGGATTTATTATGGCTGTTAGTTATATGACAGAAGAAGGCTACAATAAGATTTTAGCTGAAATCAACTATCTTGAAACCGTAAAGCGTCCTGAAATCTCTGCACAAATAGCAGAAGCAAGAGATAAAGGCGACTTGTCTGAAAATGCAGAATACGATGCTGCGAAAGAAGCGCAAGGCATCATGGAAGCAAAATTGGCACAACTGAAAGGCCTTATCGCCAATGCTCGTTTAATCGACCAGTCCCGTGTGCAAACAGATGAAGTCCAGATACTGAACAAAGTCAAGATCAAGAATGTTAAGAATAAAGCTGTCATGACATATACACTTGTTTCAGACTCTGAAGCCAACCTGAAAGAGGGGAAAATCGCAATCAGCACTCCTATCGCACAAGGATTGTTGGGAAAGAAAGTTGGCGACATTGCTGAAATCAAGGTTCCGTCAGGCATCATGCAGTTTGAGATCATGGACATTTCCATTTAATAACAGATAAGATTATGGCAACAATATTCAGTAGAATTGTGGCTGGCGAGATTCCTTGCCACAAAGTAGCAGAAAATGATGAGTTCTTTGCTTTCTTGGATATCAATCCGGTGGCTGTCGGACATACATTAGTTATTCCTAAGAAAGAAGTGGATTATATTTTCGACATCGAAGACGCTGAATTGGGTAGAATGATGGCTTTTGCCAAACAAGTAGCCAAGGCTCAAGAGAAAGCTATTACTTGCAAACGGGTCGGCATTGCTGTCATGGGATTGGAAGTTCCGCACGCTCATATCCATTTGATTCCGATCACAAAAGAATCAGATATGTATTTTGGCGGGAAGAAGTTAGAAATGTCCCAAGATGAATTGGCCGAGGTAGCGGCAAAAATCAGGGAGAATTTCAAGTAATATTCATCCTACTATCATAAAGAAAGGGCAGCGTTGTTTTTCCTCAACACTGCCCTTTCTTTATTTAACCTTAATCACACAATGCTATTCCGCTTAATCACGCTTAACTCACACTTATCACATAACTACTCTTTGTCCAAGGATTCAAATCGCTTGCATTAAGTCCTGTTTGGTAGAAATAGGCGCCTGCAAGAAAGATTGAAAGAACCCACAACACCAGCAACGTCCATTTCACGGACTTAGACAAAGGTTTGGTCTTGAAGAATGAATTGCTCAACATGTGTCCGGTATAAAACACAGGAATGCCGATAAGGAATATCATGCTGATGCAACCAATGATAATCCATGCGGTAGATGCCCCATAAACCAAGTTGATTCCAAATGGATTCAAATGGTATAAGAAGCCTGCTCCGCCAACCAATAATGCGATAGCCGAAATGACCATCACAACCAACAGAATGGCCAAAATCGGGAAGAAGACAATGCCAAACAAAATCAATGCAAATTTCAAGATATATCCTACTACTTGCACGAACAAATCGGCTGTTTTCTGAAGAAAGGAACGGGAACTTTCGGAAGAAGCCATCTGATTGAGCTGATTTCCTACTTTCTCAAAACCGTCCGTTACCGTCTTTCCAATATTTTCAACTGTCACGCTCTCCCCGCGCATCTCCAACTTTTCCGTAGCCGTCTTTGCCAATGGCGTTATAAGCCAAAAGACCAGATAAAGCGGAACCATTATTCCATAAAAGAACAACAAGAGCAACATGGCAATTCGCACAGCTGTGACGTCCCAGCCCATATAAGCCGCCAAACCGCCAGCGACACCTCCTAAGATTTTATTATCTGGGTCACGCATGAAACGTTTACGCTGTTTCTTTTCCGTATTGTCCGTTTCTGGCTCCTTGGCTTGCGCACCGCTTTCACTCTCCTCTTCAAAGATTTCTTCCGGTTTTCCCATGCGCGCAATCACCTCCTCAACTTGTTGGATGGTTATCACTTGATAGCCCAACCGAATCCGTTCGCTGAACAGTTCTGAAATACGACTTTCAAAGTCATCCATTATTTCGTCTGATCCTTCTTCTTTACGGAAATGAATACGCAAGTTGTTCAAATACTTATCAAGCAATTGATATGCGTCTTCATCTATGTTAAAGACAGTACCACCTAAATTTATACTTAATGTCTTTTTCATTGTATATATTATTTAATTGTTTTTGATATGATTAATTGTATCTGTCAACTGTAGCCAAGATTGTTCCAACTCTTGCAGGAACACTTCTCCCGATTCAGTCAACTCATAATATTTGCGTGGAGGACCTTGCGTTGATTCAATCCACTTATAACTAAGAAACCCGCAATTCTTCAAGCGAGTCAGCAGCGGATACAACGTCCCCTCAACAACAATCAAACGCGCCTCTTGCAATTTCTGAATGATATCTGAAGTGTAAGCAGGCTCTTTTTTCAACAAAAGAAGGATACAATATTCCAATGTTCCTTTCCTCATTTGTGACTTAACATTTTCTGCATTCATCTTTCCATCCGTTTATGTTACTGCAAATATATGCCATCCTAATGTACTATGCAATACATAATACTTATGTTTAGTTTTATTTAATGTTTATACATATATAATAGCCAAATATGTGCACATTCAAGCACGCTTTGTGTAATAAACACTCAAGTATTAGCAGAAGTGACAGGAAAAAGTTACTTTTGCAGAAGAATTATAAAGAAACAAATATGGCTTGTTATCATTTTGCCGAATTAGTATATCGGCAAGCTGAAAAGTACGGAAACCGTACAGCAATAAAGTATAGAGATGAAGCAACCGGCAAATGGTTGAAAGTCTCTTGGAATGAATTTGCAGAACAAATCACCCTGACTGCCGAAGCAATGGCGGACTGTGGCATGCAAGTTCAAGAAAACATTGGCGTTTATTCACAAAATATGCCTCAATGCTTGTATACATACTTTGGTGCATACGCAAATAGAATCGTTGACATTCCTATGTATGCGACCAGCTCCCCCGCACAAATCGCATTTATCGTTGAGGATGCGCAAATCCATACTCTGTTTGTCGGAGAGCAACTCCAATACAACAATGCATACATCGTCCAAAAACAATTACCCAACATCCTAAAACGGTTGGTTGTTTTCGATTCGAATGTCCGCTTGAATCCGGAAGATAAAACATCCGTCTATTTTGAAGATTTTATCCGCTTGGGCAATAACGCCCACGCAGAGAGCATGGTCAAAGTCCGCAGTTCGCAAGCAATGCCTTCTGACGTTGCCACCATCATCTATACTTCGGGCACGACCGGGCGTTCAAAAGGTGTTATCCTGACTCATGCCAACTATTTGGAGGCAATCCGGGTTCACAACCTCCGCATCCCACAAGTTACGGACAAAGACCTCTCCATGTGTTTCCTCCCGTTAACCCACATTTTCGAACGTGGATGGACAATGGTTTGTATCAGCAAAGGATGTCCGGCGGCTATCAATTTGGATCCTAAGAAGATCCAACAGACTTTGCCTGAAGTTTGCCCAACAGTCATGTGCAATGTTCCCCGTTTCTGGGAAAAGGTTTACATCGGCATACAGGAGAAAATCAAAACTTCATCACCGACCATGCAGAAGGTTTTCCTAAATGCCATTGAAGTCGGACATGATTACATATTTAATTATAAACGTTTGGGTAAAAAAGCACCCTTGACTTTAAAAGCCAAGTTTGAGTTTTACGACAGGACGGTGTTCACGCTCTTGAAACATGTCTTGGGCATTAAGAGAGGCAAATTCTTCCCGGTTGCAGGCGCACCGTTAGCAGACAAAGTATTGGAATTCCTTATGTCCGTCAACATTCCTATCCGTTATGGATATGGATTGAGCGAGACCACTGCAACCGTCAGCTTTTTCCCGGAAGAGAACTATGAAATCGGTTCATTGGGAATGATACAACCCGGATTGGAAGTCAAAATAGACCCGAGCAACAATGAAATATTGGTTAAAGGCAAGACTGTCATGGCTGGATATTACAACCGCCCGGAAGAAAACGCAAAGGCTTTCACCGAGGATGGATTCTTCCGCACAGGCGATGCCGGCCGCATAAACGGAAACATATTATACTTCTCCGAACGAATCAAAGATTTGTACAAAACATCCAACGGAAAGTACATCGCTCCACAAGCGATAGAACTTAGCCTGACAAGCGACCCGTATATCGAACAAGTCGCGATCATCGGAGACCAACGCAAATTCGTCAGCGCATTAATCGTTCCAAACATTCACCTGCTTGAGAACTATGCGAAGAGCCATAACATCTCCTATAATGACACCAACGAATTGGTAAAAAATGAATACATCCATAAGTTGATGCAATCACATATCGAAGAGCATCAAAAAGAGTTGGCTGCATACGAAAAAGTTAAACGTTTCACCCTATTGGCAGAACCATTCTCTATCGCAAGCGGAGAATTGACAGACACGCTGAAGCTGCGCCGCCGTGTGGTAGCAGAACATTATGCCAAAGAGATTGAAGCCATGTATGTAGAGTAAAAATCATTGCGAGAAAAATTGTACCTTTGCACCATAATTTAAAAAGAGGTTTATTATGATTACAACAGACCAACTACAGGACGTGTTGGAGCGCGAGAAAGCGCTGAGGGGGTATCTTTGACATTGATGGCAAAACCATCCAATTAGAAGAAGAAGAACTTCGTACGCAAGACCCGGGTTTCTGGGAAGATGCTAAAAGGGCTGAAGCCCAAATGAAAAAGGTGAAAGACCTGAAGAAATGGATCGAGCTTTACAATGAAGTCAAGGCTGCTGCTGATGAAGTTCAGTTGGCATACGAATATGTGAAAGAGGAGATTGTTTCGGAAGAGGAATTGGACGCTGAATATGCTAAGGCAATCAGCCTGATTGAAAATTTGGAGTTCCGCAATATGTTGCGCGATGAAGCAGACCAAATGAGCTGCGTTCTGAAAATCAATTCAGGTGCGGGCGGTACTGAAAGCCAGGATTGGGCATCGATGTTGTACCGAATGTACACACGCTGGGCAGAATCGAATGGATACAAACTTTCTATTGCCAACTTCCAAGAAGGTGACGAGGCTGGCATCAAGACTGCTACGCTGAACATAGAAGGCGATTATGCTTATGGATATTTGAAAAGTGAAAACGGTGTGCATCGTCTAGTCCGCGTTTCTCCTTACAATGCCCAAGGCAAACGTATGACATCATTTGCTTCTGTATTTGTCACCCCGTTAGTAGACGATACAATCGAAGTTAAAATCGACCCTGCGGCTATCTCTTGGGACACATTCCGTTCAGGTGGTGCCGGTGGACAGAACGTGAACAAAGTGGAATCCGGAGTGCGCTTGCGCTATCAATTCAAAGATCCTTATACGGGAGAGGAAGAGGAAATCTTGATTGAAAATACGGAAACGCGCGACCAGCCAAAGAACAGGGAAAATGCCATGAGGCAGTTGCGTTCCATTTTGTACGACAAAGAGCTGAAGCATCGCATGGCGGAACAGGAGAAAGTGGAAGCCGGGAAAAAGAAAATCGAATGGGGTTCACAAATCCGCAGTTATGTATTTGACGACAGGCGGGTAAAAGACCATCGTACAAACTACCAGACTTCTGATGTCACAGGAGTGATGGACGGAAAAATCGATGGTTTCATCAAAGCTTATTTAATGGAATTTGCTGGAACAGACTCTGCAGAGAAATAAGAATTGATTCGCACAGGTTAAACGAATCTCCGTGATATTTTAAGAAGGGGTTGTGTCAAAATGAAAATTTTGATGCAGCCCCTTTAAGGTACGTCAGATTTAGCAAAATGCAAGCACGAGGATGAAACCGACAGGTGTCTTAAAATAGCGTTTAAATGGTGTTTTAACGCTGTTTAAACACTGTTTTAAGAGATAATGGGCGTGCGATTGAAACATAGGTTGTAACCAGTTATCAACAACTTGTTAATACATTCGTTAAACTGCATATTATCATAATATTAAAAATAGAACTAGGTGATAAATACGAAACAGATTAACCGAGTTTTCAACAGCTTGTTAATAAAATAAAGAAGAATTTATGCGGCATATATTTGCACATTTCATAAAAAAGCAGTAATATTGCACTCGATTTCAAGAAATAATTATTGGAATTACCGGTCCTATAGCTCAGTTGGTTAGAGCACCTGACTCATAATCAGGGAGTCCTTGGTTCAAGCCCAAGTGGGACCACGAAAGCTTCATGATTCGATTCGTGAAGCTTTTTTGTTTTTTCACCGGCTATGCATTTCCAATATATGCTATTCTATTTTGAAATGTAACCAACGATTCAGAAAAAGAAGTAACTTTGAAGCCAAATATCCCGATTGAAGTTCATGTGGAATAAGAAGTACATAAAAAATATATGTGGCTGGGGCGCAATCATGGCATTGCTTCTCCTTTCCGTGTGGGGCATTCGCAAATACGGGATTGAATCTGTACATCTCTCCACACGGTCAATGGAAAACGCACTGCATAAGGGAGATTATGTGTTGGTGAACAAAGCCAAATGGATGTGGAAAGATATCCAACGTAATGCAATACTTCTTTTTACCAGTCCACTTCAGCGCGACACGGCAGCCGGGGCATTATTGATTAGCCGCTGCATTGCTGTTCCTGGCGATACGGTCTTGGTGCATAATGACGGATATCGGATAAACGGAAAGGAATATCCCCTTTCTCCTAATACTTTAAGAAGATATTCCATGCAAAAGCAGGGATTGAAATTTTTTATTCCTGCGATGAAGAAGCTCAATATCCCGGAAAGGGAAAGAGTAAACCATACAACGGAAAGTTGCTTCACCTTGACATCATTCGAAGCATATCAAGTCACGGAGAATCTGCCGGAGATGTTCCGACCCATGTTACAACTCCAGCCGTCGCCTTCATACCAATTGATCATTCCTCAAAAAGGAAGAGCATATCCTTTGGACTCGCTTTCCTTGATTGCATGCAAAGAGGCAATCCGGAACGAGGCAGGCGATAAAGCTTTGTTCAAAGAGGGTAAACTGTATTTGGATGGTGCTCCGATGAGCTATTTTTTCTTCAAAGAGAATTATTATTGGCTACTTCCCAACAATGTGGCAGAAGCCATTGATTCGCGGCACGTCGGACTCATTCCGGAAAGTCATATTATCGGCAACCTGTTCTTCTGTTGGTACAGCAATGACCCACAAAGGCGGTTCAAGAAAATATAAATGAATAATATAGTACACGAGATGGAAACAAATGAATGCGCATATATATCAACAGCCTATTTAGGTCCTATCCAATTATACTCCAAGCTGTATGCTTATCCGGTCGTACGATTGGAAATGGAGGAGAATTATGTCAAGCAAACTTATCGAAACCGATGTGTCATTGCAGCTGCAAATGGAGCGCAAGCCTTGACCATACCGATTATCAAGCCGGATACATTAAAGTGTCCGACCCGGGACATCCGTATTTCCGACCATGGGAATTGGCGGCATTTGCATTGGAACTCATTAGTGTCTGCCTATAACATGAGTCCCTTCTTTGAATATTACGAAGAGGATTTCGCCCCTTTCTACGAAAAGAAATATGAGTTTTTATTGGACTTTAACGAGAGATTAAGGGAGACAATCTGTTCGCTTATCGACATCCAACCGCATATCCTACCAACGACAGAATATGAGATTTCACCCCAACATGATTTCCGTGAACTAATTTCCCCAAAATGCCATCAAGAAGATCCATCTTTCCTTCCAGTACCTTATTATCAGGTATTCAAAGAAAAACATGGATTCCTCCCCAACCTAAGCATCGTTGATTTATTATTCAACATGGGACCGGAAAGCGCACTCATCCTGAAGCAAACGATAAGATAATCATGATTGAAATCCGGGAAGATAAGGAAGGAAAGGCCTATAAACAATTAAAGGCTGTCTCACGACAACCCCTAATCAACTTTGTTAACCTTAAATCTAATACTATTATGAAAAAACCACAATGCAAATATACAGCATACGTGTATGTCTGTCAAGTTTTTGACGTATAAAAAGAATTAATGCAATTGAAATAAATATGAAAATCGGGAATATTGACTTAGGAGAACAACCGGTATTGTTAGCACCAATGGAAGATGTAACAGATATTGCATTCCGCCTGATGTGCAAACGCTTTGGAGCAGATATGGTCTATACTGAATTTGTATCAAGCGATGCTCTGATACGCAGCGTGAACAAGACGCAACAAAAATTGATTGTATCAGAAGAAGAACGCCCGGTTGCCATACAAATATATGGAAAAGACACGGAATCGATGGTTGAAGCTGCCAAAATATGCGAAGAGGCGCATCCCGACATTTTAGACATCAACTTCGGTTGTCCTGTCAAACGTGTAGCCGGGAAAGGTGCCGGTGCGGGAATGCTTCGGAATATTCCGCTCATGCTGGAGATTACAAAGGAAGTGGTTAAGGCTGTAAAGATTCCTGTCACGGTAAAAACGCGATTGGGCTGGGATGCAGACAATAAAATCATTGTCGAATTGGCAGAACAGCTTCAAGATTGCGGAATTTCTGCCCTTTCCATCCACGGCCGCACCCGTTCGCAAATGTACACAGGCGAAGCAGATTGGACGCTTATCGGTGCTGTCAAGAATAATCCCCGCATGCATATTCCCATTATAGGAAACGGGGATGTCACTTCCGCAGCTATTTGCAAGCAGAAATTTGATGACTATGGCGTAGACGGAATCATGATTGGAAGAGGAAGCATCGGCAGACCGTGGATTTTCCGGGAGGTAAAGCATTTCTTGCAAACCGGAACCCCGCTGCCTAAAGAATCATTCCAGTGGTATTTGGATATCCTAAAAAAGCAGGTAACCGACAGCGTTGAACGTTTGGACGAACGGCGAGGCATTTTACATATTCGCAGGCATTTAGCTGCAACTCCCCTATTCAAAGGGATTCCAGACTTCAAGCAAACCCGCGTCGCCATGTTAAGAGCAGAGACCGTAGAAGAGTTATTTGGCATCTTGAATGCGATTCCTGAACGGTTCGACATAGAAATGTCGCAATCATGACATTAAAGAGAATAGAAAAGAAATAAAAAGGGGCTGCCTCAAAATAACCATTTTGATGCAGCCCCTTTTAGGTGTGTCAGAATTAGCAAAATGCAAGGCGAACTGAGTCGAATCCCGAAAGCGATGCAGCAGTTTGCAATTATGACACACTTGTCCTATAAAAGAACGGACTTAAAGTACGCGGATATCCCCTTCGTTGTGCTGGTTCTCAGCAGAAGGAGTTATCAATTTATATCCCTTACCATGGATATTGATGATTTCAATTCCTGGATCGTCTTTCAACAATTTACGCAACTTCGTGATATACACATCCATGCTACGAGCATTGAAATAGTTGTCATCCACCCAAATAGTCTTCAACGCATAATTACGTTCCAAGATTTCATTGGCATGAGAACACAACAGGCTCAACAATTCGCACTCTTTTGTTGTCAACTTAGTAGTCTTATCTTCGATAGACAAAGTTTGCTTCTGCGTATCAAACAAGAACTTGCCTAACTTGTAGAAAGGAATATCTTTCATTTTCTTACCTTTCACACGACGTAAAATAGCTTCGATACGAAGCAGCAGCTCTTCCATGCTGAAAGGCTTAGTCAAATAGTCATCCGCACCAATCTTGAAACCTTCCAAGATATCCTCCTTCATCGTTTTGGCTGTAAGGAAGATAACAGGAATATCCGGATTGATTGAACGAATCTCTTGTGCTAAAGTAAACCCATCTTTTTTAGGCATCATGACGTCTAATACGCAAAGGTCGTATTTAGCTTTTGTAAAGCCTCTGAAACCGGCTTCTCCATCAGCGAACAAATCGGTGATATACCCTTTTGCTTGCAAGTATTCTCTTAAAAGCATACCCAAGTTCTCATCGTCTTCGCAAAAGAAGATTTTAATCTTTTCTTCCATAACTAACTTTTTATAAGAGGTAAAGTAATAATAAATTTCGTTCCAATGCCATTCGTGTTCTGTTCCGCACGGATAGAACCCTTATGGTCTTCTATGATTTTACGCACATAAGCCAATCCCAACCCAAAGCCTTTCACATCGTGCTTGTTGCCAGTAGGAACTCGGAAAAAGCGGTCAAAGACCTTCTTTAAATACTCTTTCTTAATTCCCACGCCATTGTCTTCGACAGAAATGAGCAATTTACCATTCTCATTTTTAGTCCGCACCATCAAAGACAACGGGGCATCCTGACGACGATATTTCACAGCATTGTCCAATAAATTGAACAAGACATTGGTTATGTGCATCTCATCTACATATATTGCAGAATCAATTGCTTCCAAATCCACATCCAAAGTCCCGCCATACTTTTCCACCTTCAAGGCGAACGTATTGGCGACACTTATCACTAAATCATTCGCATCTAACTCTTTCAGCTTCAATGTTGCTTTTTGACGTTCAAACAACGACATCTGCAGCACCTTCTCTACCAAGAATCCTAAACGTTTCGTTTCATCATTTATTACACCAGAAATATGTTTAAACACATCCGGGCTCTTCGTAATGTCCGAGTCTTTCAACATTTGGGCAGCGAGAGAAATAGTAGAAACCGGAGTCTTCAGCTCATGCGTCATATTGTTGATAAAATCATTTTTCATTTCCGACAGTCGCTTCTGACGGAATACGATATAAATCGTAAACACAAATGTCACCAGCAAAATCAAGGAGAATATCACTGACGGCACGATAAATGTGATGGATGCCGAGATATAATCCTTTTTAGTCGGGAAATAGACCTTCAAATAGTTTTGTTTCGAAGGAGGATCTCCGGGAAAAAGCACTTGCGTGATAATATCGGACGCAATCGGTTTGCCATCAATTTTTCCACTGCGATAAACCTCGTTGCCATCTTTGTTTATGACTGAAAAAACAAAAGGAAGGTTTAATCCGCTGTTGATAAATTCGTTCTTCAAAGAGACATTCAATTTCTTGAAGTCTACACGCTCTTGTATGGGTTTAAGATTAGCAGTGTACAAAATATTGTAGATAACCTCGTCAATAAGCCCGCCTTGATATTGATACCTTTGCTTCAACGTCTTTTGCAAGTCCTTTGAGGTATTTACTATTGTATTGGCGGGTTTGACTCCCAGCACCGACTGAGGTTGAGATCCAAAGTTCTGACTGCTGAAACTCTTCATCTCTATTTGTTGAACTCCTCCTTTGGAATCCGTTATAATGACATTCTGGTACAGAAAACTGTTCTGGTCCCTGTTGATGTCGTTTTCCAAATATTGGCGGGTTTCATCTAATTCCAACGCTCGCGACACCTGATGAAGGCACTGTTTTACCGTTTCGTTAAACTGCTCGCTGCGCGTTTTCAATATAATGCTGACATAACTAATCTGCAAATACAACAAACCGGCAAAGGCGAATGCCATTACGATCGCAAGTAACCAAATTGTAGACTTCTTCATCTTATTTTCTACTCCATATTACATAGCAGCAAATAACGTTCGTTTTACATTAATATTCGCACAAAAAATGTAAAAACAAAAGCCATTAACTGTTAATAATACTTTGTTTTTGCACAAATTGATATTATTATGTATTACTAATATAAAAACAACCTTATCGTCTCTTTTGTTTGCTGTTCCTTCAACTTTTATCTAAAATCGCCTCTTTTCATAGCAAATACAAGCAACTTTTGACTTTTCATCAAACCGCTGGCAAACTCATTCCCGTTATCTTCCGGTATAAATCCAATGCGTAGACATCCGTCATTCCCGAAATGTAATCCAACACACATTGTATCTTTCCGTAAGTATCCGGCGCATTCGTGTTGTATTGCTCAGGCATGCGTTGGAGCAACAATTTACTATAAGCATGGGAAGGAGTCATCACTGCTTCGGTAAAGCTGTCTATCAAATGGCTGAAAATATGATATCCTGCCAATTCTATATCCAACACCTCTTTTGCCCGATATATCTTTTGCACTGCCACCTTCGTGCAGTTGTTGTATGCTTTGGCTGCCGTCTCCCCCATTCCTTTAATCAAAGGAGTAGAGAATGTTCCTTCCAACAGCCCTTCTTCATTCTGTAAAAAGACTTGTGAGCATTCGTCCACCAACAATCCGATGATACACGAACGGAGATAGGCAATCTGCTCATTGGTGTCGCTGACAAGATTCATTACATCTTTAATATGTTGCAATTTCTTCCCCTCGAAATAGCCCAAAAGGAGTCCGAGAGCTTCGTCTGTTGTCAAAATATGCAGCTTGCACGCATCTTCAATGTCCATAATCTGGTAACAGATGTCATCTGCTGCCTCAACCAAGTAAACCAAAGGATAGCGTACATATTTATGGTTATCCGCCGGATCGGCAAGGATTCCCAGCTCTTCCGCAATCCGATGATAAGTGCTCTCTTCAGATTGGAAGAATCCGAATTTGCCTTTTTCCCCGGCAAACATCGAAGCGTACGGATATTTGACAATGGAAGCAAGCGTGCTATAAGTCAAAGCAAAGCCTCCCTCCCTTCGTCCTATAAACTGGTGGGTCAGCAAGCGCATGGCATTTGCATTTCCTTCAAAGTGGATGAAATCTTCCCACCTGCCTCCTTCATTACGAATCTGATCTTCCCATTTCTTCCCGTTACCTTCCTCGAAATAGGCAGAAATTGCCCTTTCGCCTGAATGTCCGAAAGGAGGATTTCCCATATCATGCGCCAAGCAAGCAGCAGAGACGATGGAACCTATTTCTGGCAAGTTCATGCTTCCGTCCGGATATTTCTGCATTAACGCTTTGGAAATATTATTTCCCAATGAGCGTCCGACGCAGGACACTTCCAAACTATGCGTCAATCGGTTATGAACGAAAATACTTCCCGGCAAAGGAAAAACTTGCGTCTTGTTCTGAAGGCGGCGAAAAGGCGATGAGAAAATCAAGCGGTCATAATCGCGCTGAAAATCAGTCCGTTCATGCTTCCGTTCATGATACGCTTCCAATCCCAAGCGTTTCCCGGACAAGAGTTGTTTCCAATCCATTGCTTTCATAAAATTAGTTATTTTGTTGTCAAATGTACTCTTTTCCCCGCAAAACTATTACCTTCGCTTGAAATTAATTGTAAAATCAAATGAAAACACTTTTTATTTTATGTCTGTGGATTGCCGGATTCTTTTCAACCTTGACGGCATCCGCTCAAACACCTACAAAAGTAGTCCTCCCCTCAACCGGTGAAAAAGTTGTATTAAACGAAGGCTGGTTGGCAAGAAGAGCGAATGAAGTTGGAGAGGACGGCAATCGCTTAACTTTACAACCTTTCCAATATGAAGGATGGATGAAAGCTAAAGTTCCAGGGACAGTACTTACTACTTTGTTAGAAAACGGCATTTATCCTGCACCTGAAGTGGGATTGAACAACGAACTTATTCCTGATATTTACCGTGTGGGCAGGGATTTCTATACTTATTGGTTTGTTTGCCCTCTTTCTCCGGTAGAAGTCCAAAGAGGCCAGCATGTTTGGCTGAACTTCAGGGGCATCAACTACAAGGCTGAAATTTATCTTAACGGCAAACGGGTAAACAACACTACACATGAAGGCATGTTCCTGAGACAATCTTATGATATCACTCCGCTGTTGAAAGCCGACTCAACCAATATGTTGGCTGTCTTGGTTTTCCCTCCCGACCATGTGGGTAATCCGAATGGAGGTCAAGGTGGCGATGCGCAGATTGCACGTAACTGCACCATGCAATACACTCCGGGATGGGACTGGATACAGCCAGTGCGCGACCGCAATACCGGTATTTGGGATGAAGTTTCCATAACAACTACCGGAGATGTCAAAGTACAACATCCATACGTTGTCACCAAAGTGCCAGGTGTCAGGAACCCGGAAGATAAAAAGCAAGCTCCTGCTTTCCTTGAGACAACAGTCGAATTGGAGAATGTCACGCAACAGACTTTGCAAGGTACAGCCGTGGCTGAGTTTGGAGGAAAGAAGATGACCCAAACGGTTGTCTTAAAGCCTTTAGAAAAGAAAATTGTCTCCTTCGAGAAGCAAACAATAAAAGAGCCGCAACTCTGGTGGCCAAATGGAATCGGCGCACACCCGATGCAACAGATTCGTTTCTCCTTTACTTCCAATAACAAGGAAAGTGATTCTGAAACGGTCAATTTTGGAATCCGGGAGATTACAACTGCCAAAAATCCGACAAACGGAGGAAGAGAGTTTTATGTCAACGGACAACGTATCTATATCACGGGCGGAAACTACATTGATTCCGACTGGATGCTCCGACTCTCCCCTGAGCGTTACGACCACGAAGTTCGTTTCCATGCAGAGATGAACTTGCGCATGATTCGTGTTTGGGGCGGTGCCTTGTTGGAACGTCCGGATTTCTATAAAGCATGTGACAAATATGGCATTTTGGTGTTCCAGGATTTATGGGGCAGCGGTGACTGCAATGGAGCTTGGGAAGATTTGACGAAACTTGACTCCAGGGAACGCCGTTGGGAATATCCTGACAACCATGCTTTGTTCCTTGAATCGGCAGAAGACCAAATCAAGATGATTCGCAACCATCCAAGCCTCTGTTTCTGGTGCGGCGCAAATGAATGGCCTTTAGCAAAAGATATTGACGAAGCGTTGAAAAACGACATTTTGCCTCGTTTAGATCCGAACAGGTTGTTCGCAAGTTATTCAACAGACTCTGTCTTTACCCGTAATCTATTGGGTGACAATGGCGACGGTCCTTACGGACTGCAAGAGCCGGAATGGTTCTTCACCTTCCGTTCACACCCATTCAATCCAGAAGCAGGTTCAGTCGGTTCACCGGAAGTGGAAAGTTTCCGCGAGTTCATGTCGGAACAAGACCTGAAAGAGTTCCCTCGAAAAGGGTTCACGAAGAATATCAACTGGCGTTATCATAAGGATTTGGGATATAGAGACCATTTGGAGCGTTACGGGGAAGTAAATAGCATTGAAGATTATTGCAAATATGCCCAAGTAGTCAATTACGACCAATACCGTAGTTTCATGGAGGGATGGGCTTCTCATATTTGGGATTGGTACACAGGTATTCTTATCTGGAAAACCCAAAATCCATGGACAGCTTTACGAGGACAAATGTATGACTGGTATTTGGATGTGAACGCAAGCCTGTATGGAACTCAAAAAGGATGTGAGCCGTTACATCCTTACTATAATTTGATAAGCAAAAAGGTACAATTGATGAATACGACTGTCAACCATTATCCAGGGCTGACCGTCAAAGCGGAATTGTTTAATCGTAATGGAGAGGTGGTTTGGAATCATTCCATCACGACAGATGCTCCGCTCAACCAAGTGAAAGATATCATGGATGTGCCGGAAGCCAAAGAAGTTTCAGGTGTTTATTTCTTGAAATTGACTTTGTCGGATAAAAACCAAAAAGAGATAACTCGAAACATCTATTGGTTGACAAACAAAGGGAAAGACTATACGACATTATCTTCTTTGCCTAAATCAAAGCCGACAGTTCAATCTTCTTTGGACAAAGAGGGGAATGTATACAAAGGAACTATTCAAATGACGGGTGACAACCATATTAGTTTCTTTAATCGAATCAAAGTATTTGACAAGAATACGGGCAAGCGAATTTTGCCAGTCCATTATTCCGACAATTACATCACTCTCATGCCAGGAGACAAACAGACCGTTACTCTTGAATTTGAATCGAAGTTGCCAGCTAGTCAGATTCAAGTGGTTTTAGAGAGCTGGACAGATGAGAGAAGAGTTTTGTAATAACTCGTCTTTCTATCAATGATATTTCAAGGCGGCGTGTCAAACAAAAATGATGGCACACCGCCTTTTTATTTCACCTTATTTTATGAGCAAACAAAGTTTCCCGACCGGGTAAACCTGACAATTTCTACCCATTAATTCCAGCTTCCGACTTATCA
>ULPT01049580.1_pt1 | contig 22390 bp, 15 predicted proteins | sample 1953751 | NCBI WGS metagenome assembly ULPT01 (sample SAMEA4835636, study PRJEB28245) | human gut metagenome | biome: gut microbiome; material: fecal sample | place: Denmark | collected 2008 | reverse complement strand
TGCAAAGTGACCACGCACTGCCCTCTCCATTCTTCTCCCTACTCTCTACTTCCCCTACTTTGGAAGCCCACTGCAGAGTGACCACGCACTTCTCCCTCCATTCTTCTCCCTAATCTCTACTTCCCCTACTTTGGAAGCCCACTGCAAAGTGACCACGCACTGCCCTCTCCATTCTTCTCCCTAATCTCTACTTTGGAAGCCCACTGCAAAGTGGTCACGCACTGCCCTCTCCATTCTTCTCCCTAATCTCTACTGCCTACTACTTTTATGACTTGTTTTCCGTTTTCTTGAAGTGGACTTTTGCCGCCTTATCCTATGCGTCATGGAAACGGAAGAAACCCGCATGAACCAGCCGTGCGAGATGCATCTCCGATTTTCCTGTTGCGACATAATCCAAACAAACCTGCTGGAAAAGGAGAATCCAAGTTCATGAAGAGACTGAACGTACTGTTGTTGGCATTGCTTCTGGGGTGTTCCCTTTTTGCGTTGCCCGCATCTGCCGCCGAGGGAGTCGCCGATGCGCCGAAGACCGAGGCCGTTTCCGAGGTTCCCACGGTCAAGCAGCTCCGTGGCAAGCTTCTCTACAAGCGCAACCAGATTCGAAAGCTGGAGAAGGCGGCTGTCAATTCCGACGCGTCCATCCAGGGCAAGGTGCATGCGCTTGAGGAGCAGATCGAGGCGATCTATGTCGCCGCCGACCCGAAACTCGAGGCACTCTACAAGGCCGAAAAGGAACTCCTGAGACAAATCGAGGAGGCAACCCCAAAGAAGTAGCCAGACTCACACGCCAGCCCCATGAAGACAATGGCCAATCCAGGACACCCACGGGACTGGCAAAAACAAAAACCAATGAAAGACGGCGACTTTTCATTTAGCGGACGGAAGGGAAGCCGGGGTTCATTGGGAAGTAGGGAATAGGGAAAAGAAAGGAGAGGGTAGTGCGTGGACACTTTGCAGTGGGCTTCCATTGAGGCGCGCTCAAGCGCGCCAGCCAAGCACTTCTCCCTTCCTTCTTCTCCCTTCTCCCTACTTTGTGCAGTGGGCTTCCATTGAGGCGCGCCAACGCGCGCCAGCCACGCACTCCCCTCTTCTCCCTCCTCCCTACTCCCTACTCTTGCTTTTCTCCCTTCTTCCTCCCCCCTTCTCCCTTAAATAGAGTTATCTTACAGACATGGCAAACTTCAACAAAATCTTTCTCATTGGTCGCCTGACGAAAGATCCGACGGTCAACACCTCCAAGAGCGGGCTTCGCGTCTGTCGTTTTTCCCTGGCAGTCAACCGCAGGTCGGTCGGAGCCGACGGCACCCAGAAGGAGGAGACCGAGTTCATCGACATCGCCGTGATGAACCGCAGTGCGGACAACTGCTTCCGTTTTCTGAAGAAGGGCCGTTCCGCATTTGTCGAGGGTCGCCTCCACATTGACACCTGGACTGACCAGAAGACCGGGGTCACCCGCAAGTCTCCTTTGGTGATTGCGGACTCGGTCAACTTCCTGGACCAGCCCCAGGGCTTCACCGCCCAGCCTGCCGTCGACCCAGATATTGACAGTGCCCTTGGGGGAAACGAACAGATGTTCTAGGCGCATGGCGGAGGTAGGGACCTCCCGCCACACATTTTCCCACCGCCGACAGATGCAAATACGCCGATTCTACGTTCCGGAATTCAACGAAGGAGACGAGCTTGTCGAGTTGCCCTCCTCAGAGGCATCGCATGCGTTGCGCGTCCTTCGCCTGCGGAATGGCGACAGGCTTCAGGTGATGAACGGACGGGGCGTGATTGCGGACGCGGAACTTGTTGTGGATGCGGATGGGCGTCGGCCAAGGGATGCCTCCTGCCGCATCCTCTCCTGCCAGGTCTTTTCCCGCAGGACTCCATCCCTGACCCTCTGCGTGGCCCCTCCCCGCGGCAAGGCCTTCGACCTGGTTCTCAGGGAGGCTGTTGAACTTGGCTTCTCCGCCATCCAGCCAATCCTGTGCACATACGGCGTGGCGCGTTCCGAGGAGACAGGCTCCGGATGCCAGGAGACCCTTGTCGCGGCGTTGAAGCAGTCGTCCAACCCCTTTCTTCCCGAGATGCGCGCACCCGTGGGATTTGCGGAGTGCCTGGGGGAGTCCCCTTCCGATGGCGGTCTTCGCGCCTTTGGCGCATCCCCCCGTGCCGAGGCGACCGAACGCAGGGTGCTGACCCCGGGGAATGCCCGTCGAGTCACGCAGATATGGATTGGCCCAGAGGGCGGCTTCACCCGTGACGAGGAGGATGCGCTCCTTGAAGCTGGCGGGATCCCCGTCACCCTGGGTGAATGTGTCCTGCGCGTGGAGACGGCCGTCCCCGCGCTGGCGGGATGCGTCTACGGAGTCGCCGCCCTCCAGGGAGGCGGGGAATGAAGAAGATCCATCCGGGATTCTGGGCATTCGTCGGACATTGCCACAGGCGCATCACCAGGCTCAAACCCCGCCTGAAGGAAACTCTCGGAGTGGCGATGATCTTCGCCAACGGGCCGCTTGGCTGGATAGGGGCGATTCTCTGCGTAATCATCGCGGAGCGCTGGAACATGCCCAGGATGCACTTTGCGGCTGCGATGGTCTATGGCGCCTCCTGGGTGATGCTCCTCACGGGAATATTCCTTGCGGGCCCTGAAATCTCCCGCAGGTGCAGGCAGATCGTCTCCTCGAGCTGGAAGGCGCTCAAACGTCTTCGCAGGGGAACGTAGGAGGCAAGATAGCCACCCTGGAAATCCCCTGGAATAGCGGGAACCTCCCCCCGTATTTCCCGCCCCGCCAGTCATTCTCAGGCAGACAAGTGTACATTTTTTCGATTTTTCACTTGCAATCCACCTTGAATGCGCTATTTTAAGCCAAAATCGCAAATTTCAGGCGCAATTCCTGTGTTTTTTTCAGTGGATTCGCTTGAAAATGTTCTTGAAAGTTTGTAGAGTACCCTTTGTTCCCGTTTCTTCCACCTGAAATTGAGTGTGCGCCCAGTGCGTCCATCAAGGGCAAGTAGAAAGGAGTTAGGAGGTCAATCAAGTAAACAGGGTCCATAGAATTTTACAGCTTTAGTTTTTTTTTAGGTTTGTTTTTTAGTTCCCAAACCAACAAGAACCCCAACAAGGAAAGAAAAATGAAGAAAACTCTCATTGCACTGTTTGTTGCAGCTTTCTGCTTCAGCAGCATGGCTCAGGTTCTGATCTATGACTACAGCGTCTCCTTCAAGCGCATTGATGTCAAGCAGGTCAAGACCACCTACAAGGCCACCAAGGACGGCGCGATCGTCAAGAAGACCGTCAAGCTCGACTCCCCGAAGGTCGTCAGCGACAAGTTCGTCGGCTACGTCGTGGTTGACGCTTGCACCAAGTGCGAAGGCCAGATGACCGAGTCCACCGGCGACAACACCGCCACCGTCCTCATCACCCGCAAGGGCGCAAAGAAGGCCGACAAGACACTGTACAAGGTTGAAGACGCAAAGTTCAAGGCTCTGATGTTCGGTGCCAAGACCGGTCTCAGAACTGGCAACGAGGCTGACAAGATCAACCTTGACAAGTTCACCGATGCGGCAGCCTGGCTGAACTACAAGCTCTCCTGGGAAAAGAACGAGAACCACGTTGGCTTCCTTGGCCTCGACAACTCCTCCAGCGACAAGATGGCCGTGCAGGCTGGCTACGGCAAGGTTGCCAAGCGCTCCACGAAGGACAAGACCATCACCAATCCTGGCGACTGCGAAGACGTCACCGAGATCATCCCTGGCGTCACCTGCTGGATGGTGAAGAACATCGCCGGTTCCTTCCTGGCCGACACCACCTACGCTGGCATCTGCAGCGACTTCCTCTTCGATGTCTGCGACCTGGAGACTCCCCTCACCACCACCGATGCTCCTCTCCCTGGCACCTTCACCCTGAAGCTGAACAATGGCCTCACCTTCAACAAGGGTGCTTTCAGATACACCAGCAAGAATGATGAGCAGCTGCTCAAGGATCTCGCGAAGAAGCTCGGTTTCTAATCACGAATCCCGCTGAAGTGCCAGTATCTTCCCTGTGAGGATTCTGGCATGGATAAAAAGAGAAGGAATTGCCTAGGTAGTTCCTTCTCTTTTTTTGTATCATTTTCCGCAGAGATATTGGCAGCAAGGAACCTAATTGAGGTTCTGTAGTCTTATTCCCCGCATTTTGTCTTAATAGGTTTTATCGCCTAATCGAATATCATTTAACAGCATTTTTCTCCTTCAGATGAACTTCTTCCTGTCCAGCCGTCTTGGCAAGTCCATTCTCCTGGCGCTACCGATTATCGTCCTGGTTCTCCTCTTTGTCGTGCGTTTTGTAGTCTCCTCTCCTGTGGTGACTGACGGGGAGGGAGGAACAAAGGGGGATGTCATCGTGAATGGCGGCGAGGGAATGGAGAGCGACGGTGGCATCCCGGAAGGAGGTGACGGTGCCGAAGGAGGCAGAATCATCACCACGCCAGTCCGTGACTGGGCAAGCGAGGAGTCTGGGGACTCCGAGGTCGTCCGTCTCAATGAGATTCTTGACACCAACAACAACGACGACATTCTGGCCCAGGCGGAATTTCTGGCCAGCTCTGATTCCGATGTGCGCCGCCATTCTGTCTTGGCCGCATTGCAGTGGGTTGGGACGCCAGAGGCCGCCAGATTGCTGATTCCGCTTCTGAACGACCCGAATGACGAAATTTCCCAGGAGGCATACGAGACTCTGAACAGCATCCTGGACGCATTCCTCTTCCAGATTTCGGATGACTCGGAGACGGGTGAACTGGTTACGGAGGATGGACTGGATGTCAACGACATCTACGATGTCTGCAAGGACGCGCTTTTGAATTCCGCCAACGAGGACCGCTGCGATGATTTGATGATGCGCATATCCGCCCTGGATGTGAAGATTGGCCTGCCTATCATGGTGGAGGTGCTCGAAAACGGGCAGCCATGGCAGAAAAAGATGGCTGCGGAATACATTGACACCATGACCAACAGCGATGGAGTCACCAACCGCGAAGAGGCAATTATCTGGCTGCAGCGGGAACAGGCGCAGCAGCAGCATTGAGTCAACAGACACTTGTCCAACCCAATCGATTTCCAACCCGCATTTTCAAGAGGCCCAACTTTATGAAACCACTGCGCCGACATGCACTACTGCTCCTTGTGACGACCATTCTGGCAGTCGCCTCCCTCTGCCCAGGATGCTCGAAGAAGTCCGCCGACGGGGATGACGGCCAGGGGGCGGCTACCGTGCCAGTGGAACTCTCCTCCGCAGGGATGGCAAAGCGTTCATCGGGTGATCTTGCCTTCAGGTATCGTGACTTGCGCGTCTCCTGGGGCGAGCTGGAAAGCTTCCTGAAGGACAAGGGAGTGATATACCGCCCCGCCCCCATCGCCCAGCCGAATGCCCCGCAGCCAGAAGAGGTAAAGACAAATGGCCTGACTACAAAAGAACAGAAGGCTGCCTTCTTCTATCTCCGCGGCATCATCCAGCAGCAGGCGCTCCTGGCAATGGCCAGGGAAGCCGGCACCACGGTCACCGAGGAGGACAAACTCTACTTCGCAAAACGCTGGGAGGAGGATAATCCGGGCAGTAAATTCGACGCATATCTGTCGCGCTTCAAGGCCAAGCCCGAATCCCGCCTGGATTTGAGCCAGGATGACATGTTCCTGCTCCTTAAGTTCATGGACGAAAACCTCAAGAATATCAAGGTTCCGGAAAACGAGCTGAATGACGAATTGTCACGCGTTAAACTGATGCGAAATGCACTCGAGGACGAACTGGCCAAGTCCCGCAAGGAGTTCGAACAAATCCCATCAATGGATGGCTTCCAGACTGACGAGGGATTCAAACGACTCGCCAGGGAACTCTCCGATGGAATCGAATCCGACAGGGGAGGCGTAATCGATGAACCAATGACACGGCAGGAAATCGCAGAATGCAATGACGGACAGCCCTTCCTCTGCAACGTGGGGGAAAGCAGCGGCCTCATTGAAACGGAGACCTCTCTGCGATACATCCGTGTGCTGAAGGAGATTCCAGGCGTCCGCGCCGGCGAGCCTGAAAAGCTGGAAATCGCGCAAATCCTCTATGCAAAGCGGGAGATCGAGGGGCTTCCCTCCGAGGAGAAGATCAAGAAGGATCTCCAGAATAAGCACTATAACCTCTGGGCAATCAAGGCAATGTCTAACTCCTTGTATTCCAATGACTTCGAATGCCCACTCTTCCCCAATATCCTCACAGGATGGGTAGATGCTAAGTAGGGAAAAGGGAGGAGGGAGGAGAAGGTAGTGCGTGGACACTTTGCAGTGGGCTTCCGATGAGTAGGGAGAAGGGAGGAGGGAGGAGGGAGGAGAGGGAGAATGAACCACGAATGCACACGAATGGACACGAATATCAAAAGAATGATTTAACCACGAAACACACGAAAGGCACGAAACATAAGAAAACGTAGTCCGGGGTGTTATTGAACCACGAATGCACACGAAGGGACACGAATAAATCATTCAAAACCACGAAAAGCACGAAAGGCACGAAAATAAAAAACGTAGTCCGGGGAGTATAGAACCACGAAGGGACACGAATTGAGAAGAACCACAAATTGAACCGCGAAGGGCACGAAGTCGGAGTTCAGACGGGGGTTTCATCTTCCCATTGCGTCTATGGGATTGCCATCCACAGCATCATTACAGCCATGGCGAGGAATAGTATTGCCATGGCTATTTTTGTAGTGAGGACGTGTTTTTTTGCGTATGCGGCGAGTCTATTTGCGCCCGTTCCCGCGTATGCTGCGACAGTCACCAGAATCAGTGGCAGGATGAATGCCGCATTATATAGGAGCAGCATCTGGAATGCCCTGAAGTTGAATCCCGACTCCATGATTGCCGCGATGACTGGCAGATAGACCTGTCCTGTGCATGCCAGCTCCATTCCCGAGATTACGCATCCCAGGATGGTGGCGGCTGGAATTGCCAGCCAAGGGGGGAGTTTTGCCCAGGAGTGGATTTTGTCGTGGATTTTACGATGGGTCTGTGCATTGAGCCCCATCTCCATGTCGGAGACCTTTCCCGACCGCTTGAAGCGGATTGCATCCCGCAGATGAAGCAGGAATAGGACGAATCCCGCAATTGCAAAGCCACCATAGATGCAGATCTTCAGCCAGCGGAAGGAGCTGAGCTTGGCCACCACGACCCCGAGGGAGACTCCATAGAGGAAATACGAGAGGAAGACTCCTATGCAGAAGAAGATTCCCACCAGAAGGACGAAGCGTCGCTCCCTCTTGAGATAGAGGAGATACCCGACCAGGAAGATGATTGTCGCGAATGCGCACGGATTAATTCCGTCCAGGAGTCCTGCCCCCAGGATAAGCGTCCATGTGAGTTGCGAGAGGATTTTTCGCCCGTATGCCTCGACCTCCTGTAGTTCCTCCTCCGTGGCCTGCCTTGTCCACCAGAGTTCGGAGGAGTCCCTGTCTTCGAGGAGTGCCTTCTCTAGCTCCTGGGATGTGGCCATGCGTCCTGTCACATACCCGTTTCGCCAGGCGACGATTGGCGTCAGGTTTTCGGTCGTTTCCGGGATTCCGAAGTGTTCCCGGATTCTCTGCATATAGAGTTGTCCTTCCTCTGTCGTATAGTCATAATGGTCGAGCTGGAGTGCCGGCATCCTCTGCCTTAGGATTACCAGTTCCCTCTCCTGGCGTCCGCACTTCTGGCATCCCGGCGAGGAAATATATAGAAGTCGCATTGCTGTCGTTGGCGCGGCTTCGGCGGGAGCTTGTGTCGCATCATTTCCGGAGGCACTCCTGGCGGTGCAATCCCAGGCGAAGAACCTGGATTCGGACGCATCCACTGCGGCGTCCAGTTCTGCGAGAATTGGGAGTGTCGGCCGGTTTTCCCGGGCGAGCCACTCCTCCTGGAACTCATTCCAGAATGGCTCCACACCTGCGACAAAGTGCCTTCCCGCCAGGAGCAGCGGGAAGGACGAGGATGGGCGTTCCACTCCGAGTTGTGCCTCCACCTCTCCCAGGAACCGGTAGTTCTCATCACGGTCGATGCAGACATAGACGAGAACCGGATCCTCTTCGGTGGCCTGTTCCTTCCAGAGCGTCTTGAACAAATCGCAGTCGCTGCAGGAATCCGACCCGAAGAGAATCAGATACGGGGTCTTTGATGCGGCATTGAGCTGGCCTGGCGTGAAGATGGCGCCTGCCAGAAGAAGAACCATAATAAGGAGGACGCGGCGTCCTCCGTTTGCCGCGCAGTCTAGAATATCAACCCTGCCCATTGCCTGGCTTCCTCATCTCCTCATGCACGGGATTCTACTCCACCACATTGATTTTGATGGGGGAGCAGAGATTCGCCCCGCGGTGTGGAACGATTTCTATTCCGTCTGAGGAGTCGAATGACTTCGGCGTCACGGTGATGCGCAGTTCGATTCCCTGTGGATGCCGAATCCTCTCGAAACCGACATCTTCCGGAACCTTGAATTCGAGATTTGTGAAGAGGTCATCCCAGTCGTGGTGTTCCTTGACGAACCGGAGGGGAACAGCGTTGTGTTGGCGGAGGAGCCTGGCATTCATCATATTGCGTGTATCCGAGGAAATGTCGCCCTTTCCGCGCTCCTCCTGGAGTCCCGGCACCTCGCCATAGGCGAAGCGTTCCGTGAAGGAACCTGCTTCCTCCAGCTTCGACCTCACAATACTCCACTTGTCCGGCGCAAAAACCACCGCTTCTCCCACCTGGGCATTGAAGTTGATGACGATGCTATCTGCGGCGGCGGGGGCTGTGACAGGAATCAGCAGGGGGAATACGGCGCTTCGAATATACGGGAATGGGGCCTTGGAGTTGACCACCAGGTCGTATTCGCCCTCCCCTGTCTTCGTAAGGATTGCCTCCATGAATCCATTTTCCCGCGGTTCTCCAAGGACAAGCGTCTCCGGGGAATCCGGATTCGAAGAGATGTGGAAACTCCTGCTCCAGGGCTGGGCGGGATTCTTCATCATTCCGAGCTCGACATCATCGGATGGGGTTATGACGGCCGGATTGAGGATGTAGCCGCCTATGTATGCCTTGAAGGACTTGCCATTCAGGATGTCGAACTGCACCTCCCGGCGGAAGGATGTGGCATGGACAGTGGAGGCATCCATCGTCAGGCCGACCTCCACCTCCTCGCCAGGCTGGACAATGCGGCGGCGGATTGGCGCATCCAGGATGATGCAGTCGCAGGTCGGGAACGCCTCCAGAATCGTCTTGGGTTCGCCTGTGACATTCTTGACTGTGAATGTGGCGTGACGCTTCTCACGCGCATAGACATTGCCCAGCATAAGAGTCTTTCCCTCGTAGCTGAACTGGAAGGGGGACTCATGGTCCGCATCATCCCCGTGCGAGTGTGACGAACACTTTGCGGATTCCCCGGAGGCGCCCTGCGAACCGCCCCCGGCTGGCTTTTCCTCGGCCGCGGGCTTCTGCGAACACCCCGCAAGGATCAACGCGATACAAAGTAGAGGCAGAATGGCAAAAAGTAGCGTATGTCTTCTCATCATGCAATAAAGCGTAAGGCGGTTTTATGCCCGCGTGCAGGCATCGTGCGGTGAGTGGCGCACGACCCCTGCACACCGGAAACTTACTCGGCGGTCTTCCTGACCCAGACTCCGTGGCGGAAGCCCTCCTGGGAGTCGCCTGGCTGGGTAGTGGAGAATCGCCCGCTGGACGCATCCCAGAACCAGACTGTCGCCGCCCCCATGGAGGCATCGTATGGCAGGAACTGGAATGTGGAGGCGCTGGTGGTACCGCCCTCCCCCGTGGCCTCTCCGACCAGCACCCCTCCAGGGATGGTGGCGCTCGTCCCCGCCTCTCCGTATGCGAAGAACGTTTCTGGGAAGACTGCGCCATCTTCAATCTTGTTGAAGACCTTTTGCTTCGCATCGTATTCGTAGCAGACGAAGGAGGGCTGGAAGCCTGATGCGACGCGGTAGTTCTCGGGAAGCGCGAGGGCGAGCCACGCGGAGGCGTTTGCCTCACCAGGGACACTCCCCTCGGAGGAGAACTCGATGGTGACGGGCTGGTATGCGAAGGCAGAGACTGGCTTAGCCATCATTCCGAAACGCGAAGTGACTGCCGAAAGCCTGGCGGCGGCGGCGAGGTCAAGCGATGCGGCCTCCCCTGGCTTCTTCACGATGGTTTTCCTGACCGCGCCAGACTCCTCCAGGAAGAGGACAAGCATGCCGTCGGCGGCGCCGTCTGCGACGACTCTGGTCGTCTCGCCCTCTGTCTCCAGGCCAAGTGCGAGGCTCTTGACGGGGTCGAAGTCCGCCGTAGGCGCATCCGGGATGATTCGGGCTGGATAGGATTTGCCGTTGTAGTCGAACCTTCCGTATGCGATTGCATCGGGTCCTGCGGAGCAGCAGCTGGCGGGGACGGGAATCACGATTCCCCTGAAGTTGACCGTCACAGGGGAGGCGTCCGTAGCGGCAAGCATAGTGAAATCTCCCGTGACGACTCCCTCCTTGCTGACAAGGAGCCTGCCACCGGTTCCGAAGAGCCCGGGGAAGGTGGTGTAGCCGTCAATCTCCTTCGGGGCGAATATTGAACCCGTGGCTGGGTCATAGCTTTCCTCTTCAAGGGTGATTCCCGCGGGGATGCTCTGCGGGAGAATTCCCTCTGGAAGAGCGGTATTGCCATTGGGAACCTCCGCATCTTCGAAGTTCTCGAAGATTGCGTAGAAATCGAGGGTCGCATACTCGCCTGTGCCCCGGAGCTGGCTGGTGATGCTCCTGCCCCTGTTGAAGTCGGTGCCGCAGGCACCCACGGAGATAGCGCCAGTGCCGGCATTTGGGGCCACCAGGTAGAAGTCTGTGCAGGCGGAGACGCGCGGCACGGAAATCTCGCCATGGCGCCCTGGAGAGACGAAGAGCATCCCTCCAAACTCACGCAGGGAGGAGACGCCAACCAAGGCGTGGACATAGATGATTGCAGCACCGTCGGCGCCGCCGCCCGCAAGGGAGACGCTCTGCTCGGGAATCACCGTCCCGTCGCCAAGTTCGCCATGGTATGTGACCGTGCCGTCTTCGGCAATCTCTGCAATGATGAATCCGAATCCTGCATTGGCCTGCTGGAGGGAGACATTGAATGTTCCGGCAAAGTCGTCTGCCGTGAGAACCGTCAGATTTGGGGTGAATTCCAGTTTGAACTCCTCGCTTCTACGCTTGAGGGTGCCATTCCCCTTGCCCCCGGAGGTGAGCGTCACATTGACCTTGCCGTCTGCACTGGTGGATGCCACCATGCCGTTGTTGTCCTGTAGTGTCCAGTCTGGAAGTGCAAAGGGGATTTCCACTCCTGCAATTTTCGCGGTTGCGTTTAGCTTATGGGCGGTCTTGTCCCTCGTGAGGGTGAATATTCCCACGGTATAGTCGACATTTCCCTTTCGGATGACGCGTCCAGTGTAGTTCGTCGTATTTGCGGCGAACTGGTTCTTGTCAACCAACGGGGTGATTGTGAACTCAAGTGTGATTGTCGCGCCGGGTGCGCCTGTTGTCCTGGCAAGCGTGATGGTGGCGGACTTGCTTCCGTTTTCGAGGGGAGTTCCCGAGACGACGACCCTTCCGTCCTGGATTATGGCAGTGATTCCCTGGGGGAGGTTGCTTGCATCGAGTGTCGTATCGTTCGTGGCGGAGAGGAACGGGAGCGTGACAGGCGTCATAGGCATGCTTTCGACCAGGGCGATTTCCTTCGTTGCGCCATTGTCGTACTCCTGGAATGCAGGAAGCGTGAAGACCTTCAGCAGGGTCTGCGAGGGCGTGGCGAGGCGGCAGTTCTCGACTGCCTCGAGTCCGATGGTGAACTCCGCGGGGGTGGTTGCCTCCGGAGCCGCGAGTCCCGAAATCTGCACTGTCTCAACGCCCTGCTGTCCTGCGGACGGGCCGCCGAAGGTGACCGTGTCCCCCCCGTCGGCGGTGACGCCCTCGGGAAGGATGAGTCTGACTGTCGCCGTGGTGCCGGGCGTCTCCTCCAGGAGGCTCCTCCAGGCGAGATTCACCGAATAGGACGATGCGCCGCCGGCAAGACAGTTTTCCGCAGAGGAGAAGGCGACCTCGTATGGAGAGGACATGACATCGCCGACAAGCGAATAGGGGACCGTCCTCTTCTGCCCAGTGACCTTGACCACAATCATCACTGTGCTTCCTGCCGATGCGCTGTAATTGATTTCGGGTGGCAAATCCCAGGTGCCCGTCTTGCCGGCCTTCAGGTTATTACCCGTCTCGTCACGCAGCTCGACAGTCACCGCCGCGTCCGTGTCGAAGTCGCTGCCTGTGCCGTTTTTAGCGACAGTGAACTTCCAGTTTGACGGTGCGGAGAATGTGACCTTCCGCCAGTCCTCCCCGTCAAGGCCGCCTATGAATGCGGGGTAGCTGTCATCCTCAGAGGAGAGCGCAAAGACCGCCGTGGTCGTGGACTTGTCATTGTCCTTTTCCTCGGTCAGGTCCTCCTGGAGGTCGGTCATCGCCGAAACCACCTCCTGGGCAAATTGGTTGAAGTCCACGCCGACAGGGTAGTCCTCGGGGGATTGGCGGACCACTACGCGCATATTTCCATTGCCGTCGGAGACGCATAGCATCAGCGTAGGATATCCAATGGTATTCCCACTGAGCGCATGCTGTGCCTCGAAGGCGTGGTTTGCGCTTAGTTTCGGCTCGATGAGCGATGATGCAATCTCTATCGAGTCAGGGATTCCCAGTGCGCTGCGGATATATGCCTGGTATGTCGGAGAGTAGAGGAGGGTCGGGCCGCCGCTGTTGTTCCTCATGCGGTTGTCGACGAGGACGAGGGGGTAGTTGGCCGTGGCGGTGGCAAATCCCGTGGTATCAAGAAGGAGATTTTCCATCGGGATGCAGAATGGGCACCATTCACTTCCGGAGAAGAGGAGGATGAACGGGGTTTCCGTGCCGCTGTTGAGGACCGCGTGGTAGTCCATCGTCCACTTTCCCTTTTCGAATCCCGCCCAGAGCGGTGTGTCGATTGCCCCCGGGGTTCCGGTGTATCTGGCGGAATGGAACTTCAGGGCGAAGGGGAGGTTTGCGCTGGGGGCGGCCGAGAGTGCGAGCGTCAAGACATACGACCCGTCCTCGGCAGGCTCGAAGAAGACTCCCCGGTCCAGCGGCGTGAAGCCCATGCCAACTGACTGGACAAGGATCGCGCCGGGCTTTCCAAGCTTGTAGATTGTGGCGGTCATGTAGCCCGAATGCGCAAGAAGGGCAGACCAGTCCGGAGCATTGGAGGCGGCGTGGTTCTTCATGCCGGTGAAGACATACCTGCGGCCAGTCTTCGCACTGAAGGTGAACTTCAACTCCTTCGTATTCTTCTCAAAGGCGGTGTTCACATAGCGGACGCTGGCCGTGCCGTTGTAGAGCAGCGTCCCGTCACTCCCCGGGCGCGTTCCAAGCTCGTCCGGATTTCCCTCCCAGACTGCAATGGTGGTCCCCTCAGGCTCGCTGGAACTGAACGCATTCTGGAATGCATCCGAATCCATCATCTTGTTCAGCCACTTCTTGAAATTACTTTGAGTGTAGGCACCTCTGCCAAGCTTTGACGTGGCGCCGAAGACAGCCTCTACATCCGTGGCAATGTCGATGCTTCCCGAGCCGGTTGTCTTGAATTTGGCAAAGAACATCTTCGGGGCAAAATTGCCGACTTTGCCGCCACCGAATATCTCATCCTCGTAGACGATGCCAAATAATGTCCTAAGGGGTGTAAGGAGATTGTCGCAGAATTTGTTTTCATCGCTCTTGAAGCCAAGGATTTCCTTCTCCTCCATGTAGGCAAGGAATTCCTTGCCCTCGGCATGGAGATACTCCTTGTCATTGTAGATGTGATTGCAGTTGCTGCAGCCTTCTCTTCCTGCGAAGACGAATACGGGGCGGCCGGTGGCGGCGACGGCGGCGCGAAGCTCGTCTGGATCCGTATACCAGCGATAGACGGACGAGGCCTGCGCGACGAGTGGGAGCGCATACAGAGCGAGGCAGAGGAGTGCGGCTACGGGCGCGGCAGTCAGTTTCTTCATATATATCTACCTGATTTGCAAGATGTTATACAAAACACAGGAGAACCATTCCGGCATAAGTGTGAACCATTGTGCCGGGGTGGCAATCGACTCGGGATTAATGTAATTGGGGAAGCGTATTCAGGGGGCGTCCCTGCATACGGAAATCCCCTCTGGCGCCCGCTTTTTGGGGAAATTAGGAGGAAGGGGGGAACGGGGCATTTGCCAAGACAGTGTATTGTCTGGGGATGTTCCCGCGGGAGTGCGCGTTTTTGTGCCTCGTGCCCTTCCCTGTCGTCCTAGATATTCAGGTCGAGTTTCACATTTGGGAATGCGACGAGCCGCAGGAGAACCATAAACTCGAAGTCGTTGTCATCCCATGCGAAGCCCGTTGAGAGCGTCCAGCAGTGCAGCTGTCGTGTCAGATAGTAGTGGTGTTCTTCAAGCTTGTTCTTTTCGAAGTCGTATTCCGCGCCGATTTCGAGGCTGGTGATTGAATTGAGCGGGATATTCACCTGTGCGGAGAGTGTGTCCGCCTTTCGGAAGTGCCTCTTCAGGTAGCTTGACTCCCCAGTGAAATCCGCCAGGGACGAGCCCATGGAGTAGACCGAGCGGGAAAGATGGTCGTTGCGGTAGACGTACTTCAGCCGGAAGTTCCACCACTCCTCGCTTCCGAAGCGGACTCCCGCCTCGCCACGCTGAATGTCCCCCGCTCCGATGTCATAGAGAAGCGTCGACCAGAGCTTGAGGTCTGGTCTTGGATGGAAAGTGAGCCGTGTTCCGAGGTCGCCCCAGTGGCGTCCGGTCTCGACTCCCTCGTCGTGATGGACATCCAGGTAGTTTTCCAGTGAGAGAAGCGTTCGTGCCTCTCCCTTGTCGTCCCGTGCGAGCAGCCGTTGTTCGATTCCGAGGCGGAGGAAGTTCTGCCGTTGGAGGCGGTCGATTTCGTCAAAGAAGTAGAGTCTGTCCCGGTCGACGGTTGGGGCTCCTGCGTATGTATAGTTGAAGTATGGTTCCACCACATGCCTGAGCGCCTTGACATTCAGGAAGTCGTTTTCGTATTCACTCCAGTCTCCCATGAGCCTGGAACGTCCTTCGATGCCGACTTCGGTGGCGATGCGGACGCGGGAGCCGCCCCTGCTGTCGTATCGTCCTTCGACGGGGCTTTCGCCGTCCGGGTTGTCTGGGTTGTCCGCGTCGATCCAGTCTGCCAGGTTTTTCTCGGTGATTCGTCTTGAGCTGCTGCGGGAGTATGCCGTGGCCCGGATGCTTGCGCGGGGTGTGATTGTGATGATGTCCCCCAAGTCGAGTGGCGCCTGGATTGTATGGAGCGTATCTGCGCGGAAGGCCCGGTAGTCCGACGGGTCGCCGTGGATTCTGGAATCGAAGTCATCGGGATTGATGAGTGCGCTGCGCGGGCGGTCGAAGTCTCGCCACTTCATCGTGTAGTAACCCGCCGAGGAGTGGGATGAGTAGACGAGCGGGAGGTCCAGGAGCGGCATCCTCGGGATGTCGAAGGTCGCCTCCGGCAGGGACTCGCCAACCGTATAGAAGGAGTTGAGCCTTGGGCGCACCTGGAGTCCGGCGTGGAACCAGCCGCCATCGTAGTCGGCTGATGCGAAGGACTTTGGCTGCCCCCAGTGCCGCCAGTCGCGTCGGAACCAGTCGTCAAGCATCGAGATGTCCGAGAGGAGGTCTGCATTGATCCGAAGCGTCAACTGGCTGGTGACATCCTCGCGCCAGTAGAGCTTGAGCCGGAACCTGTCATCCTGGGAGTCGAAGCGGCGGTCGTAGTGCCTTTCGGTTTCGGCGGGATCCAGGTCGTGGATGGCGTAGAGATTCGTGACCACGTCCCGGCCTTCCGTATGGTATTCGGTCTTTTCGCCGAGGCCGATGCCGCGCTTGGTCATGCCGTCGACGAAAACCTGCGTGTCCCCCGCGTCGCCGTGTTGCCAGACGCGCCCAAGACGGAGGTAGCCACCCTTGCTGCCAGAATACCCCGGCCGGATGATGAGGCCCGCCGAATTGTCCGTCGAACCGGCAAGGTATGGGAAGTAGAAGACGGGGATGTCCCCCACCCGGACCGTCGCATGCTTTGCGACGAATGTCTTGCTGTCGGGGTTGTACCGGATTTCCCTTGCCTGGATGCGATAGTGGGGGGAGCTCCTGTCGCAGGTGCTCATCCATCCTTCGGAGAGGTGCTGGCTTCCGTCCGCCAGCGTGTCCCCGCTATCGCCGCCTGCGTGCCACACCTCCGTGTCCAGCCGGAATGGGCCGAACTCAATCGCCTTGGACGCAAGATTGCCGTGGAGCGCATCCGCCTTCCAGGATCCCTTTCCGGCCATCGTGACCTCCACGTTGCCATGCGCCGAAAAATTCATCGTCTTCTGGTTGATGCTCGCCTTGTCGCAGGTCAGGCGCAAGTCGCCGTAGACGATTTCGACGGCGCCCTCGCCCCTGGCCATGGCGGAGCCCACCCCGTATTCGACGCGGTCGGCGGCGATCTGCAATTGTGCAGACGGCGTAACCTCCTCCTGTGCAGATAGATATGCCGTCAGGAAAAGAAGTGCGGCGACAATGCGCGCCGTATGGATGCAGTTCTTCGTATGTTCCATGGTGGCTAATATACTGCCAGTGTCATGGGCAGAAGACCTTATATTATGAAACTAATGCAATGAAGGTGTTGGGCCGTGCCCTTCCCCAGAGCCTTCCGCCCCTCCCGTGGCTTTTTTCCTTTCGGGAGCCATGGATTCGGGAGGCATCCTTCCCCTGTCACTGGCCCTGTTGCGCACCGCGTTCCAACCGCATTCGTTGGCGTGTGCGGCGTCGGGTCCATCGTACCAGAGTCATATAGATGTTCAGCGAAAGAGACTACTATCGGAATCCTGAACCGCGCCGTCGTGGGTTTGCGGGCATGTCAGGCACAGGGACTCTCATCCTCATCAACATTGCCTGCTTTGTCCTGGCGAATCTTTCGGATTTCTTCCTTAACAAGACATTTCTGGCGGCCAATGCGCCCCTCCAGGTCTGGCGGCTTTTCACCTACCAGTTCATCCATAAGGAGTTTTGGCATATCTTCCTGAACATGTATGGATTGTGGCTCTTCGGCCGTTACCTTGAGGGTCTGATTGGAAAGGCCCGCCTTATCATCCTGTACCTCTTCTGCGGCGTCCTGGGCGGCATCTTCTTCCTGATTGCCAACTGGGGCACCCCGGCCGGATGCATCGGGGCGTCTGGCGCCGAGTTCGGAATCATGGTGGCCACGGCGATTGCATTCCCCAAGGTCACCTTCTTCCTGATCTTCCCGCCTTTGCCCGTGAAGCTCTGGGTGCTGGCGCTGGTCTACGTCGGCCTTGAACTCATCGCAAACTTCAATGGAGCGCAGGACGGGATTGCCCACATGGCGCACCTGGGCGGTGCGCTGGGTGGCCTGCTCTACATGAAACGCCTCGTCGCCAGCGCAATGGGGAGTGCGCCGCGCACACGGCGCACAGCCCCCAGGCCAACCCCCGAACCCGCGACCGCCTACGACGACAGCGAGCCATACGCCTTCGACCAGAAGGAGCTTGACAGAATCCTGGACAAGATGTCGCGCCAGGGATATGGTCAGTTGACCGAACGCGAGAGGAATTCCCTTAGGCGATTCTCAGAGGAACTCAAGAAAAGGCAATAGCCATTCTGCAAGATGAAAGACAGCGTCACGGAAATCCTGGACAGGCTTGTCGAAAACCACCCTGCGTTGGAGTGTTGCCGCGAGTCAATCCTCGCCGCAATCGAACTCATCTGCCAGGCATTCGAGTCCCGCGGCACCCTCTTTACAGTGGGCAACGGCGGCTCCTCCGCCGACGCGGACCATATTTCCGGCGAGATGCTAAAGGGATTTCTCAGGCGCCGTCCGCTCCCGGAAAAGGCCGCCGGATGCCTGAAGTCCATCGACCCCGTGGACGGCGGGTTGCTTGCCGCCAGGCTCCAGGAGGGGTTGCCCTGCATTCCGCTGGGGGCGTTTTCGTCCCTTCTCAGCGCTGCAAGAAACGACTTGGACGGGCAGCTGGACTATGCGCAGGTGCTCAACGCCCTTGGGAGGCCTGGTGATGTCCTGATCGCCATCTCGACCTCCGGCAACTCGCGCAATGTGCACCTGGCAGTATCGGTCGCCAGGTCGAAGAATATCAAGGTGGTGGGCCTGACTGGGATTGGCGGGGGGCGTCTCTCCGACGAGGCCGATGTCATAATCAAGGCACCCGCCAGAGAGACCTATCGCATCCAGGAATACCACCTCCCGGTCTATCACGCCATTTGCGCCGCCGTGGAAGCACGCTTCTTTAATTCCTGACTGCGACTGCCTTCGGCTTCCCGAAGAGAAGGCCCCCGAAGGCAGCCAACGCAAATGCGACTATGATGGAAGCCATGGTCGCGCCTATTGGAGACAACCGCGGGAAGGCAAGGCAGCCCTGATATGTGGCAAAGCCAGCGACATACGCGACGGCATTCGCGATAATGCTTGGCTTCCTCGGCAACAGGTAGCTCGTCAGCATGACAACCGCCATTGGGGCAAGCAGCGACGAAATCAGGTAGAGGAAGTTGATGTAGTGGCCCATGATGCCCCACACCGAAAGCCCGACGCCCAGAACGCAGACGGCTACGCCGACCAGCTTGGGATTCAACCTGCCGACCAGGGTCTTGGAGGATTCACCGGCGCTGTATGCGTCAAGGAAGGTGGTTGTCGTGGTGGAGATGAGGACGATGAGCAGCGCGCCCGCCCCAAGTCCCATGCTCTTGATGCCCACGGCGATGTTGTCCTGCCCCAGGGAGGCAAGCCCGATGCCCAGCATATACATCCAGACGCTTCCGATTGTATAGACGATTGCGGAGGTGGCCGATGCCGTGATTGGCGCCTTCGACTCCTTGGTGTAGTCGGAAATCAACGGCAGCCACGACAGAGGCATGGCAAGTGACATCTCGAAGATTGCCCAGAAGTCCGATGTCTCCCCGCCATCCTCAATGGGCATCACCGGATTTGAGGTGGCGATTCTGACTGACAGTATCGCCACCAGCACCAGCAGCAGAACAATCGAGCATGCGGAGACAATCGAGAAGGAACGGAGTCCGATGAATATCCAGATTGCCACGAGGATTCCAAGGATTGCGGCGAGGCTCCACAGCGGCATCGAGGGGATAATCTCGTGGGCAGCGTCAGCCCCCTGGGAGATCATGACAGCCGTCCAGCCGATCAGCTGCAGGACGTTCACGACCGCAAAGAAGCGCATACCCAGTGTCCCGAAGAACGCCTTTGTGCACTCCATGCCATTCTGGCGTGTGCGGGCGCCTATCAATCCCGCCAGGAAGAGCATCGCGCCGCCCAGCAGGTGTCCCAATATCACTGCGGAAAGCGAGCCGCGGCAGTAGAGGCCAGCCTCAATCTCCGCCAGCGAAATCGCCGCGCCAAACCAAATCAAACCATACTTGCGCCCTTCCAGGACGCGCTCATTAATGCTCGCTTCCATTTGCATTCCCTCCGACGGCATTATCCGTATCAGGTTCTTCGGGTCTCGTCTCAGCAAATCCCAGCGTCCGCTGGGCAGCACCCCGTGTCAAAAGACATAATATAGTGCTAGGGAGGAGGGAGGAGAGGGCAGAGGGTAGTGCTTGGCTGGCGCGCTCGAGCGCGCCCGCACGGCGATTCTGCCGTGCGTCCTACAATGGAAGCCCACTGCATAGTGTCCACGCACTTCTCCCTCCATTCTTCTCCCTAATCTCTACTTACACATGCACATCCGTGACGGCCCGTCCTGACGGTTCGTTCATGTGTTTGAACGCCTCGTCCCATTCCAGTGCCTTAGCGGTCGAGCATGCGACCGACGCCTCGTGTGGGACGCATGCCGCGGCCGACTCTGACGGGAAGAATTCCGCGAAGATGCTTCGGTAGTAGTACTCCTCCTTTGTGGCGGGGGTGTTGAGTGGGAACCGTTTTGCAGCCTGTGCGAATTGTGCGTCGGTGACTTCGCGTGCAGTCATCTCCTTGAGCGTATCGATCCAGGAGTAGCCCACTCCGTCGGAGAACTGCTCCTTCTGCCGCCATGCGACCGAGGGTGGCAGGATGTCGTGGAACGCCTCCCTGAGAATCCACTTTTCGATATGGGAGTCGCCGTGGTCTCCCGTGGTTGGCGGCAGAATTCTTCCCTGGCACATCTTGTCGGCGGGGTTGAGCCTCATTGCCACATCCAGGAACTCCTTGTCGAGGAACGGGACGCGTCCTTCGACTCCCCATGCGGCGAGTGACTTGTTTGCGCGGAGGCAGTCGTAGAGGTGGAGTTTTCCCAGCTTTCGGACGGTCTCCTCATGGAACTCCTTGGCGTTTGGCGCCTTGTGGAAGTAGAGATAACCGCCGAAGATTTCATCGGCGCCCTCTCCTGAGAGCACCATCTTGATGCCCATTGCCTTGATTGCCCGTGCCATCAGGAACATAGGGGTTGAGGCCCGGACCGTTGTGATGTCGTAGGTTTCCAGGTGGTATATCACATCAGGCAGTGCATCAAGGGCCTCCTGGATTGTGAAGTGGATTTCGTGGTGGACAGTTCCGATGAAGTCGGCGGCCTTTCTGGCGGCCTCCAGATCCGGGGAGCCATCCAGTCCGATTGCAAAGGAATGGAGCCGTGGATACCAGGCCTCCTGTGTGTCGCCTGACTCCACGCGGCGGCGTGCGAACTTTGCGGCGATTGCGGTGATGACCGTGGAGTCAAGGCCGCCGGAGAGCAGGACACCGTAGGGGACGTCGCTCATCATCTGGCGTTTCACGGCCGCCTCCAATGCGCTGCGAAGCTCCGGAATCGACGACTTGTTGTCCTTGACTGCGGAATACTCGAACCAATCCCGCCCGTACCAGCGTTTCGGCGCATCGTCGCCTGATGCGAGGCAGTGCCCTGGCTGGAACTCCTGAACCATGCAGCAGAATCCCTCCAGCGCCTTCAGCTCCGAGGCGACGTAGTAGTGTCCGTCGGCATCCCAGCCCTGGTAAAGGGGGATGACTCCGATTGGGTCCCGTCCCACGAGATACCTGTCCTCCTTTGTATCGTAGAGTGCGAAGGCGAAGATTCCGTTCAGCATGTCGAGGAATCCGTCGCCGTACTTGATGTATAGCGGGATGAGGACCTCGCAGTCAGACTTCGTCTGGAACTCGTATTCGTCTGCAAGCGACTTCCGGAGCTCCTCGTGGTTGTAGATTTCGCCGTTGACGGCGAGGACGTAGCGTCCGTCGGGGCTGTAGAGGGGCTGCTTGCCCGACAGCGGGTCGATGATTGCCAGGCGTTCATGGGAGATGAGCGCCTTGTCGCCCTCGAAGACGCCGGACCAGTCCGGTCCGCGGTGGCGAATCCTCCGCGACATCTGGAGTAGTTGCTTTCGCAGGGCGGGCGCCTTGCCGTCCTTTACGTCGAATATGCCAACAAAGCCGCACATGGTAGTTCAGTGGAGTGGTGGGATGAAGATGGTGAAGAAGTGGTTTTGGCGACAGTGCGCTACAGGAGTTCGCGGGCGCATTTGATGCCGTCGGCGATTGCCCGGACAACCAGGGAGGGGCCGGACGCCGCGTCCCCGGCGATTGCGATGTTCGGGGAGTCGGGAAGCCCCAGGGACTCGAGGACTTGCTGGCGCGTCTGGCGAAGGAACCCCATCGCCAGCACAACCATGTCGCAGGGAATCATCCGGGAAGGACCCGACGGGGCGAATTTCACAGGACGCCCGGTGGCGGAATCGATCTCCCAGGAGACGGGGACCACCTCCGCGCCGGTGACGCGCCCGTCCTCGCCGAGGAACCGAAGCGTATTGAGGCTCCAGAAGCGTTCCAGACCCTCCTCCACCGCGTATGAGGAGCGGAGCATGTATGGCCAAAGTGGCCACGGGGTATGTTCCGAGCGCTCCGCCGGCGGCTTTGGCATGACATCTATTGACAACGCCGACAGCGCACCCTGGCGGATGGAGGTTCCCGCGCAGTCGTTGCCTGTATCGCCGCCGCCGACGACGAGGACTCGCCGTCCCTTTGCGGAGAGAGGCGTCCCGTCGGTTTCGCCCGTAGTTGCGCGGTTTTGGCCTCCGAGGAACTCCAGTGCCTGGTGGATTCCCCTGAGTTCCCGTCCTGGCACCTTGAGGTCCCTTGGGATTGGGGTGCCGTATGCGACCACGACTGCGTCATGGTGTTTAAGGAGGTATGCGCCGGAGATGTCCTTTCCGATTTCGGCTCCACCCACGAAGGAGATTCCCTCCTTCTGCATGAGGTTCCATCGACGGTCGATGACTGCCTTGTCGAGTTTGAAGCATGGGATTCCGTAGCGCAGGAGCCCTCCGGGGCGTTCGTTCTTGTCGTAGATTGTGACG